>Ga0214472_10003533_pt1 | contig 16502 bp, 13 predicted proteins | sample RVTome_6_FD_207662 | JGI IMG/M metagenome (GOLD analysis project Ga0214472, IMG submission 207662) | Soil microbial communities from uranium-contaminated site in the Upper Colorado River Basin, Wyoming, United States - RVT140D175 | ecosystem: Environmental > Terrestrial > Soil > Contaminated >... | reverse complement strand
ATCTGGCGAAGATCAAGCTCCTCCCCGTGCACTACAAAGGCGGCGGGCCGGCGACGATCGCGACCTTGAGCGGCGAGACGCAGTTGTACTTCGTCAACGCGATCCCGGAAGCGCTCCCGCACATCCAGGCGAAGAAGCTGAAGGCGCTCGGCATCACCGCCACCAAACGCAACCCTGGCGCACCGCAGATCCCGACGATGGCGGAAGCCGGCCTGCCCGGCTACGAATTCACCACCTGGCAGATCCTCGCAGCGCCAAGGGCGACACCAGCGCCGATCATTCGGACGCTCAATGAAAAGGTGCGAGCGGCGCTGAAGACGCCTGATGCAGCGAAGCGCTGGCAGGATCGCGGTCTGGACGTGATTGCGAGCACGCCCGAGGAGATGACCGCTCACTTGAACAGCGAAATCAGGAAGTGGCGCGCCGTGTTCAAGGAACAGGGGATCAAGGCAGAGTAAGGGCCGGCATAAGCCCAGGAGGAGCCATGACCACGCTCAAGACCCGACTCACCGTTAAGCGCCTGCATCCGCTCTTCGTCGCCGAGGTGACCGGCATCGATCTGACGGTGCCCGTACCGCGCGAAGACCTGCGCACGATCTGGGACGCGTTCAACGAGCACCAGATCCTCGTCTTCCGCGACCAGGCTTTCGACGACGATTCGCAGATCGCGTTCAGCCGTAACTTCGGCGAGCTCGAAACGATGATTGCGCACCCCGGCAACGACTGGAACCCGGGGCATATCTCGGTCATGACCAACCTCGGCAAGGACGGCAACATGCTGCCGCTGGACCACCCGGCGATGGAGCACCGCCTGCGCAACGAGGCCTGGCACAGCGACAGCTCGTTCAAGCCGGTCGCAGCACTCGCGTCGCTGCTCGCGGCGCGCATCGTGCCGCCGGTCGGCGGCAATACCGAGTTCGCCAGCGCGCGCGCGGCTTACGCGGACTTGCCCGCAGAGCGCAAGGCAGAGCTCGAGCGGCTGACCGCCGTCCATCGCATCACGCACCCGGACATGGACGAGGACAAGGGCTATGACGATGAAGCCAAGAAGCGCCACACCGTGACGCACCCGCTGACCCGGGTGAATCCGGTCAACGGCCGCAAGGCGCTCTATGTCGGCGCGCACGCTCAGGAGATCGTCGAAATGCCACCGCAGGAAGGGCGCAGGATGCTCGACGAGCTGACGGCGTTCTGCACGCAGCCGCAGTACGTTTACAGCCATCACTGGCGTGACGGCGACGCGGTGATGTGGGACAACCGCTGCACGCTCCACCGGGCGACGCCGTTCGACAAGACCAGGTACAAGCGCAAGCTGCACCGCACGACCATCGCGGGAAAGGCGCCGGATAGCGCTTTTGCGAGCATGCCGGAACCAAGAATGGCGTCAGTGTAAGTCTTGCACCATCTACGATGCCCACAGCCGTGGAAATACTACACTGACCCTACTTGCCCGCTTCTCGGCCCGGTTCGGCGCCGCCGCCAGGCTGTCACTGGCTGTGATAGATGCCGGCCTGCTTCACCACCTTCTCCCACTTGTCGTACTCGGCTTTGACGAAGCTCGCGAACTGCGGGACCGTGCTTCCGACCGGCTCCGCGCCGGCCGCCGACAGTTTCTTGCGGATGTCGGGCTTGAGCAGAAACTGGGCTGAATCGCGCTGGAATCTTTCGATGATGTCCGGTGGCGTTCCGGCGGGCGCGAGCAGCGCGCTCCAGCCGGTGACCTGCACGTTCGGATAGCCGAGCTCGACCATCGTCGGCGTGTCGGGCCACGCCGTTGCACGGCGCGCGCCGCCCGTGGCGAGCAGGCGCAGGCGGCCGGAGTGTATGTGCGGCCCCGCGCCGGCCGATGTGGCCCACGAGAACATCACCTGGCCGGCAATGGTATCGGTCACCGACGGGGTTTCGCCCTTGTAAGGCACGTGCGTCAATTTGACGCCCGTCTCTCCGGCTAGCAGCACGTTCGCGAGGTGCGTGAGGTTGCCGATGCCGAACGAGCCGTACACGACCTCCCCCGGACGCGACCGGGCGAGCGCGATCAGCTCCTTCACGCTGCGCACCGGCAGGTGCGGATTCATCACAAAAACGAGCGTGTTCGTCACGAGCTGCGTGATCGGCGCGAAATCGCGGAAGGTGTCGTACGGCAGCGCCTTGTAGACGTGCGGATTGACTGTGAGCGGGGAGGTGAATCCGCCGAGTATCGTGTAGCCGTCCGGTTTGGATTTGGCCACGGCCTCCAGCCCGATGATGCCGTTTGCGCCCGGACGATTGTCGACCACAATTTGCACGCCCCACTTCTGCGACAGGTCCTGTCCCACGAGCCGCACCACTACGTCCAGTCCTCCGCCGGCGGCCTGCGGCACCACGACACGTATCGGCCTGCTCGGGTATTTCTGTGCGTGCGCCGGCAGGCACGACGCAACGACGGCTACGGTTGCTGCAACCCATGACAATGAGCGGATCATCGGTTCCTCCCTTTTATCTGATGGTTGGTCGAACGTTGGACTAGATAAAGGGGGTCGGAGTAACATTTTCCGCGCGCGACGACAATGGAAGTCCCTTGAAAATGTTACTCCGACCCCCTTTATCCTACGGTTTTTCTCACGCAGGGTCCCAGGCCGGGCCGTGCTTCGGGTTGACGATACGCGTTCCGCGCGCGAGCGCCGAAATGGCGGACATTTCGTCGTTCGTGAGCGTGAAGTCGAGCACCTTCAGGTTTTCGCGCAACTGTTCGACGTTCTGTGCGCCGGGGATGGCGACGACCCGTTCCTGCTGTACGATCCATCGCAGCGCGACCTGCGCCACGCTCAACTGCCGCCGCTTCGCGATCTCCTGCAGCACCGGGTCGTCCAGCACCTTCCCGCGGGCGAGCGGCGAATGGGCGATCAGCACGAGATCCCGCTCGTGCATCAGGTAGAGGAGCGGGCGCTGGTTCAGGTAGGGGTGGTACTCGATCTGGTTCGCTGCAAGATCGCCGACGATCCCCAGAGCCTGCCGCAACAGGGCCGTCGGGAAGTTGGACACGCCGATCGTGCGCGCCTTGCCTTGCTCGCGCAGCGCCGCGAACTCGCCCAGCGCCCACTCCAGCGACACATCCGGGCGCGGCCAGTGGATCAGCAGGAGGTCGACATAGTCCGTCTGCAGGAGACGCAGGCTCTTGTCCAGCTCGAAACGGAGGTCCGGCTGCGGCGGCGTCCGGGGATGCAGGAGCTTGGTCGTCACCCAGACGTCACCGCGCGGGACCGAAGAACGCGCCAATGCTCTCCCGACCGCCTCCTCGTTGCCGTAGTACCTGGATGTGTCGATGTAGCGGTAGCCCTCGGCCAGCGCCGCTTCGACGAGGGCGCAGCCGGCATCACCGGTGTTGCCCAGCGTCCCGAAGCCGATGCCGGGCATCGTGTACTTCCCCAGAAGTTCCTTTTCCATGCGAAGGTATCCGTAAAGGGTTTTGAACTGCGGTTTTTCGCGTACCCGCATTCTATGCCCGATGGACGGCCTCGTGTCTGGCTCGATGTGGCGGGGCGTAATGTCTGCTCGCACACTCGCCATTGACACTCCCATTATGCTGCCTATACTTGCACGCTCCCTTCTCCGATGCTCGCGCGGAATCGCACGCGCCCTCGGTGCGAGGGAAATGGATTCCAACATGCGGAGTTACAACGGTGACGAACGAAGCCAAACCACGTGTCTACGATGTTCTTGCGAAGGCCTTCATCCAGGAGGGCGTGAGCACCTGCTTTACGCTGATGGGCGATGCGAACATGAACTGGGCGGCGCGGCTGCGCCAGCAGGGGTGCCGCATGATCTTTGTCAGGCACGAGCATTGCGCCGTCGCGGCCGCGATGGCCTACGCGCGCAAGACCTCGGAGGTGGGCGTGGCAACGGTCACCTGCGGGCCCGGCGTCACGCAACTGATCACGGCGCTGCCGGCAGCCGTGCGCGCCCATCTGCCGCTGGTGGTGTTTGGCGGAGAGGCGCCGTTGAGGAGCAGTTGGTACAACCAGGGAATCGATCAGGCGCCGATCATCAAGGCGACGGGCGCCGACTATCATCCCCTGCACCTGCCCGAGCGTATGCCGATCGGGATTCGCGACGCGTTCCTGCAAGCCCGCCGCGAGCGGCGCCCGGTGGTGCTCGGCATCCCGTTCGATCTGCAGGACCGGCTGTGGGACGGGCCGGAGAAGCTTCCCACGCCCTCACGGGAATTGCTGCCGCGCTCGTCGCCGATTCCACCGCATCCGGATGACGTCGCGAAGGCCGCAAAACTGGTTGCGGAGGCCGAACGCGTGGTCGTGTTCGCCGGACTGGGCGCGGTCGCAGCCAAGGCAGGGCCCGCGTGCCGGGCACTGGCTGCCAAGACCGGTGGTCTGCTGACCACGACACTGCCGGCAAGAGGACTGTTCCACGACGACCTCTACTGCATCGGCATCACGGGCAGCTTCTCGACCGAGGTCGGGCTCGAGTACCTGGCGCAGGCCGATCTGGTCATCGCGGTTGGCCACTCCCTCTCCTACTTTGCCGGCGGTGGTGGTCAGCTCTTTCGGAAGGCGAAGATGCTGCATATCGACATCGATCCGCGGGCGATCCGTCAGGGCCAGGAAGTGGCGCGCCACCACCTGCGCGCCGACGCACGGCTGGGCGTGGAAGCACTGACGGCGGCATTGCCCGCGCGCTCGACGATATGGCGCACCGAGGCGATGGCCGCGCGCATCCGCGATTCGAAACCCGACAGCCACGTGTTCGAGATCGAGCCCGGGCTGCTCGATCCGCGCGATGCGGTCGAAGCGCTCGAGAAAGCGCTGCCCGCCGACTGGGAACTCGTCAACTCCTCGGGCCACTGCTCGTGGTTCTTCGCGCAGATGCCGTCGCGCCCGCAGGAGAAGTTCCTCACGATCCGCGAGTTTGGTGCGATCGGCAACGGCATCTCCTTCTCCATGGGGGTAGCAGCCGCGCGCCCGGACCAGACGGTGGTGCTGTTCGATGGCGACGGGAGCCTGATCATGCACATTCAGGAACTCGAAACCATCAAGCGCCACAAGTTGAACATCCTCATCATCGTGATGAACGACGGCGCTTACGGCTCCGAGGTGCACAAGCTCCGCTCGGAGGAGTTGCCCGAAGACGGCTCGGTGTTCGGCCGCCCCGATTTCGCGGCCATCGCGCGCGGCTTCGGGCTCGATGGCAAGACCTTTAAGAGCCTGGATGGCCTGCCGAAGTTGGTGGAGGAGTTCGCCAAGCGTGGCGGCGCCGCGGTCTGGGACTTCCACGTCTCGGACAAAGTCGTGTCGCCGACGATCCGCCGCGCCCATCCGCCCGGAAAACACGCGAAGGCGTGAACGATGGGAGAATGACGAGAGGAAACGGCATGAAAATAGCGAGATTCCGCGTTGACGGCTGGGAGAGCTACGGACTGGTGGAGGGCGACCGGGTCGGGGTGATTCAGGGCGACATCTTTGGGGAGCATAAGGAGACTCAGGCCTCCTACCCCCTGAACCGGGTGAAGCTGCTGCCGCCCACACGGCCCACCACCTTCTGGGCTGTGGGATTGAATTACGCCGCCCACATCGCCCACCAGGAAGTGGCCCTCGACGCCGAGCGTATCAAGCGGGAGTCCCGGGGATTCCGGCCCTGGCACAAGGGCGCCCACTGCGTCATCGGACAGGACGACGCGGTGGTGATTCCCGCCGACTCCGACTACGTGCACTACGAGGGCGAACTCGTCATCGTCATCGGGAAGCCCGCCCGCAGGATAACCCCGGCGGAAGCGCCCCACTTCATCCTCGGCTACACCATCGGCAACGACATCAGCAGCGAGGGCTCCTGGCACAGCGACATCTCCAACTGGCGCAAGAAGGGCAGCGACACGTTCGGCCCGGTGGGGCCGTGGATCGAAACCGACGTGGACCCCCACAACCTGGAGATCATCACCCGGTTGAACGGCCGGGAGCGCGACCGGGGCAGCACCTCCGGCATGGTTCACAACTGCTACGCCATCGTGAGCGGCATCAGTAAGTACGCCACCCTGCACCCCGGCGATTTCATTCTCACCGGAGCGCCGGGCGCTGTCGAGCAGATCAACCCCGGCGACGTGGTGGAGGTGGAGATTCCCGGCATCGGCATCCTGCGCAACCCCGTCGTCGGGGAGGATTAGCCGTCGACGACTCTGGGGTCGGAGTACCATTTCTGCCCGGCCTTGCCCGCGATTGAACATCCGGACTACGGTGTTTCACGGTAACTCGTACTCCGACCCCGGGCATCTCGTACTCCGACCCCGGGCATCGCGTCTGTCAACGCGCCCCACACGACACCTTCTCTGTAATCGTTGGGCGCTATCAGTTTGCCCTCTCCGGTGCTCGGATCGCCGCGGCGTTATCATAGGCGATGAAAGACTTGGCGTTCGTCCACGAGCTGCCTGAAGTCGGAAACTTTCTCTCAGGAGAACTCCCATGAGCCAAGCCCTCGCAGGACTCCGAGTCATCGACATGACCCACAACCAGGCTGGGCCCGCCTGCGCACAGATGCTTGGATTCCTGGGCGCTGAAGTGATCAAGCTCGAGGAGCCGAAAGGCGGTGACATCGCTCGAGCGCAAAACAATGACGAGCTGTTCTTCCTCGCGTTTAATTCGAACAAGCGCAGCCTGACGCTGAACCTCAAGAGCGACGAAGCCAAGGCACTTTTCAGGAAGATCATCGCGCAGTCCGACGTGCTGATCGAGAACTTCGGCCCCGGCGCGCTGGACCGGCTGGGCCTCGGCTGGAAGGACCTGCAGAAGATCAACCCGCGCCTGATCTTCGCAACCATCAAGGGCTTCGGCACCTATGGCCCCCACGCGCACATGAAGAGCTTCGAGCCGATCGCGCAGGCGATGGGCGGCGCCATGTGCGTCACCGGCTTCGCGGACGGCCCGCCGACGTACAACTGGGCTGCGATCGGCGACAGCGGCACCGGCATGCATATGGCCATCGCCATACTCGCTGCAATCAACCAGCGCCATACGACGGGACGCGGCCAGCATGTCGAGGTTTCGATGCAGGAGGCCGTGCTCAACCTGATCCGCGTCAGCCTGCGCGAGCACCAGCGCAACGGCGTGCCGGCGCGTACCGGCAATCAACTGGGCAAGACGGTGCCGGGCACGACATACCGGTGCGCGCCCGGCGGTCCCAACGACTGGGTCTATATTTATGCCCAGCCGCAGATGTGGCCCGCGGTGTGCAAAGTGCTGGGACGGCCCGAGCTCGAGCAGGACCCTCTCTACAAGACGGCGAGCGACCGCTGGGCAAACCGCACGGCGCTCGACGCCATCGTCACCGAGTGGACCTCCACGCGTACCAAGCACGAGGTCATGAAGCTGATGGGCGACGCCGGCGTGCCGTCCGGCGCCTGCCAGGACACCAGCGAGGTTCTCGCCGACCCGCACCTGAAGGCGCGGGACATGATCCTCGATCTCGACTACCCGCCGCGTGGCGCCTTCAAGACTGTGGGCTGTCCGCTCAAGCTCTCGGATTCGCCCGTCAGCGTCACCCGTCCGCCCATGCTCGGCGAGCATACCGAGAGCGTGCTTGGCGAACTTTGTGGCGTACAGCCCGAGGACGTAAAGCGCATGAAGAAGGAAGGCATCGTCTAGGAGTTTGTCGGACTTAGCCCCGACAAACTCCTTATGCAAAACCGGTGCCGGGAGAAGTGCGAGAAAATGATGAAAACTATGCGATGTCACCCACGCTTTTCCTCAAATTCGATCGCTTTGGCTCGGTTTATTATGAATTGTCAGTCGGTTTTGCTTATAGCAGCCTGTGCGGACCGCTGAGTCCGACAGGCTGCTAGGTCGTGGCGAACTGAGGCATTACTTCGCGCGCGATGCGGCGCAGGCTGTCTACATCCCGGAATCGCGACGCGCGAAGATGTGCGGACCGATTTCGGAAATCCGCCGCGCGCCCACGTAGCCGAAGGTCCGCTCCATTTCGTCTGAAAGTATCTTGATCGCCCTCGCGGCGCCCGCCTGCCCGCCGCATGCCGTGCCGTAAAGCGTCGCCCTGCCGACCAGCACCATCTTCGCGCCGAGCGCCAACGCCTTGACGATGTCGCTGCCGCGGCGGATGCCGCTGTCGAGTATGACGGTGCAGCGGTCGCCGACCGCCTCCACAATCTCCGGAAGGATGTCTATGGTCGCTACGGCGCTGTCGAAGGCGCGCCCGCCGTGATTCGACACGACCACGCCATCGGCGCCCGCATCGACGGCGGCCCTTGCCTGATCGCCGCTCAGAATGCTCTTGACGATGAGCTTGCGCGGCCAGAAGTCGCGGAATTTCCTGATATGTTCCCAGGTCATCGCCTGAAACGCCTTCGGACGCACTCGCGTCTTGCCGTCGAGGATGGTATGGCGGTAGCGCTCGGGAAAGTTGGCATTCGTGGGCAAGCCTTCGTTCATGAGGTACTTGCGCATCACGCGCCACAGCCAGCCGGGATGCATCGCCATGTCCACCGCTGCCGTGACGTTGGGTCGGAACGGAAAAGAGTAGCCGTTGCGCTCGTTGTGCTCGCGCCCACGGCCCGGCGCGCCGTCGATCGTAACGACCAGAGCTTCCCAGCCCAGGTCGCGCGCACGCGTGACCATTTCGTAGGAGCCTTCCTCATCCGCCCAGGGATAAAGCTGGAACCACTTGCGTGCATCCGGCACTTCCCTGGTGAGTTCTTCCATGGAGGTGAGCGCACCCGTGGCCAGCGTGAAAGGAATGCCCGCCGCGGCAGCGGCCCTCGCCAGCTCTATCTCGCCCTGGTACCACATCAGTCCGCTGCTGCCCGTAGGCGCGATCCCGAACGGCAGCTCGATACGCTTGCCGAAGATCTCGGTGCCGAGGTCGCGCTTCGACCAATCGTTGAGAAAGCGCGTGCGCAGCTTGATGCGCTGAAACGCCGCCCGGTTTTCCTCGAGCGAAATCCCGTCCTCGGTGCCCTTGTCGACGTACTCGAAGATCCCTTTGGGCAGGCGGCGCTTCGCAGCCTCGCGCAGATCGAAGATGTTGTAGCAGCGATCCAGCTTTGTCATCGCCTATTACTCAGCCGGCCGATGCGCCCGCAGGAACGAGCGCACCTGGCGCACCGCGATGGGGATCAGCTCCTTGGGATCCTTCCACGGGTAGTGAGCCAGCTCCGATTTCGGTGCGAACATTGCCGTTTCCCATGCCACGTCGTACGGGTGCCCCGGGGTGTCGTCCAGCAGAATCAGCATCGGCGTCTGGCAGTTGCGCACGAAATCGCGGTTCACGGTGAACAGGAAGTCGGGGTTGGGGAACATCCGGGTCAGGAACTTCTCGATCATGTCCGGCGTGATCGCGGGGTTGCGCTTCATGAGCTCCGGGGCCCAGCTCTTCATGCTGAGTTCGCGCATATGGGTCGGGTGAGCCTTGTTCCAGCCGACGGGCTGCGCCGGAACGGCGGCGACGACCCGGTCCGGTGCGCGCTTGACGAGGTTCCAGATGTACGGCGCGCCGATGCAGTAGCCCAGTGCCATGAAGCGCTTGATGCCGAGGTGATCCATCAGGCCGAGTAGGTCGTCGGTGTAGGAGTCCCACGGCCGGTCGACTTCGAGCGGGCCGGTCGACTGCCCGCCGTGCGCGTTGCGCAGGTCCGTCACGATGCAGCGGTATTCATCCTTGAACTCCTCCATGGCGTTGAACGGCGCGCTCTTCCTGGCCCAGTCGATCGTCGAGTTCAGCCCTCCGCCGGAGATGATCAGCAGCGGGAAGCCCTTCCCGGCTTCCTCGTAGGCAATGCGGACGTCGCCTTTCTGGTAGAACGGCATGGCAGCTCCCTCTTTCCTGGTCTGTTGTGCGAACGCGCCTGGCGCAGCGGCCATCACCGCCGCGGCGGCACTCTTAGTCAACAGGGGGCGTCTTGTCGAATCCACGATGTCGCTCCCTTCCTTGGCCACCTATTTTAATGGGTCCTCCGCGTGGACGGGCGAGCAAAAGGCAAGACCTGACCCCGTAGTCTCGGCCGGTAGCTCGGCGGCTAGTATGCCGTCTCGCGAATAACTTGCACAAGTGTCCTGTCGTTGCGAGCGGAGCGAAGCAATCGTAACCTGCGTAAGTGTCCTGTCATTGCGAGCGAAGCGAAGCAATCTCGTTGCGGGCAACGTCAGCGCGGCCTGCCGCGAGATCGCCGCGTCGAGACCGCCACGCTTCGCTCGCGGCTTCGACGTCCTCGCGACGACAATTCCATTGCGGGATCGCCGCGTCGCAGACCGCCACGCTCCGCTCGCGGCTATCGGCACCTCGCGATGACAGAACGATTTCTGCAAGATGCTTGCGGGACACGAGGCTAGGGCGCGGCGAACGCAGGCATCACTTCGCGCGAGAAGCGGCGGAGGCTCCGCCGACCCCGTTCGCCGCCACCGGATCCGCCGCCGCTTAGCAGCAGATAGCCGGCGCCGGCCTCGCGAAGAGCCTCGATCTTGCGCGCGATTTCATCCGGCGGGCCGTAGATTGCGCTCGCCAGGTTGATCTCGACGGGATCGCCGTCCGCGCGATCCGGTCCGCCGAGCACCCTGCCGTCGGGCGCAGTCCCCAGCTTCAGTTGCCGAAGCCGGTTGGCCAGCCGTCGTTGTAGCGCCTCCTCGCGTTCGCGCGCATCGTCGGTGACGTAGACGGCGCGGGTCAAACCGACGCGCATCGGGTCCCATGGCTCGCCCTTCGCCTCCACAGCGTCGCGGAAGATCGCGATGTTGCGGGCAACGTCGGCCACCGAAGCGTATTGGCCCAGAAGCAGATTGAAGCCGCGGCGGGCGACATCGCGAATCGAGCGTTCGCTGCCGGCGCCCATCCAGACTACCGGATGCGGTTTGCGGAACGGCGGCGGCTCGACGACGATGTCCTTGAAGGTCCAGAATTTTCCCTTGTGCGAGAAGGGCTCGTTCGATGTCCAGGCTTTCAGGATGACGTCGATCGATTCCTCGAACTTCTCCCGTGCCTCGTCCAGGGCAACGTCGAAGCCGACGAATTCGTTGTAGCGGTAGCCGGTGCCGATACCGAAATCCAGTCGGCCACCGGACAGCAGATCGAGCGTCGCCGCCTGTTCCGCCAGCAACACCGGGTTGTGCCAGGGCAACACCATTACGGCGGTGCCGAGCCGCAGTGATTTCGTGCGGGCGCCCAGCCAGGTCAGCAGGTTCAGCGTAGCGGAAACCTGACCGTAGCCGGTGAAATGGTGCTCCACGACGAACGTGCCGTGAAAACCCAGTGCCTCGGCCTCGACGTTGTATTCGATGAAGTCGTGGTAGCCTTCGGTGCTGTCGAACTCACCGCTGCCGCGCCGTGCCGAGGCGCTGCCGAACAATCCGAACTGCATGAAACTCTCCTCGTAGTGCCAGCGTCCGCGCGAACTACCAAAGTATCGCTAGTGTGCCGTCCCGCAACTAACTTGCATAAATGACCGGTCGTTCCGGCGGACAGGACTGTAACCAGGATACGTTATTTCTGTCGTTGCGAGGCACGAAGCAATCTCGTTGCAGGCAACGCAAGCGCGGCCAGCCGCGAGATCGCCGCGTCGCCCACTCCTCGCGACGACAATTCCATTGCGGGATCGCCGCGTCGCCCACTCCTCGCGACGACAATTCCATTGCGGGATCGCCGCGTCGTCGACTCCTCGCGCTGACAGCAGGCTCCGTGCCCGCCGCAGATTACTGACAGAAATTTCGGGACACGATACTAGCTTACCAACATCACATTGCGCGTGGCTGCAACGGATCGGAAGCGAGAAGCCGCGCTGGAGCTGGAGCGCCGCAGTAACGCCGCGATAGAGATAGACTCCGACGGCTGTAAAATCAACAAGACCACTCAGCGTAGAGGAGCTCTCCGATGACTATCATCGATTCGCAGGTCCACGCCTATGAGGCGAACACGCCGAAACGGCCTTGGCACAGCGTCCCGAACTGGCCTCCGCACGTCACTGGCGACGAGATGGTGGCGGCGATGGACAAGGTCGGCGTCGATGGTGCGATCTTCATCTCCGCCCATTCCCTGTACCAGTACGACGCGAGCTATGCGGTGGAAGTGCAACGGAAGCATCCCAACCGATTAGCCATCGTGAAGCCGGTCAATCCGGACGATCCGGCGGTGGCCGATGTCATCGCGGAGTGGAAGAAGACGCCGGGCACGGTCGGCATCCGCATCATGATGAGGAAGGAAACCGGTCGTGGCCCGAACGACCCGGGCATCGACCGGATCCTGCGCGCGGCGGTTCGGCACGACTTCCCGGTCAACCTGTCGTGTGCAGGCAACCTCGACGCGGTCCCGGCGCTGATCGACGGTCACCCCGACACGCGATTCATCATCGATCATCTGGGCCTCGTGCAGCCGCGCACGCCGCCCGCCCCGCCGCAGCCGTGGGCGGAGCTGCCGAAGCTGCTGGACCTTGCCAAGCGCCCGAACGCGGTGGTCAAGGTCAGCGGCGCGTGCACGCTGGCACGGGAGCCGTATCCCTTCCCGGACATCTGGGACCCGCTCGCCCGCGTATTCGATGCCTGGGGTTTCGACCGCTGCCTGTGGGGCACCGACTGGACTCGCGCCTTCGCAGTCGTCAACTACGAACAGGCGGTCGAGCCCTTCCGCCAGACCAACCGGTTGGGCGAGAGCGAACGCGCGATGCTGATGGGCGGCGCCTGCGCCAAGGCATATGGCTGGTCGCCGAAGAAAGGTTAGAACCTGTTGGGGCGAGGGCAGATGAGGATTCAGCGCATTTCAACGCAGTTCATCGCGGCATTGGGTGATCCGGAGGCAAACTCCGGGAGCGGCGCGCAATCGTGGGGTCTGTGGCCGGTTGACCCGGGCCCACGAGGAGTCAGGCTGAGCAGCTTCGCGCAGATGAAGGCAGCAGGCGGGGTCACCCCGGCAGGATGGAAATTCGATGCAACGGAGTGGTGGCTGGAGGAACACGGCCTGATCATGGAGCCGCCCGTGTTTCCGGTTCCTCCTGGCAAATACCTGGTCACGGGTGACCGTGAAGTGACGACCGTGCTGACCATATACCCCGCCGGCACCGATGGAGACAGTCGCTGGGAGCTCGGCGACCACGCGACGCTCTACGCCGTGACGCACCTGCCCTGCCGCGCCGCGCGCTATACATCGACGACCGGCGAGGGATCTCCGGCGAACGTGCAAAAGACTGTGTTTCCGGTCGCTCCGGGCGGCACTATGCCTGCGGTCGAGGGCTGCGAGAAGAAAGACTACGCCGTTATCTTCGTGATCGGCGTGGCTCTGGAAGACGATCGCAAGTGAGGCAGGATCGCGCGCGACGCCGCCCGTCAGTCGCCACCCGCATTCGTATCGACGTCGCACACGACGTTGAGCAGCGCCTGGCGCTTCTCTACCAGCACCGCCTTCATCGCGCGCTCCAGCGCAGGCAGCATCTGGCGCGCCTCGGTGACGCGCTCGCCGTAACCGCCCGACACCTCCACCAGCTTGTTGTAGTGCTGTTCGACGGTGAAGTAGGTGAGCGGCGCACGCTCCGTGCTGGCGGCGTAGCCGTCGGGATTGAGCCCAAGGGTGGCGCCGCGCACGGCCTGCCAGCGCTGATTGTTGAACACGACCCACAACACCGGCAGCTGCTGCTCGGCGGAAACATAATGGGCGGAGACGGGCACGTTGTACATGTAGGCGCCGTCGCCCTCGGTGCCGATCACGAGCGTGTCGCGATTCGCGAGCTTGAGCCCGAGCGCCACCCCCATGCCGTGGCCGAGGCCCGAGGCGGCGCCCGGGTTCAGCACCATGCAGGGCCGATCGACATCGAGATACTGCGTCTGCAGCGGCGATTCCTTGACGATGATCGCATCCTTCGTGCGGACCTTGTTGATGCAGTGTGAGACCCAGGCCGGTGCGATCGGCGAGGCATCCTTGCTGGCCGCGAGCTTCTTCGCCCAGTTCTCTTCCAGCCGCGCGTGATGCGCCGCGCATTCATCGCGCCGCTTTGCGATGCGAGCGGCATTCGACTTCGCGGGCTCGGCCATCGCATCGTGCAGCATGGTGAGCCCGAGATCGCTCGCACAGGCGAGGGACAAGTCGGCCGGGAACCCGCGCACGGGTACATAGGTGTAAAGCGGATCCGGCGCCATGTGGATCACCTTGCAGTCGGCCGAGGGCCGGACCTTGGACGGCTGCCAGGGTACCGCGGTGTCCAGCACCAGAATCGCGTCGGCGGCCTTCACGTATGCGTCCGGATTGCCGCCGGCCATCATCGGGTGGTGCGTCGGCATGGCGATGTAGCGGTTGCGGTATTCGACCACGGGAATCGCGTAGCGATCGGCGAGCGCCGTGAGCGCGGGCATCACGCCGGGATTGCGGCCGCCCCAGTTGGTGATGATTACGGGATGCTGCGCCCGGGCGAGAATCGAGGCGGCCTCGTCGAGCGCTTCGGGTGAAGGCGCGGAAGGGGCGGCCGGACGCATGCGGCTCGGGCTGTTATAGGTGAACTTGTCGAGCTTGAGCGAGAGCACTTCGCGCGGCAGCGAAAGATAGACGGGTCCCTTGGGGTCCGACATCGACACCGTGAGCATGCGGTCGACGATGGTCTCGAGCTGCTCGGCGTTGCGCAGCTCGTAGTCCCACTTGACCGACTCCCGCACCATCGCAGCCTGGTCGTACATTTCCTGCGTCCAGTGGATGTCGAGCGTCCGGTGGCCCTTCAGCGTGTCCTCGTTGATGGGCGTGCGGCCCGCGGTGAAGAGTATCGGCACCTGTCCGCGCGCTGCGTTGAGGAGCCCGTTCATTGCGTTGGCCGTGCCCACGTTGACGTGAAACATGGTGAGCTGGGGCCGCCCGGTGGCGAGGTAATAACCGATCGCCATGTGCTGGGCGGTGTTCTCGTGGGGGCAGGTGACGGGCCTGGGGTGCGGCAGCCCGAGCGCCTGGGCCTTCGCGAGCGCCTCGATCATCGGCGCGAAGTCGGTGCCGGCGTTGGCGAACAGGTACTCGACGCCACGGTCGGCCATCAACGCCAGATAGGCGTCCGACACGGTCACGTTTTCGAGCGTCCTGGTCGCCATCGTCTTCTCCCTCAGCCGGTCTGCCGCATCGCGGCCGCGAGCTTGTCGAGCGTGGCGAGCGTCTTGTCCTTGTCCTCCGAGGCAATGGAGAAGACGACGCGATCGACGCCGGCATCCCGGTAGCGTTTCAGGGTATCGGGCTCCGCCGGCGGGTTGAACGCCGTGATCGGGATCGCCGCCGGATCCCGCCCGGCCGATTTTGCCATCTCACGAAACGCGGGCAGGTGCGCCAGGATGTCGCTCTCCCCATATGCGGGACGCATCGCGTGCGGCATCCAGCCGTCACCGAACGCGACGGCGCGCCGCGCACCGTGCGGATACATACCGCCGACGATGACCGGCAGCGGCTTTTGTACCGGCTTCGGCCAGGTCATCATCGGGCCGAACTTGACGTGGGTTCCGTTGAACTCCGGCTTTGGCCTGGTCCAGATCTCGCGCATGGCCCGGACGCGTTCTTCCATCAGCTTGAAGCGACCCTTGAAATCGGTCGTGCCGTGGTTCGCCATCTCGTCCTCGTTCCAGCCGGCACCGATGCCGAAGAGGAAGCGGCCCCTGGAGATCTGGTCGAGGGTTGCCACTGACTTCGCCGTCTGGATGGGATCACGCTGCACAACGAGGCAGATGCCTGTGCCGACCTTGAGCGTCTTCGTCACCGCGGCAGCCGCCGGCAGCGTCACGAAGGGGTCCATCACGTCGTAGTATTTCTTCGGAAGCTCGCCACCTTGCGGGTAAGGCGATTTCCGGGTCAGCGGAATGTGGCTGTGCTCCGGCGCCCACAGGCTTTCAAAGCCGCGCTCCTCGAGCGCAATACCGATCTCGACCGGCCCGATCGAATAATCGGTAAAGAAGATCGCAACGCCGTAGTTCATTGACTTCCTCCGTCCGAGTTGGCGGCCCATTATGCAATACAAACCTCAGTCTGTTCGTGATGTGCGATCATTGCCTTCAATCGCGAGCTAGGAGACTGTGATGCGCGAGGACGTTTTCGCATTCCCGGCGCTGGAACGGCTCATCTATGGCAAGCCGGCCGCGCAGGCACTGGCGGCCGAGGTGGAACGCTTCGGTGCGAAGCGGGTGTTTCTCGTCGTGAGCGGCACCATGAATCGCACGACAGACGAGGTCGAGAAGGTGCGTGCCGCGCTCGGCGACCGGTATGCCGCAACATACGACGGGATCCCGCCCTTCAACCCGCGCTCGGCCGTGCTGAAAGCGGCGGAGCTCGCGCGTTCCGCCGGCACCGACCTGGTCGTGACGTTCGGCGGCGGCTCGGTGACCGAAGCCGGCAAGATCGTCCGGCTGTGTCTCCAGCACGACATCACGGATGTGGACGGCTTCGACCGGTTTCGCGCCGTCACCAGGCCGGACGGCACGCGCGTGATGCCTCAGTTCGAGGGGCCGCGCATTCCCCAGATCGCCATACCGACCACGCTTTCGGCGGGCGAGTTGACGACCGGGGGCGGCGCCACCGAC
>Ga0214472_10003532_pt1 | contig 16503 bp, 16 predicted proteins | sample RVTome_6_FD_207662 | JGI IMG/M metagenome (GOLD analysis project Ga0214472, IMG submission 207662) | Soil microbial communities from uranium-contaminated site in the Upper Colorado River Basin, Wyoming, United States - RVT140D175 | ecosystem: Environmental > Terrestrial > Soil > Contaminated >... | reverse complement strand
CTGGACCCTGAACCCAGCGCGTCTACCAATTCCGCCACTTCCGCAAATCGATTCGAGGCCGAAGGAGCGTACCGGCGGCGCCGCCGCTTGTCAACGCCGCCTTGCCCGGGAACCTGCGGCGCGGTAAGGTGTTATTCCGATGGGGGCCGCCCTCTGGGCCGCCCCCTTTCCCATGATCTGTTTCCGAGAGCGAGGACCGCGACGCAGGGGAGGCGTCCCCGCCATGGGTGGAAAACCGGATGTCGGCGACGTCAAGACCATCGCCCAGAACCGCAAGGCCCGGCACCTCTACCACATCCTCGATACCTTCGAAGCCGGCTTGCAACTTACCGGCACCGAGGTCAAGTCCCTCCGCGCGGGCAAGGCGAACCTGGGGGACGCCTACGCAGTGGTCGAGCGGGGCGAGCTGTGGCTGGTGAACCTGCACATCACTCCCTATGAGCAGGGAAACCGGTTCAACCACGAGCCCCTCCGCCGCCGGAAGCTCCTGCTCCACCACCGCGAGATCCAGAAGCTCGTCGGCAAGATCCAGGAGAAGGGATTGACCCTGGTTCCCCTGCGCCTCTATTTCCGGCGCGGATGGGCGAAGGTCGAACTCGCAATCGTGAAGGGCAAGAAGGCGTTCGACAAACGGCGGGATCTGGCCAAGCGCGACGCCGAACGCGAGATGGAGCGCGCGATGTCGAGAAAGCACCGGTGAAACGAGTCTCGAGCGCGGCGCTTGCCGCCGTGGTCCTTGCCGGTGCCCTTGCCGCCGTCCCGGCTGCGGCGGAGGCGGCGCCCCCGGAGCCCCCTCCGGGGGCCGTACCCTACGTCATGCAGGGCGTGACCGCGACCGCCGGCCCCCGGCGCGACATCCGTGGCTGGATCCGGGACGGCGTGGTGTTCGTGGGCGTCAACGACCTGTCCCGGATCATGGGCATCGCCATCCACTGGCGGTCCGAGCTGGGCAAGGTGACCCTCGATCTCGGGGAGCACGCGGTGTGGGTGATGGACGGTTCCGACTTCGCGGTCGTCGACGGGGAGGTGGTGCATCACCTTCCCGCGCCCGCGTTCCTGTGGGGGGGCGAGATGCTGGTGCCCATGGATCTCCTCGTCACCGGGGAGGGTGCGCCGCGCCCGTGGACGCCCGGAGACTTCGTGTTCCACCGCGACCGCCGGCTCGTATCCTACACGCGGCGGTCGGGGGCCGCCCTCACCGGGGTGCGGATCGAGTCCGACCCCATGGGGTGGAAGCTCGTCCTCGAGACCGATGGGGACGTCCGTCCCCGGGTCGTGCGCGCCGAGGAAGCGTCGCTGGTGTTCCGGATCGAGGGCGTCCGGTTCGATCCCTTGATGTTCACCTTGCCCACCGACCACCCCTGGTTCGGAGGGCTCCGGCTGCGTTCGGTTCCGGGCGGGGTCGAGGGCGCGTTCTCGCCGCCTTCCCAGGCCGTGGGGTACCGCGTGGAGACCACGCCGGGAACCGTGCAGCTGCTCCTCGGCGCCGATGAGCGCGATCTCCTCGAGGGCACCCTCACGCGGTTCACCGTCTCCCGCCGGTCGCTTCCCGAGGTGATCTACCGCGTGGCCCTGGATCCCGCCCACGGCGGCCGGGGCGGCGCCGCCGCCGCGCGGGAAGGGCGCATGGCCGAGGCCGTCTGCTGGAAGCTCGCGGACCGCCTCCGCAATCGGTTCGGACTCGAGGTCGTGTTCACCCGCCACACCGAGGAGACGCCCGCCCCCGAGACCCGGGCCGAGCGGGCCAACCGGGCCCGGGCCGATCTCCTGCTCTCGTTCCACTTCCCCGATCGCATGCCGGGCATCGCCGCCGTGGTGGCGCGCCCCGGCGCCTCCGAGGACACTCCCGAGGGTCTGCGCTGGCTCGGGTTCACCCCGTTCTACGCCGCTCACGATCCCCAGTTGCCGACCAGCCGCATTCTGGCCCGGAACCTCGTCGACGCGATCTCTTCGCGCACGGGCGCGCCCTCCCTCGGTGTGTTCGAGGAGTCGGTGGGAGAGCTGCAGGCGGCGAACATGCCCGCGGTTATCCTCGAGATCGGGACCGGGGGGAAGGGTCTCACCGACGACGCCCTCTACGGCGTGGCCGAGGGTGTGGTGGAGGGGATCCAGCTCTTCCTGGTGCTCACGGAGCAGGCCCGATGAGGGCGCGGTGGATTTCCCGGGGCCGGGGCTGGATCCTCCCCGCGGCCGCCGCCGTGGTGATCGTGGTTCTCGCGGTGGTGCTGATCAACCTGCGCAAGCCCCCGCCCGTGGTTTCCTCCATGGATCTGAACCAGAGGGGCGTCGCCCTGCGCACGGTCACCGTCTACGCCCTGGCTCCCGATTCCCTGGTCCTGGTGCCCCTCGAACGCCAGACCGCGTCCTTCGGTTCGCGAAAGGACCTGGCCGGCGAGCTGGTGGAGTTCCTCGGCGGGCCCTTCGACTCCCTCGACGCTCCCCTTCCCCCCGGTACCCGGTTGCTCCACTTCTTCGAGAGCGAACCCGGGGCGGTGACCCTGGATTTCTCCGCCGCTCTCGAGTCGGTGACCGGAGCGAGCATCCTTCGCGACCGGCTGCGGCTGGCCGCGGTGCTGCGCACCCTGGCCGAGAACATGCCTCCGGTGGAGTCGGTGCGCGTCCTCGTGCAGGGCCGGCCCCTCGGTTCCTGGGGCGACCATCTGCGGTTGGGCCGGGTGATCGCGGTGGAGCACTGGCTGTGAGAGCGGCCGTGGATCCGGGCCGTCCCCTGGGCGTGTTCGACTCCGGTCTGGGCGGTCTCACCGTGGTGCGGGCGGTGGCCCGCGATCTACCCGACGAGGCGATGGTCTACTTCGGCGACACCGCGCGGCTCCCCTACGGCAACAAGTCCGCGGCCACGGTGACCCGGCTTTCGCTCGAGGCGTACCGGTTCTTGCACCACTTCGGGATCAAGGCCTTCGTGGTCGCATGCAACAGCGCATCGGCCCTGGCCATGGACGCGCTCCGGGGCGAAGCCCAGGTTCCGGTGGTGGGGGGGGTGGTGGGGGGGGCGCGGGCCGCCGCCGCCACCACCCGCACCGGGCGCATCGGGGTGATCGGGACCCGGGCCACGGTGGGCTCCCGGTGTTACGAACGGCAACTCGGAGTCCTCGACCCCGCCTATCGCATCACCACCACCGCCTGTCCGCTCTTCGTTCCCCTGGTGGAGGAGGGCTGGATCGACGAGGCGGTGACCCGAGCGGTGGCCGAGCGGTATCTGGCCGGCGTCCGGGACGCCGGAGTGGACACCCTGATCCTCGGATGCACGCACTACCCGCTGCTCCGGGAAGTGCTCCAGGAGGTGATGGGAGAGGGGGTGACCCTGATCGATTCCGGCGAGGCCATGGCCACCGAGGTGACCGCCCTCCTCGACGGCCGCGGGCTCCGGAGGGCGCCCGGACCGCCTCCCCCCCGGCACCGGTTCTTCGTCAGCGACCAGGCCGATCGTTTCGAACACGGTGCCAAGCGCTTCCTGGGGGACGCCCTCGGCGGCGAGGTGCGCGCGGTGGACCCCTCGGACATTCCGTGGTATGACCGGTGGGCGCCCGAAACCCGAGGAGAGGCATGAATCCCAAACGCACGCTACGACCCCTCACCATCGAGCCCGGGGTGCTTCGTCACGCCGAGGGATCGGCGAGGATCCGCATGGGGGAGACCGAGGTGATCTGCGCGGCCACCGTGGAAGAGCGCACCCCGCCCTGGCTCAAGGGGGCGGCCCGCGGATGGGTCACCGCGGAGTACGCGATGCTCCCCCGCTCCTCGGCGGACCGCATCCCCCGCGAAGCGGTGCGGGGGAGGCAAGGCGGGCGCACCCACGAGATTCAACGCCTCATCGGCCGGGCCATGCGCGCGGTGGTGGATCTGGAGAGTCTGGGGGAACGGACGGTGCTTCTCGACTGCGACGTCATCGAGGCCGACGGCGGCACCCGGACCGCCTCCATCTCGGGGGCGTGCGTGGCCTTGCACCAGGCCCTTACGTATCTCGTGGAGCAGGGGCGCATCCCGTACCATCCCATGCGCGATCTCGTGGCCGCGGTGAGCGTGGGGATCGTGGGCAACGAGCCCGTGCTGGATCTGTGCTACGAGGAGGACTCCCGGGCCGAGGTGGACATGAACGTCGTCAAGACCGGGGCCGGCCGCTACGTCGAGGTTCAGGGCACGGCCGAGGGGGCGCCCTTTACCCACGAGCACTTGCTGGGGCTCGTGGAGCTGGCGGGGACGGGGATCGATGCGGTGCTTGCGTGCCAGAGGGAAGTCCTCGGCATCGAGGGGGACCGGCGGGTTTGAGCCTCCGCCCGGGGCCGCCGAGGATCCTGGTGGCCACCTTCAATCCCCACAAGCTCCGCGAGTTCGGCGAGATCCTCGAGGGGGTCGGCGTCGTCCTCGTGAGCCCTGCCGACGTGGGCTGGGACGCCGAGGTCGAGGAGGACGCCGCCACCCTGGAAGCCAACGCGGTGAAGAAAGCGCGGGCGGGGGCGGAGGCGGCCGGGCTGCCCGCGCTCGCCGACGACACCGGTCTGTTCGTGGATGCCCTGGGCGGGGCCCCCGGCATCCACAGCGCCCGCTACGCCGGACCCGGCCGGGACGCCGCCGCCAACCGAAAGAAGCTGCTCCGGGAGCTGGCCGGATCGGAGGTGCGCACGGCCGTGTTCCGCTGCGTGGTGGCGCTTGCCTTCCCCGGAGGGGGGGGAGAGCGGTTCGGGGGGGAGTGCCGGGGCCGGATCCTGGCCTCCGAGCGGGGAGACGGGGGTTTCGGGTATGATCCCCTGTTCGAAGCGGACTCCACGGGAAAGACGCTGGCCGAGATGGTGCCCGCGGAGAAGAACACCGTCAGCCACCGGGGCCGCGCCCTGGAGGGGTTGAAGATCTATCTGGAAACCCACAGGGGTGACCTCTAGGGACAAGGGATTCATGAAACGACGGGTCATTTGGACGATCGCCGCGGCTTGCGTCTTCGCCGCCCCCGGATGCGGCGGGGGCAACGGTACGGGAGAAGACGCCGACACCACCGCGGTCTGGTTTTCGAGCCCCGAGAAAGTGGTCGAGGGTCTCATGCACGCCTACGCCACGCGGAACGACAGCCTTTACGCCGAGCTGTTGGCCGACGAGTTCCGCTACTACTTCGAGCCTCCCGACGCCGATCCCGCCGACGTGCTCGGCTGGGGGAAGGAAGAGGACCTGGTGGCCACCGGGAACCTGTTCCGGACCCCCGACGTGGAGAAGCTGTCCCTGGGATTGACGGCCGGGGAACCGCGGCCGGCGGGAGACCAGGGTGAGCCCGGTTGGGTGATGATCCCGATCTCCGGAGGCGAGCTGCGCGTCGAGGTCAAGGACAAGGATCCCATGCTGGTCACCCTCAACCGCCAGGAGATCTATGTGCGCAACGATGACTCTCGCTGGCAGGTGATCCAGTGGCGGGACTACCCCGAGCCCTGACCGCGCGTCCCCCGCGGTGAATCGCTCCCGTCCGTCCCCCCCGCCCGCGGCCCGGGTTCTCCCCTCGGAGCCCGGCATCCTCGCCCCCGTTCTGGTGAGCGGCGCCGTCATGGTTGCGGTCGCCCTTCTGGCCGAGGGGTTCGGCTCCGACGAGGAGGTCTTCCACTACCAGACCGCACGCCATGCGCCGTGGCACCCCCTGCGGTTTCTGAGCGTCGGCGGACGACCCCTGGTCACGCTCTTCTTCACCCTGCCCGCCCAGGCCGGATTCACGGTCGCGCGTCTTGCCGGGGTCGCGGCGTCGCTGGTCACCCTGGTCGCGGTGATGCGGGCGGCCCGGCGGGCGGGCGGGAGGACGATGTGGGCGGCGGCGGTCTGTCTCCTCGTGCAGCCGTACTTCGTGGGGTACGGGTCCGCGGTCATGACCGAACCGGTGGCGGCGGCGGTCTTGGCCCTGGGCCTTGTCGCATTCCTGGAGCGGAAGCCGTGGTGGATGGCCGGGTGGCTCGCGCTCGCGCCCCTGGCCCGTCTGGAGTTCGCGCTTCTCCTCCCGGCGGCGGTGGTCGTGCTCGTCTTCTGGAAACGGTACGGGCCTCTGTTGCTCCTTCCCGCGGGAATCCTGGTCTGGAACGGGCTGGGCGCCCTCGCGACGGGGGACGCGCTCTGGCTCTGGCACGAGGCGGCCCCGCGCGCCTACCCCGCCCGCGAGCCGCTCCACTACGTCGCGAGCTGGGTCCACGTCGTGGGGCTCGGCGTGTTCGTGCCCGTGGCGATCGCGGGGGTGTGGGCGCTGTGGCCCGACCCCCGGCGGAGGGGAACCGCGGAAACACCCGGTGAGCGGCCGTGCGGGACGGCGGCCCGCACGACCGCGGCGGCGTCGGCCGCGCTCGTTGCGTTCTTCGTGCTCATGTACACCTACTTCGCGGTGTGGCGTCCGGTCACCTTCGGAAACCTCCGGTACCTGGCGTTCCTGGCCGCGCCCCTGGCCCTGCTCGCCCTGGCCGGGATCGACGCGGTCTCCCGCCGCCGGTCTCCCGCCGTCATCGCAGGGCTGGTCCTCGCGCTGGCCGGAGCGTTTCTTCTCTGGAACCGGGAGATGACCGCGGACGCGCTGTTCACGAGCCGGAGGTCCTGGCTGCCCGCGATCGCGGTGGGGATCTGGACGGTGTTCGCGCTGGCGGTGCCGGCGCGGGGGCGCCGGTTCGGCTGGGTTCTCGTCGCCGTCCTGGGGATCGGGGGGTTGCTCCACACCCCGCGCGGCCTGCTCGACCCCGAGCCGGACCCTGAACAGGAAGCCGTGGCCCGGGCCGCGGAGCTGCTCGCTCCGGAGCACCCTCCGGTATACGCCATGCACCCCCTCCTCGTCTTCCACGCGGGCGGCGACCCCTTCGACCCCGGGACGTGGCCGCGCACGGACCGCACCGTGCCCGCGGGCGCGGCGCCGGCCGCGCTCTGGTTCTGGGACTCGCACTACACCCCGATCCCCGGCACCGATCTCGAGCTGGAGCGGGTGCTCGCCGACTCCACGTGGCGGTACGCCGCGGGTGTCGCCTCCCGGGATTCCACCTGGGCCGGCGCCTATTTCGTGAGGATCGTCCCCGGGACGGACGCGCCGCCTTGGGGGGACGCGGTTCGCGGCGCGGGGCTGGATCGCGAGGCGTGGCGCAGTGCGGCCGAGCTTGCCGTCTCCGGGGCGGCGTCCGCGCTGAGGCGGGCCCAAGCGGACCCCGGTGACCCGAGGCGGTGGCACGCGGTGGCCGACCGGATGGCCGGTCTCGGCCGCCACGCCGAAGCCCTCTCCGCCCTGCGCAGGGCGGAGGTCGCCGATCCCGACGATCCCCGCACGCACACCCTGCGCGCCTTCGTGCATCACTCCATGGGGGAGCTGGACCAGGCCATGCTCTTCAGCGAGCTTGCCCTGGCCCTGGACCCCAACGACGCCTACACCCGGTTTCTGAACGGGTTGATCCACTGGGATCGCGGCTGGTTGGAGGAGGGCCGCCCGCGGATCCTCGGGGCCGCGGAGGAGCTTCACGACCGTCCCGACGTGCAGATCCTGGCCGGTGACCTGCTCTTTTCCGAGGGGAGCTGGGAACAGGCCCGGAGGCACTATATCTTCGCCCTCACCCGGCGGCCGGATCATCAGAAGGCGGGTCTCCGGGCGGCGGAGTGCGCGGTGCGGATGGGCCGGCCCCGTCTCGCCGAAGAAGGGCTCGGTCTCCTCATCAGCGTGCGGCCCCGCGATCCGCTGCCCTACTTCATGCTCGGCGACCTCCTCGCCGGGCAGGAGCGCAGGGACGAGGCGCGCCGGGTGTACGAACGCGGCGGCCGGGTCACCGGCGATCCTCGGTTCGACGAACGGGCGGCGGCCCTGGACGAGCGGTGAACCTCTTGCCTTGATCCGTCACGAGCCGCACGGCATCCCGGGCGAAGGCGGCGGGGATTCCATGCGCGGCAGGCGACAACCCGCAGCGACCCACCGCAACTCCGGTGACCTTGGCTTTCTTCGCGAGGACGTCGCCGGAGGCGCATGGTCCCCGGGGCCTGAGCCCATGGTGCGACGATCTGTTGACGGATCAAGGCTAGAACAGCGTATAGATGAACGGCCCCGCCGCCGTGCTTCCCAGGATCACGAACCCCGCGATCAGGATGAGCACGACCAGGACGGGAGTCAGCCACCACTTCTTGTTGTGGGTGAGGAAGTACAGGAACTCGGCGATGGAGCTCCGGGGTTTGCGAGCCGCCTGGTGTTCGAAGCTCTCGGGTCCGGGGCGGTGGGGGTCGTCCATGGCGTCCTCTAGAACTGGCGGAAATAGCGTTCGACGCCGCCCTCGTCAGGGCGGTGCTCGATCCAGTAGGTGGCGGACCCGGGCTCGAACCGCCGCCGGAGGGGATCGCGGCCCAGCACCCGCAGCAACAGCCCGACCGGCGTCAACACGAAGTAGTATGCGGCACCCAGGAGCACGTGCGAGACCGTCCATCCGATCGGGAACACGAGGGCCATCCACCCCACGAACATCGCGCGCCTGAGCGGACGCACGGCGTAGTACACCGCGGCAAGGCCCGCGCCCGCGACCCACAGGCCGCGCCCCACGCCCGGGGCGTCGAACCGCCACCCGGCCAGGAGCCCCGCCACCCCGAAGAAGGCCCCCAGCACGAGGCCGAACCAGCGGAGATCGCGGGGTGACGGGTTTCGGTTGATCCGGATCATGGGTGCCCCATGGGTTCAGTCCAGCGCGAACCGGCTCAGGTACTCGGCCCGATCCACGCGGGCGGACTCGGGTTGCTCGGTCTTGAGCAGGACGTGGTTCTCGAGGACGAGCACATCCATGTCGGTGCCCATGAAGCAGCAATAGGCCTCCTCGGGAGTGCACACGATGGGTTCCCCGCGGACGTTGAAGCTGGTGTTGATGATGACCGGGCACCCCGTCTTCTCCTCGAAGCGCCGGAGAAGGCGGTAGTAGCGGCCGTGGCGGGCCGCGTCCACTGTCTGTACGCGGGCGGAGTAGTCGACATGGGTGACCGCGGGCACCTCCGAACGCCGGAGCCTGAGCAGGTCGAGCCCCGATTTGCCCTCCGCCCGGCCGTCGAGATCCGCCCGGCGCGCCGCGGCCACCGGAGCCACCAGGAGCATGTAGGGACTCGGTTCCCGCTCGCGCACCTCGAAGTAGTCGTGGGTACGCTCCTCGAGGACCGAGGGGGCGAAGGGACGAAACGACTCCCTGAACTTGATCTTCAGGTTCATCACCGACTGCATGGCCGTGCTGCGGGCGTCGCCGAGAATGCTCCGGCACCCCAGAGCCCGGGGACCGAACTCCATCCGCCCCTGCATCCAGCCCACGACCTTCTCCGATGCGATCTGCTCGACAACGAAGTCGAGCAATGAAGTCTCGTCGTCGAAGCGGCGACAGCGGGCGCCGGTGGTCTCGAGGAACGCGGCCACCGCCTCGTCGTCGAACCGGGGACCCAAGAGCGAGCCCGACTGGCCGTCGGGGAGTCGCACCGTGCGCGGTTTGTCGAGGAGCTGGTGCCAGATGAACTGGGCGGCGCCCAGGGCGCCCCCCGCGTCGCCCGCCGCCGGCTGGATCCAGAGGTTCTCGAACGGTCCCTCCCGGAGCAGCCGCCCGTTCCCCACGCAGTTGAGGGCGACGCCCCCCGCCATGCAGAGGTTCTTCATCCCCGTGGCCGCGTGCACGTGGCGGCCGATCCGGAGCATGACCTCCTCGGTCACGCTCTGGATAGAGGCGGCGATGTCCATGTCCCGCTCGGAGAGAGGCGACTCGGGGGCCCGCGGCGGCCCGCCGAACAGGTCGTGGAACCTGGGCGAGGTCATGGTCAGACCCCGGCAATAGTCGAAGTAGCTCATGTCCATGCGGAAGGAGCCGTCCGCCTTGAGATCGAGGAGGTGGTCGAGGATCTTCTGGGCGTGGACGGGCTTCCCGTAGGGGGCGAGGCCCATCAGCTTGTACTCGCCGGAGTTGACCTTGAACCCCGCATAGTAGGTGAACGCCGAGTACAGGAGTCCGAGGGAGTGGGGGAAGACGAGCTGGTGGGTCAGCGCGATGCGGTTGCCCCGCCCGGTGCCGAAGCTGGCGGTGGCCCATTCCCCGACGCCGTCCAGGGTGAGGATCGCCGCCTCCTCGTAGGGCGACGGGAAGAAGGCGCTGGCCCCGTGGGCCTCGTGGTGCTCGGTGAACACGACTCGTTTGCCGTAGCCGTCCAGCCGGCGGGAGATCTCCCGGGGAAGATACAGCTTCTGGTTCAGCCACAGGGGCATGGCCCGCAGGAACGAGCGGAACCCCAGGGGCGCGTAGGCGAGGTAGGTCTCGAGCAGGCGTTCGAACTTGAGGTAGGGCTTGTCGTAAAACCCGACGTAGTCGAGATCGGCGGCCGTGATCCCGGCCTCGGCCAGACAGTAGGCCACCGCGTGTTCGGGGAAACGGTGGTCGTGCTTCCGCCGGGTGAAGCGCTCCTCCTGGGCCGCGGCCACGATCTCGCCGTCGACCACGAGGGCGGCGGCGGAGTCGTGATAGAAGGCGGAAAGACCGAGGATGGCGGTCACCGGGGCGCGCTCCGAGAGGGGGTTCGATCCCGCACCCTTCCGTGCGCACTGCGCGGCGGGCCGGAATCCTGAAAAAAGTGTATACCACCCGCGCTCCCCGAGGACCCGGTATCCCCCCCTCGTCCGAGGCGATCCGAGGTCCGCGGCCGGGAGTTCCGAGGGCTGGTGGGGGGTCGAGGGACACCTGGCCGGGGTCGCAGTTCGCAGTACCACAATCGCTTGAAGCCCCGCCGTCCGGTTTCTCCGATTGCCCGCGGGAATCCCTCATGGTCGGGAGTGCGAACGTCGCTGCCCCGGACAAGGAGCAGGCGCGGGACGACGGCATGGAACCCCCGGCTTGCGGGGCGGGGTTCTTTCGGTGGCGACCCCGGTTGGATTCGAACCAACGACCGTCGGCTTAGAAGGCCGATGCTCTATCCAGCTGAGCTACGGGGTCGATGCCGCGCCGTGCCGGCGGCGCCGCCGCGGAACCGCCCGGCAAGGGATTGGGGTGGCTGACGGGATTTGAACCCGCGACGACCTGATCCACAGTCAGGTGCTCTACCGACTGAGCTACAGCCACCACCGAAGCAGAAACCTGGTCGGGGCGATAGGATTCGAACCTACGACCCCCTGCTCCCAAAGCAGGTGCGCTACCAGACTGCGCTACGCCCCGAGGTCCGATCCGTCTGGTCCCCCAGGGGGGGGCAAAGGGCCGCCCATCCTACCACCGGGCTGCTCCGGGGGACAACGGCGGGCCCTCGCGCCACGCGAAGGACGGCCTCCCCGGGCTCCCGGGCGCCGGCTCCGGAGCCGCGAACGCAGCCGGCTTGACCGTCGCCCCCCTCGTTCTATAGGGTCTTGGGGACGGCACAAGCCCCCGACTTCCCCCGGCCGGGTCCGGCAAGCCGACCTCATTCCGTCCATCCGACGGCCCGTCCGTGGCCCGTCCCGGAAAGGAACCATCCATGTCGAGATGCGTGAACAAAGTCATTCTCATCGGGCACCTGGGAGCGGACCCCGAGGTACGCTACACCCAGAGCGGCACCGCGGTCGCCAACATGCGGCTCGCCACCAGCGACTCCTACAACGACAAGTCGACGGGGGAGCGGGTCGAGAAGACCGAGTGGCACCGGATCGTGGCCTGGAGCAAGCTGGCCGAGATCGTCGGCCAGTACATGACCAAGGGCCGCCAGCTCTACGTCGAGGGCCAGCTCCAGACCCGCCAGTGGGAGGACAAGGAGGGCAACACCCGGTACACGACCGAGATCCGGGCCAACGAGATCGTCATGCTCGGGGGCCGGGGCTCGGGCGGCGGGAGTCAGGACTCCTCGGGAGACACCGAGTACGCCCCGGTGGGGGGAAACTCGGGCGAGGACGACGACCTGCCCTTCTAGCCTTGATCCGTCAAAAGCCGCGCGGCATCCCGGGCGAAGGCAACGGGGATTCCATGCGCTGCAGGCGGCAACCCGCAGCGACCCACCCCAACTTCGGGTGACCTTGGCTTTCTTCGCGAGGACGTCGCCGGCGGCGCATGGTCCCCGGGGCCTGAGCCCACGGTGCCACGATTTTTTGACGGATCAAGGCTAGCCGCCCCTCCGTCTGCCGTGCAAAACGGGACCGCGGCGACGCGGTTCCGTTTTGTTTTGGGGCCTCGGTGCACCCGGTGTACCCCTGGTACACTCTCGTGAATCAGGTGGAGCCGACCCGGCTGGCTTTCGAAGAAGCGACGCATCGTAAACAGGAGGATCGAATGAAGAAGGTGTTTGTAGCCGTCCTGGGGATGGGCATGATCTGCCTTGCCGCTGCGGGATTCACTCGAATCTCGACCGCACAGGAACCTTCACCGCCGGAGGCCGTCTCCACCGAAGCCGCCGAGGAACTGAAGCTCGAAACCCTCCTGTCCGCCGCGCTGGAGGGGGTGGAAGCCGCCGAAGTCATCGTGAGTCGCGTTACCATGCCGCCCAACACCACCTTGCCGAAGCACTGGCACCCCGGAGAGGAGTTCGGATACGTCCTCGAAGGCTCCGTCGTCCTGTGGCAGGAGGGAAAGGAGGACATCCCCACAAAGAAGGGCGATGTCATCCAAGTGCCCTTGAAGCAGGTTCACACCGCCATGACGAAGGACGAAGGCGCCACCATCCTCGTGTTCCGGGTCCACAAGGCGGGCGAGCCCGAGCGGGTTCTCGTCGACTGAACCTCGGGGGACGAGTACCCGGGTCATCCGGGTGCACGGCTGCCCCCCGGGAGCGCGAGAGCCCTACGCGTCCTCGCTTCCGATCCGGTCCTCGATGATGGGATCCGGGGACTGTTTGAGCTGCTGGTAAATCCGCGCAAGGTACTCGCCGATGATGCCTAGGAACAGGCACACCACCCCGATGTTGAACAGCAACAACACGGTGATGGTGGCGAACCCCGGGGGCCAGTTACTCTTGAACCCGAAGGCCGCCCCCACGAACACGAGCAGGATCCCCAGCACCGCGGCCGCGATGGCCAAGAGCCCGATGAAGGTGGCGAACTTGAGCGGCAGCACCGAGTGGCTCAAGAACGCGTCCATGGAGAGCCCCACCAGCCCCGAGAAGCTGAACTTGGTCCGTCCCCGGGCCCGCTCGCGCCGGTCGTAGGGGATCCCGATCTGGCGGAACCCCATGGCGGCGATCCGTCCCCGGATGTAGATGTTCGGGTCGCGCACCCGGCGCAGCTCCTCGATGATGCGGCGGTCGATGAGCCGGAAGTCTCCCGCGTCAGGCGGAAGATCGTCGGGGCTCAAGGCGTCGATCAGGCGGTAGAAGAACCGCCGCATGGAGTGGATGGCCCAGCCTTCGACGCGGGTACGGCGGATCCCGTAGACCACCTTGTATCCCGACTCCCACCGGTTCAGGAACTCGGGGATCAGCTCGGGAGGGTCCTGCAGGTCGCAGTCGAGCTGGACGGCGGCGTCGCCCCTTGCCTTCATGTATCCGGTGTAGATCGACTTCTGGTACCCGAAGTTCCGGGAAAAACGGTAGACCCGGATCCGCGGATCCGCCGCCGCCATCTCTCGGAGGATCTCGAAGGTGCGGTCGGAAGAGTGGTTGTCGGTGAACACGAACTCCACGTCGTAGGCGTCGCGTAGGGGTTCCAGGACCGCGCTCACCGCCTCGTGAAAGGGGCGGACGTTCATCTCCTCGTCCATGACCGGGGTCACGATGGAGACGAGTCTCTTGTCCTTGGAATCAGCAGCCATGATTCGCCCGTCGTCGGTGCGGGGGCAGCACCCCCCGGAGCCCCGCTTCCAGATCGATGGAGGTCTTCCACCCCGAAAGTCGCTCCATCCCCCGTACCGGTTCGAAGATCGTGTCCGGCCGGTAGTCGAGATCGCCCCATCCGGCGTCGAGGGACTCACCGGAGAGCGCCTCCAGCAAACGCACCAGCTCGCGGACGGTCACCCGGCGTCCGGAATCCAGAGCATACACGCGGTGGCCCGGGCTCTCCAGCCGCCGCGCCGTCCGGGCCGCCTGGACCATCCCCCGCACCACGTCGTCCGCGTGGACGAGGTCCATCTTCTGGTCGCCCGCGGTCATGGGGAACCGCCGCCCCGTCCCGAGGTGGGGGAGGAGGGTGGGGAGGAGCTTGTCCCGCGTGTCCTCCGGGCCGTACACGTCGAACAGGATCACGGTGACCGCCCGAAGACCCCGCGTGCGCGCGTAATAGTCGATCAGGGTCTGGAAGGAGCGCTTGGTGGCGGCGTAGAGCGTGTTCGGATCGGCCTTTCCCTCGGAGTCGAACTGCCAGAAGGAGCCGGCGTTGACCAGGGCGGGGGAGCTCCCCCGGCCCAGCCCCTCCAGGAGCTGGGCGCCGAGCAGCAGGTTCGCCTCAAAGATGTCCTCGAGGGCGTCGGGGTTCCGGGGAACGACCTGGGCGGCAAGATGGAAGGCGGCCTCGGGGGCGGCCGCCTCCAGGGCGCGGAGAACGCTGGCCGTCGACCCGTCGTAGACGTGGCAGACCACTTCCCCGGGCAGTTGGTCGCACTTCGAGCTGGGCCGCACGAGGGCGTGGACGGTCCCGCCGTCGTCCACGAGGCTCGTGCAGAGACGACGGCCGATGTAGCCCGTGGCTCCGGTGACGAACGCGCGCATCAATCGGCGGATCCGCGGACGGGCACGCCGGAGAAAGCCTCGATCTGGGCGACGGTGAGGGCGTGGAGGTCGGCGGCGGACGCCCCGCGGCAGGCCTGCTTGTACCAGAGCGCGGTCCCGGCCACCGCCTCTTCGAAGCCGGCGGCGGGAGCCCAGCCCAGATCCCCGCGCGCCGCAGCGGAGTCCAGGAGCAGCGTGGCCGCCTCGTGGGGGGCGGCCTTCTGGGGTTCGTGATGCCAGCGGGCCCCGTCGCCCCAGTGCCGGGCGAAGGCGTCCATGACCGCCCCCACCTCGAGCACCTGGTCGGGGCGCGGCCCGAAGTTGTAGGCCCGGGCGAAGGGCTCGGGGCGCTCCCAGAGCGCCCGGGCGAGCATGAGATAGCCGCTAAGGGGCTCCACCACGTGCTGCCAGGGCCGGATCGAGGACGGGTTGCGGACGAGGACGGACCCGCCCCCGCCAAACGCGCGGGCCGCGTCGGGGATGAGCCGGTCCTCGCTCCAGTCGCCTCCCCCGAAGACGTTTCCCGCCCGGGCCGAGGCCACCGCGGCGGTGAGATCCCAGGCCGCGGATCCCGGCCCGAAGCTCCGGCGATAGGACGCGGTCACGATCTCGGCCGCCGCCTTGCTCGCGCTGTAGGGATCGTGCCCCCCCAGGGGATCGCTCTCGGCGAAGGCGTCGCCCCGCTCGGGGTTCTCGTAGACCTTGTCGGTGGTGACCACCACCACCGCGCGCAGGTTCGCGCGCCCGCGGCAGGCGTCGAGGAGGTGCGCGGTGCCCATGGCGTTGACGGTGAAGGTGCCCACCGGATCGCGGTAGGAGCGCCGCACCAAGGACTGGGCGGCCATGTGGATCACGATCTCGGGATCGAAGGCGGCGCAGGTTTCGCGGAGCGCGCCGGCGTCGCGGACATCGGCGATGCGGTGGCGGCAGCGGGAGGCGAGGCCGAGCCTGTCGAACAGGTTGGGTTCGCCCTCGGGGGCGAGCGCGTAGCCCCCGAGCTCGGCCCCCAGCTCGTGGAGCCACACCGTGAGCCAGGAGCCCTTGAACCCGGTGTGCCCGGTGACGAGCACGCGCTTTCCCCTCCAGAAGGCGGGGGTGGGTTCGAGGGAGGGTTCGGGGAAGGCGGAGGAACCCGGCGGAGCCGACGAAGCGGTCACGCCCAGACCTTCCAGGGGGCCATGCCCGCGTTCCAGAGGTCCTCGAGGATGCGCTTCTCCCGCACCGTGTCCATGGGCTGCCAGAACCCCCGGTGGTGGAAGGCGCCGAGCTGGCCGTCGGCGGCCAGGCGCTCCATCGGAGTGCGCTCCCAGATGGTGGCGTCGCCGTCGATGTAGTCCATGACCTTGGGGTCGAGTACGAAGAACCCGCCGTTGATGAGGCTCTCGGAGTCCACGGGCTTCTCGCGGAAGCCTCGGACCGTGCTCTTGTCCACATCCAGGATCCCGAACCGCCCCGGGGCGTTGATGGCGGTCACGGTGGCGAGCTTGCCGTTGTTCTCGTGGAACCGGAGCACCGCGGCGAGGTCCACGTCGGAGAGCCCGTCGCCGTAGGTCATGCAGAAGGGGCCGTCGGCCACGTGATCGGCGATACGCTTCAGGCGCCCTCCGGTCATGGTCTGCTGGCCGGTGTCGATGAGGGTGACGCGCCAGTCCTCGGTCGTGCTGCGATGGACGGTGAGGCTTCGGTTTCGGAGATCGAAGGTGACGTCCGAGGTGTGGAGGGCGTAGTTGTGGAAGTACTCCTTGATCACATAGCCCTTGTACCCCGCGCACACCACGAAATCGGTGATGCCGTGGTGGCTGTAGAACTTCATGATGTGCCAGAGGATCGGACGGTCGCCGATATGCACCATGGGTTTGGGGATGACGTCGGTCTCTTCGCTCAGCCGCGTGCCGAGCCCTCCGGCCA
>Ga0214472_10003531_pt1 | contig 16509 bp, 13 predicted proteins | sample RVTome_6_FD_207662 | JGI IMG/M metagenome (GOLD analysis project Ga0214472, IMG submission 207662) | Soil microbial communities from uranium-contaminated site in the Upper Colorado River Basin, Wyoming, United States - RVT140D175 | ecosystem: Environmental > Terrestrial > Soil > Contaminated >... | reverse complement strand
CTGGTCCGTGACGGACAGGAAGAAATCCTCCAACGTCTGGCGGGCGACGATCGCCTGGCGGACGGCGACCCCGGCCTCGACGAGCCGTTTGACGATCTCCGGGCTCTCCCCGGGTTCGATGCGCACCCCGGCCCAGCCGGGCTTCTCGAGCGGCTCTACATGCCAGCGTTCCTGAAGAAGGCCAACCGTGCGGTCCAGCGGGTCGACCTCCAGTTGAAGCTCGGTCACCGTGCCGGACAGAAGCGCAGCGACCTGGCCCTCCTGCACGAGACGTCCCCGGTTGATGATCGCCACCCGGTCGCAGACCTGCTCGACCTCGTTGAGCAGGTGGCTGCTCAGGAAGACGGTCTTCCCATGTGTCTCGGCCAGCGACCGGATGAACCCGCGCATCTCGAGGATCCCGCCCGGGTCAAGCCCGTTGGTGGGTTCGTCGAGGATGACCAGCTCCGGGTCCGAGAGCAGGGCGGCGGCGATCCCCAGCCGCTGTTTCATCCCGGTGGAATATTCGGAGACCTTGCGGTCGATGCGGCCCGCCAGGTCGACCTGCCTGGCCAGGTCGTCGATTTTATTGTCTGCGTTCTGGCCGCGCGTGCGCCCCAGGACGCGCAGGTTGTCCCTGCCGGTCAGGAACGGGTAGAACATGGCGCCCTCGACCAGCGCACCGGTTTTTCGGAGTCCGGCCGGATTCCTGCGTACATCTACGCCGAACAGGCGAACCGATCCATCCGTCGGGCGGATCAGGTCGATCATCATCCGGATCGTGGTCGATTTCCCGGCGCCGTTGGGGCCGAGGAACCCGAAGACCTGACCGGGTTCGACCGCAAGCTCCAGACCGTCCACTGCCCGGACCCGCTTCTTCCCACTCCCGAAGACCTTTGTAACCCTGTCGATTTGGATGATGTGCACGAGACTAGAGTCTCCCGATCACGTTCTTGCTGTCGAACGGCCCAGGCTCCAAAATCAACTTCCGCGCTGCGCCGATCTTGAACGGCATGTTCCACGTCAGCACCCCTTTCACCCGTCCGGCGTCCAGGTAATACACCACTCCCTGTTTGAACGGCTTCCGCCAGTCGATCACCGTCTCCAGCCTCGAATCCAGGCTCCCGACCGCCTCGTAGCGCAGATCGAACAGCTCCGAATCGAAATAGGGCAGGTGGTCGTACGGCTCGTTCGCCCCGGCCATATTCATCCCGGCCGTCTTCCCCATGTGGTTGCTGTTGTCCTCGTGCTCGATCCGCCAGTGCTTATCAAACAGCGGCGTGTAGAAGGCGGCCACGTCCCCGGCGGCGTGGATCTCCGGGCGGGCGGTGCGCAAAAATCGGTCCACGAGGATCCCATTCCCCGTCTCCAGCCCGGCCATCTCGGCCAGTTTGACGTTCGGGATGACCCCGATCCCGGCGACGACATGGTCCGCCTCGACCTCCAGCCCGCTCTCGGCTCGCAGGACCACCCCGGTTCCGCTCGGTTCCAACGCGTTGACTCGCTCGTTCCCGATCATCGTTATGCCTTTCTTCAGGAAATAATCGACGATGTACTCTGCCAGCTCGGCCGGCAGGACCCGCCCGCCGATCCCGTACCCCGGATAAAGCATCGTGACATCCTGTCCGTGCATCCGCAGCGCTGCGGCGATCTCCGACCCGATGAACCCGGCGCCTATGACGGCGAACCGGCCGCCGAGTTCGGTCTGGTGGCGCAGCCGCTCATAGTCCTCGAGCGTGCGAAAATAGGTGATCGCATCCCCGCCGAACCCCATCCGGCGCGGCGCGCAGCCCGTCGCCAGGAGCAGCTTCTCGTAGGCGTAAACCTCCCCTTGATCGTCCGTGACCTGGCGGGCGTCCGGGTCGAGCCCGACCACCTTCCGCCCCAGGTGCAGATCGACCAGGTACTGGTCCGTCCCGCGCCAGATGGCACCCAGGTGCATCCCGGTCCACAAACCCTTCGAAAGCGGCGGGCGGTTGTAAGGCGGGACCGGGGCTTCGCTGATCAGGGCGATCGACCCGAGCGGGTCCATCGTCCGGATCCCGGTCACCGCCGCATCCGCCGTCATCCCGCCGCCGACAATGATGTATTTGTAAGTTTGCATAGCTAGAGGAACCGAAAAAACAAGGCGGGATCGGGCTTTGCCCGATCCCGCCTTGTTTTTTCGAATATTAAAACTGCGGCGGCTTGCTCGTCGTGACGAACCACGTCACGTACGTCCACACGCCCAGCGCAGTCGTGACCATATACAACCCGTACGCCGTGCGCATGAAGAGCTTGTAGTGGCTGAAGCGCAGGGCTTTCGGGACCAGGTTGTGCCCTCTCAGCACCACGAAGATCCCAAAGAAGAAGGCCAGGGCGCCGATCGCGGCGTGGGCTGCTGTGATCGCATAAAAGATCGATTCGCGCGGCCCGCCCGAGTCTCGCAGGATGAAATCCCGGTAAGGCAAAATCATAAACCACATAACCAGGATCACGTTCAGCAGGACCCCGCCGGTCTGGAACCATTTGTGCAGGTGGTGCTTCTTCCGGACGGCGAAGTAGTAGCCCAGGGATAGGACGGCGGCCATCAGGATGCTCAACGTCAGGGTCATGTCGGCGGCGAAGTTGGCAGCCGTGCCGAAAAAGCCGGGTTGGTGTAAGAGATCGGTCATCCTCTTTCTCCAAAATCACGAAAAAATGAAACACAGCCGGGGCGGAACCCCGGCTGTGTTTCATTTTTTCAATTTAAGGTGCATCATCCCGCGGGCCTCGAACATGATCCCGCGCGGCGTCTCGACGATCCGCATCATCACGCTGCTGCACGCCGGGCAGCGCAGGATGGCCCCCGGCGCCTGCGTGTACGCTACCAGCCCACCGACCGCGCTGATGTTCCCGCAGTTGGCGCACTCGGCCGGGCTGGCCGTGACCTCCATCGCAAAGATCTCTTGCAGCAGGCCGGCGACGGCGTTGCCGTCGAGAGTGAGTTCCAGGTCCATGGTTGGGTCGTCCGTCTCCATTTCTGCTCCCTTTTTCAAATATCAACCACTCGGTCCAAACCGCTCCGTCTTGATCTGCCCTGCCGGCACCCCCTCCGCCTGGACCAGCCCGGCTGCCGCCTCGACGAAGGCCGTCGGGCCGCAGATGAAGACCTTTGTATCCCGCGAGAGCGGTCCGGCCGCCTGCTCCAGCATGGCCGCGGCCAGCCGGCCGGAAAAACCATTCCAGCCGGCGGGCTGCGAGCGAGTCAGGGTGTGGAACACCCTCAGGCCGTTGCCGACTTCGTTCAAGGCCTCCAGCTCTTCCCGGTAGATGATGTCCTCGTGCGTCTTGAAGGAGTTGAGCATCACCGCCGGAGCGGTTGACCCGGCCGCGCCCCGGTGCCGGACCATCGCCATCAGCGGCACGATTCCCGAGCCGCCCCCGAGCAGCAGGAGCGGCCCGCCCAGCGCCGCCTCCCAGGCGAAATAACCGCCGATCGGCCCGCGCACCTCCACACGGTCGCCCGGGATGACGACGTCGTGCATGTAGCCGGAGACCTCCCCGTCCTCGAGCCGGTCGATAGTCAGGTCGATCTCGCCTGTCCGCTCGGGCTCCGAGGCGATCGAGTAGGAGCGCTGGGCCTGGTAGCCGTCCTCTGCCGTCAGCCGGAGATCGTAGTGCTGGCCGGGGCGGTGGGGGGTGAAATCCGGAAGGACGAGGGTGAACGAACGGGTCTTTGGGGTCTCCTGCTTGATGCGGATCACTTCGGCGATCTGCCATTCGATCGAGGCCATCGTCAATCTCCCTGGTAGCGCTGCTCTTTCCAGTAATCGCCGCGATTGTGGTAACCGAGCGACTCCCAGAACCCGGGCCGGTCCGAGGCCATCAGGTTCAGACCGCGCACCCACTTGGCGCTCTTCCAGAAATACAGGTGCGGGACAACCAGCCGGGCCGGGCCGCCGTGGTCCGGGGCCAACGGGCGGCCGTCGTATTCGTAGGCGATGAAGGCCTGGTTGTTCAGGAGATCGGCGATCGGGAGGTTCGTGGTGTAGCCCCCGTAGGAGAAGGCGGTTGCGAAGGCAGCCTCCGGCTCCAGCTCGACCTGCTCGAAGAGCGTGTCCAGGCTGACGCCCTTCCAGTGCATGTCCAGGTGGGTCCACTTGGTGACGCAGGAGATGTCGACGACCCAGTCTTTCGCCGGCAGGTCGATGAACTCCTCCCAGGTCCAGGTCTTCTGGGTTTTGACCATGCCGCTGAGGCTGAACATCCATTCGTCCGGTCCGATCCGGGGGGTCGGTCCGGCTGAAAGGACCGGAAAATCATTTGTGAGATATTGTCCGGGGGGGATGCGGTCCTTCTTGTCTCCGGCCTCACGCCGCTTGCCGGTGAAACCGCGGGAGACGAATTTTTCAGTCATGGCTGCCCTCGCCGAGCTGAAGAGGTCTGGAAAAAATAAATATCAAAGCGGGGCGGAGCCCCGCTTTGATATTTATTTTTTCCAGACCTTCTCCGTGGTGCGTATCATAAGTTACTGAAAAAAGAACAGGTAAGCCAACCAGCCAATGACGATCAGTACGACGAGGAGAAGCGAAGAAAGCAGGTACAGGCTCAGCCTGGAGCGCGGCCGTCCGGTCGCCTCTCCGGCAGGGAGGGGCTGCTCCCCAGGGGCGTTCTCCGGCACTCGCAATGCGACGCTGGTGATATTGTCGGGGCCGCCGCGCTCGTTGGCCAGGTCGGTCAGCCGGGCCAGGGCAGGCTCCAGGGGGCCCTCGTTGAGGGCGGCCTCGATTTCTTCGTCATATACGACGTCCGAGAGGCCGTCGCTGCAGATCAGGAGGATGTCGCCGGTGAGCAGCCGGAGGCCCTGGTTGGCCGCCATTGCGCCGTCGTCCTCCTCCGGGGAGAGCCGGAGACGCAGATCGGGTTCGGCGTCCGGCGAACCGAGGTGGCGGGTGATGATGCGGGCGTTGGGGTGGTCGCGGGCCTTTTCCGGGGTGATCAGGCCGAGGCCGACCGCTTCCTCGACCCAGCTGTGGTCGATCGACAGCCTGCGGAGGCGGTCGTCCCGCAGTAAATAGAGCCGAGAGTTCCCGATATTGGCGCCGTACAGCCGGTCGCCTGCGATCCAGGCGCAGGTGGCGGTGGTCGCCATCCCGGAGGTCTCCATCCCTTCCCCGGCCCGTTCGATGATGGCCCGGTTGCTTTCCCGATAGGCCAGGCGCATCGTTGATAGCGGATCGGCGCCGTCGCTCTCTGCAACGATTCGTTGAAAGGTCTCGACGGTCGTCTCGGCCGCGATCTCGCCGGCCTGTTTCCCGCCGACCCCGTCTGCCACGACGGCGAACAGGACCGGGGTCGAGCCGTTGGCGGGATCGGCTTTGAACGCAAACAGGGCGTACCGGTCCTCGTTGTTCTTGCCGGTCATGCCTGGGTGTGTCAGGGCGGCTGTTTCGAGATGGGGTTGGTCGGATGGAATCAATGGGGGTTCCCCTGGGGTTCGACGGCGGGCGGGGAGGTCTGGGGAGGGGGGTTCAGGCGGAAGCGGAACCCGGCCCGGCCGAAATGCAGCTGGTCGCCGTGTTCGATCCGGATCGGGTTGCCGTTGGTCGGCAGGTAGTTGATATAGGTGCCGGAAACCGAGTCGAGATCGCTCAGATAAAACTCCTGCTCGCCGTTCTGGTGGAGCCGGGCGTGGAGCGGGGCGACGGATGGCTCATCGAGCACGAAAGTGGCCTGGCTGGGGTCGTTCCCGAGCGTGATCTCGGTGGTGTAGATCGGATGCGGCGGGCTTGGGGTCAGGGCTTCGAGCGAGTTCGGATCGTAGATCCGCTCCAGGTAGGCGACCGGTGCGGCGCGTGGGGTCGTCCGCTGGGGCCAGTGCAGCCGGTTCGCCCAGCGGGTGAGCCGCACGGTTGGGGCGGGCCGGGCGACGTTTTCGACCGGCTGGAAGACCGGGTCACTCGGCAGCCGCCGCTTCTTCTTTCCGTTCCCGTTGAGCGGTTCGGGCCGCAGACGGCGGACCCGCAGGAGCACGCCGATCAGGACGGCGCCCACCAGCAGGACGACGACGGTGACGATCACCGGGCTGTTGCGGGAGATCGACGGCACGAGCCCGTCGGGGAGCTGCTGGACCGTGATGCTGACGGGGATCTCCAGGCTGATGCTGCTGAGCCCCAGCTCGTCCACGGCCTCGACCTGCAGGGTGTACCGGTCGCTCTGGCCGATCGCGGTCAAATCCCAGCTGAAAACGTCAAAGGGAGGGGCGGTGTTCTCAGCCGCGATCTGCCCGTTGACGTACAGCGTCGTCCGTTCCAGCTCCCGGTTGAAGCCGTCCGGGTATTCGATCAGGATCTCGATCGTCTGGTCGAGCGGAGTCCGCCGTTCGGCGCTCAGGACCCCCTCGGAGTCCGGGACGAGTTCCCGGAAGATCTCGTCCGGTGGGGAGACGAAGATCGGGTTGGGGGGCAGGACGTTAAGACCGAACTCGACCGGCGGGGAGACCGATTCGACCCCGGTCGCCCGGATCTCGGCGGCAATCTGGTGGGCCCCGGCGGTCCGGATCTGGGATGTGTAGGTCAGCGAGTAGATCCGGCGGAGGGCGTCGAAATAGGTCTCCGGGTCGGGGAGTGACTCGGTTCCGGAGAAGGCGAAGAATTTTCCGCCCGTTTCGGCGGCCAGGATTCGGAGGGCGTCGGCTCCGGTGGACTCGAAAAAGGCATCGGAGGTGACCATCCAGACGAAGACCCGGACCTGGTTCTGGATCGCCCGATCGGCCAAGTCTTCGAGGGCGGGGATCGTGTCCTGGTCGACCTGCGGGGAGATGTACAGGAGTGCGCGGCCCATCCCCGCTCGTTCCGGCGTGTCCCCGGCGATGTCTACGGCGTCGGACAGGGTCGACAGGCTGGAGACGGCATTGCGGTGGTCGGTCGGGGCGATTTCCAGGGTGTTGACCAGGGCCGGATAGCTGTCCAGCTGCGCTTTCTGGGGACCGCCGGTCATGAGGAACATCAGGCGGTCCTGGTTCGGAACCGGCCGGTCCTCCGCCCAGAGGCGCAGTGCGTTGACGACCAGGTCGTAGCGCGTGGTGCCGGTCGAATCCCGGACGGCAAAGGCCGGGCTGGGGTTGATCGCGATGGCGATCTGGGCGCCCGGGTTCAGTTCCTCCAGGGTATCGACCGGGATTGAGATCCCGTTCTCGAGGATGGCGACGTCATCGGGAGCCAGGTCGGACACGAACCCGCCCTCGCCGTCACGCACCGTGAGGTAGGTCTGCATCTCCGGATACGCACTCGTATCGGGAGTCGTCAGGATAGTCTCGGTTGTGGTTTGTGCGCTGGAGATCCAGGGAATAGCGAGCAGCAGCAGTGCCAACACAAACACCCGGAAAGGCTTTGGCATGGCCCGCATTCTATCATCCTTTGAATCCCGCGGCAAGCAGGACGCCGTTGTAAAAACGCCGGAAGCCAGGGCTGCGGGAGGCGGGTTTTCCACCCCCGCAGCCTGATTTTCGGGTATTCTAAACGGCGTGCAAACGCTGAAAACCATCCGGGAGCTCGGTCCGGCCCGCAGCCTGGCGTTTCTGGCCTACCAGGCGTTGAAGCGCAGCGGGGCGTACCGGTTGTGGGGCCCGCCCCGGCCGGCCGCGCCGACCCCGCGTTTCCGCCGGCCGGTCTTCACCCCGCCGCGCCAGGCCCCCGGGGCCGCTCTGAAGGCCGCTCCGAAGGCCGCTGCGGAAGAGATTGACGCGCGGCTCTCCGGGGAAACGATCCTGTTCGGAGCCGTCCCGGCGCCGCTGGATTTCTCTGTGCCCGGTCCGCTCGATCATTGGACGGCCTACGACCGCGGCCGGATCGACGGCAGGGACGTCAAGTTCCTGTGGGAACCGGCCCGATTCGGGTGGGCTTGCGACCTGGCCCGGGCTTACGCGGCCGGAGGGGATGAGCGGCTCAAGGATTTTCTGGCCGGCCGGTGGACTGTTTTTATCCGGGATAACCCGCCCTCCCGCGGCCCGCAGTGGGCCAGCGGGCAGGAGGTCGCCCTGCGGCTGATCCACCTGGTGTTTGCGGAGGCGGTCATGGGGCCGTGCATCCCGGATTTCGGCCGCGTCGTCGCCGTCCATGCCGCCCGGATTCCCCCGACCCTGCTTTACGCTTACGCCCAGGACAACAACCACCTGCTCTCGGAGGCCGCCGGCCTGTTCACCGCGGGGGCCGTCCTGCCGGACCATCCGAAGGCGGATCGCTGGCGGCGGCTGGGCTGGCGGGTCTTCAATCGGGCGGTACGCCGGCAGTTCGGACCGGACGGGGACTACGTCCAGCAGTCGGCCAGCTACCACCGGCTGGCGCTTGTCCTGGCGGTCTGGACCGCTGCAGTCGCCGGGCAGGCCGGGATGGCTTTCCCCCCGGAGACGGCGGACCGCCTTGCCGCCGGGACGCGCTGGCTGCTGGCCCTGTGCGACCCGGACACCGGCCGGGTCCCCAACCTGGGCCCCAACGACGGCGCCCGCATCTTGCCGCTGTCCCCGGTTGCCCATGCGGATTACCGCCCGGAGCTGCAGGCTGCCGCCCGGATGTTCCTGGGCCGGCCCGCCTTCGACCCGGGTCCGTGGGATGCGGCCGGGGATTGGCTCGGCGCCGACAAAGCCGGCCCCCGCCAGGCGGAGACTGCCCGCGGCTCCGGCGGGATGATCCGGCTCGATCACCCGGACCTGGATTCCCACGCCTTCCTGCGGGCAGCCCGGTTCACCGGCCGCCCCGGCCACGCTGACCAGCTGCACGTCGACCTCTGGCTCGGCGGCGAGAATGTCGCCCTGGATCCGGGGACGTTTTCGTACAACGCCGACCCGCCCTGGGACAACGCCCTGCAGACCGCCCACCACCACAACACGCTGACCGTCGACGGCCGGGACCAGATGACCCGGGCTGGCCGGTTCCGCTACGTCGACCGGGCGCAGGCGGCGGTTCTCGAGGCCGGACCGACCCGGGCCGCCGCCGAGCACGATGGTTACCGGCAGCTCGGGCTGGTCCACCGGCGGACCCTGGGGGCAGTACCGGGAGGCTGGCGGGTGGCGGACCGGGTTGAAGGGAGCGATGCCCGCCGGGAGATCCGGCTGCACTGGCTGCTCCCGGATTGGCCCTGGCGGCTGGAGGGCGCGCGCCTCACCCTCGATGGACCGGGAGGCCCGCTCAGCCTCGAGATCTCCCTGCCGGACGGTCTCCCGTTCGAGATCGCCCTGGCCCGCGCAGGTGAAGCGCTGATCGGCCCGCCCCCGGCGCCGACCATGGGATGGGTTTCTCCGACCTACGCGGTAAAGGAACCGGCGCTTTCTTTTTCGGTCTCTTTCCAGGCAGAACCGCTGGTTGAGATAGAATCGGTATGGAGGTTCCGGGAAAAAGCCCCCTGATGGGGCTCAGCCCTATCAGGGGGCTTTTTCCCGGATTTCATGCATATCTTACTGATCCACCAGGCCTTCACGACGCTCGACGAACCCGGCGGCACCCGGCATCACGAGCTGGCGCGCGGGTTGGCGGCGGCTGGGCACCGGGTGACGGTGATCGCCAGCCCGATCAGCTATCTGACCGGGCGGCCCGGTTCCGGGGGGACCGAGAAGGCGAACGGGGTGACCATCCTGCGGGCATACACGTACGCCGCGCTGCACAGGTCATTCGTCCACCGGGTTTTCGCCTTTCTCAGCTTCATGGTCTCCTCGTTCTGGCTCGGTCTGCGGGTGCGGGAGGTCGACCTGGTCTGGGGCACCTCGCCGCCGATCTTCCAGGGCGCCACGGCTTTGGTGCTGGCGCGGCTCAAGCGGGTCCCTTTCCTGTTCGAAGTGCGGGATTTGTGGCCGGCCTTTGCCGTGGCAGTCGGCGTGCTGCGGTCGCGGCCGCTGATCCGGCTGACGGAGTGGCTCGAGCGGACTCTCTACCGGGGCGCCGACAGGGTGGTCGTCAACTCCCCCGGGTTCATCGATCACGTCCGGGAGCGGGGCGCGCGGGAGGTGTCGCTCGTTCCGAACGGGGCCGATCCGGACATGTTCGATCCCTCGGTCGACGGGAGCGATTTCAAGGAGACGCACGGTTTGAACGGCCGGTTCATCGCCCTGTACGCCGGCGCGCACGGCCTCTCGAACGACCTGGGGGTCGTCCTGGAAGCGGCCGGGCAGCTGGAAGACCGGCCGGATCTGCAGATCGTCTTCCTGGGTGATGGGAAAGACAAGCCGCGGCTGGAGGCGGAGGCGCGCGAGCTGGGATTGAAGAACGTGCGCTTCCTCCCGCCGGTGCCGAAGAACCGGATGCGGGAGGCGCTCGCCGCGGCCGGGGCCTGCATCGCGATCCTGAAACCGGTGGAGGTCTACCGGACGGTCTATCCCAACAAGGTCTTCGATTACCTGGCGGCCGGCCGGCCGGTGGTTCTGGCGATGGAAGGGGTCATCCGGGAGGTCGTCGAGGCGGCCGGGGCGGGGATTTCTGTCCCACCGGGGGATCCGGCTGCGCTCGCCCAGGCACTGCGGGTGCTGGCCGCTGACCCGGAGCAGGCCCGGCGGATGGGACGGCGCGGCCGGGCGTATGTTGAAGAAAATTTTCACCGCGGGCGGCTGGCCGGAGAACTGGTGCGGATCGTGGAAGAGCTGGGAGAGCGACGGAAAGCCCGGTGATGAGGAGAGACCGATGCGGAATTTGAAATGGATGCGGACTTTGGGTTGGGGATTATTCGGCTTGATGTGGATCCCGTTCGCCTGTATCTTCATCGGCATGATCGGCATGCCGGCAGGGTCCTATGACTGGCTCGAACTCCCGGAGCTGACCCGGTACGCGATGGTAGCGGTGGGGGTGCTGTCGGCAGCCAGCATGCTCCTGCTGTTTGGGTCCGCCTTCCTGGGGATGGCGCTGGGCCGGGGGATCCGGGCGCGGGGCACGTCTGCCCTTGCCACCGTCCTGGAGATCCGGGATACCGGCACGACCGTGAACGAGAACCCGCTCGTCCGGCTCGTGCTGGAGGTCCGGCCCGACCACGCACCGCCGTTCACAGCGGAGACGGAGCAGCTGATCTCCCGGCTGCAGGTCCCCGAATACCAGCCGGGCGAGGTCGTGCTGGTCAAGTACGACCCGGAGAGCAGAGATGTCGCCCTGGCGGAGTGAGCGATGACGCTTGAGATCGGGCTGACGCTGGGGATCCTGGGGGCAGCTGTTTTTCTGTTCATATCGGAGCGGCTGCGGATGGATGTCGTTGCGCTGCTGGTCCTGATCTTGCTGGCTCTGCTGGGGCTGGTGACGCCGGCGGAGGCGCTTTCGGGGTTCAGCAACCCGGCGGTCGTCACGGTCTGGGCCGTCTTTATCCTGAGCGGGGCGCTCTCCCGCACCGGGGTGGCTAACCTGGTCGGGAGGCAGATCACTCGAGTGGCCGGGAACAGCGAAATGCGGCTGGTCGCCATGATCATGATCACCACCGCCGCGCTGTCGGCGTTTATGAACAACGTCGGGATCACCGCCCTGTTCCTGCCGGTCGTCGTCAGCATCTCCAGGCGAACCGGGATCCACCCTTCCCGGCTGCTGCTGCCGCTGGCGGTGAGCTCCCTGCTCGGTGGGATGATGACCCTGATCGGCACCCCGCCCAACCTCCTGGCCAGCATCGCCCTGAGGGATGCCGGGTTCGCGCCGCTGCGGTTGTTCGACTTTGCACCGCTCGGCGGGATCATCACCGTGGCCGGGATCGTGTTCATGCTTGTTGCGGGCCGGCGGCTGCTCCCCCGGTCCGGCTCCGGAGTGGATACCGGCGAGCCCTTGCCGGTCGAGATCGACAAGGCCTATGTGATGAGCGAACGGGTCTCTCGGATCCGCATCCCGGCCGCCTCGCCGCTCTCCGGCCGGTCGCTGTCCGATTCCCGGCTGAGCGCCGCCCTCGGGCTGACCGTCCTCAACGTGCGCCGCGGCGGCGACAAGACCTTTATCCCGAATCCCGGCACGGAGCTTCGGGAAGGCGATCTGCTGACGGTCATCGGGCGGCTGGATGCCCTGGAAGAAGTGCGCGGCAGGCGGTACCTGGTGATCGAGGAGGAAGAGATCACCACGGAAGACCTGGTGAACGATGAGATCGACCTGGTCGGTCTGGAGATCCCGTCCGGGTCCCGGCTGATCGGCGGTACGCTCAAACAGCTCGATTTCAGGCAGAAATATGGGGTCATCGTCCTGGCCCTCCGGCGCGCAGATCGGATCTTGCGCTCGGGTTTCGATAACCTTTCACTGCTCGAAGGGGACGTGCTGCTGACACAGGGTCCGCGCGACCGGTACGCAGAACTGCGGGACCTGCCCGAGTGCAGGCTGGTGGAGCAGGCCGCTCTGCCCGATTTCGAGCTGGCGAAGCGGCTGATCCGGGTCCGCATCCCGAAAGAATCCCCGCTCGTGGGGAAGTCGCTGGCCGAAAGCCACATGGCGGAGCTGACCGGGCTGGCCGTGATTGGCGTAATCCGCGGAGACCGGCTGCAGATGCTGGTCAGCCCACGCGAGACCGTGCTGGAGGCGGACGACATGCTGATCGTCAAGGGCCGGGCCCGGGAGAACCTGGAAGCCCTGGTAGCCCTGCAGGAGCTGGAAGTGCAGCCGAAGCCGTTCTCTTCGCTGCGCGAGCTGGAGTCGGACGAGACCGGGATGCTCGAAGTGGTCCTCTCGCCCCATTCGAACTATCCGGGCCGGACCCTGGGCCAGATCGAGTTCCGCGGCCGGTACGATCTGAACGTCATCGCCGTCTTCCGGGAAGGCCGGGCGTACCGCTCGAACCTCAGCACGATGACCCTCCGGTTCGGGGACGCCCTGCTCGTCCACGGTACGCGCGACAAGCTGCGGCTTCTCGCCCGGGACTCCAACTTCATCTCGCTGGCCGACGACATCCAGCCGTCCCCTCGCCTTGCAAAAGCCCCGGTTTCGGTTGCGATCATGCTCGGTGTGGTCCTGACCGTCCTGCTGGGCTGGCTGCCGATCTCGGTCGCAACGGTGACCGGGGTGCTGCTGATGGTGCTGACCGGCTGCATGTCGATGGATGAAGCCTATCGCGATATCGAGTGGCGGGCCGTGTTCCTGATCGCCGGGATGCTGCCGCTCGGGATCGCGATGCAGACCTCCGGGACCGCCCAGCTCCTGGCGGATACTGTGCTTTCGCCGTTGGGGCGGCTTGGCGACCTGCCGCTGATAGGCGGGTTGTTCGTCCTATCCCTCGTGGCCTGCCAGGTGATGCCAACCGCCGTCGTCGTGGTCCTGATGGCGCCGGTCGCACTGGCGGCCGCGGCCAGCACGGGTGTTTCGCCGTATCCCGTGATCATGGCCGTCGCGGTGGGCGCCTCGTCCAGCTTCCTGAGCCCGGTCGGGCATCCGGCCAACCTCCTGATCATGGCGCCCGGGGGTTACCGGTTCAAAGATTACATCCGGGTCGGGCTGCCGCTGGCGTTCGTCGTCCTGCTGATCGTCCTGCTCTTCCTGCCTGTGTTCTGGCCGCTGCGGTGAGGGAGGAAAATCCGAGAAAAGGCGCGGCGGGGCCCCCCGCCGCGGCGCGCCTTTTCTCGGAACAATATCGGCGGAACCGGCGTCATTTCTAATGGCACACCTGCCGTATCCTGATTAGAATGGGGTGGCCTTCGGAGGAAAAATGAACGTCTCGCGAAAACACGCAAATATCCTGTTCGTCATCGCTGTCCTGGCATTCACCGCCGGCTGCGTCCTGCCGTTCAGCCCGACGCCGACCGAGGAGCCGGCGACGGTCGTCGAGGGGGAGGCCCAGATCGACTCGCTCGAGATCCTGATCCTCGAATCGTTCCCGGTCCAGGTCAACGCCGTGCTGACCGGCTCGCTGCCCGACAGCTGCACGAGCCTGGGTGCGACGGAAATCACAATGGAAGGTAACACCTTCACGATCACCGTCGAAACCAACCGCCCGTCGGACGCCGTCTGTGCGCAGGTCGTCGAGACCTTCGAGCAGAGCGTCTCGCTGGACGTGCTCGGCCTACCGGCCGGAGACTACACGGTCGCGGCCGGGAGCCAGACGGCGACCTTCAACCTGGCCGTCGATAACGTTGCGCCCGAGATCATCGATCCCACCGCCGTGCCGTCCGCCAGCATCGAGGGCCGCGTCTGGCACGACATTTGTGCCGTCGCCGGCGGGGAAGGCGGTGAACCGGCCGTCCCTTCGGTCGGGTGCATCGAGACCGAAGGCGGGGGCTATGCCGCCGACGGGCTGCTGACCCCTGACGAGCCCGGGATCGAGGGCGTCGAGATCCACCTGCTGCAGCCGGACTGCGCCGGGGCCGTGATCGGTTCGATCTTCACGAACGCCGACGGCGCCTACGCCTTCGACAACCTGGCCGCCGGACCCTACTGCGTCCAGGTCGATCCCCTGGCCAACCCGAACAGCAGCATCCTGATCCCAGGAGATTGGACCTCCGTCGCAAAAGGCAGCGCCCTGGTCGACCTGGCCGAAGGCCAGGCGATCCCGGCGCTGAATTTCGGCTGGGACTTCCAGTTCCTGCCGGATCCGGAGGACGTGGAGCCGCTCGAGCCCACCCCAGGCCCCGGCGAGACCCCCGAAGCGAACGACCCGGACTGCACCAACGAGATGGACTTCGTCGATGAAACGATCGACGACGATACCGTCATCGCCCCCGGGGCGGATTTCACCAAGACCTGGACCCTCGAAAATGCAGGCACCTGCACCTGGAACACGGCCTACACGCTCGTTTTTGAAGATGGCGACCGGATGGGCGCCGATGAGTCCTACCCGCTGACCGAGAACATCGCTCCCGGCGAGGAAGTCACCTTCAGCCTCGACCTGACCGCCCCCAACGTCGCCGGCGATTTCCGCGGCGAGTGGATCCTGCGGGACGAGGACGGTGATGCGTTCGGCCTCGGCGCCAACGACAACCAGCCGTTCTGGGTCCAGATTGTGGTCGAGGGAACCCTGACCGATCTCGGCCTGGGCAGCCCGGATTGGCGGGACGAGTTCGACTCCGGCGCCAACTGGTTCAACCTGAACACCGACAACGTCAGCTTCAACTTCGACGACGGCCTGCTCCGGATGCGCGCCAAGACCGCCGGGTCGGGCGACTTCTGGGGTCTCTCCAACCGGCCGGACCTGGAGAACTTCTACCTCGAAGCCGAGTTCATCACCGGCGACGCCTGCTCCGGTCTTGACCGCTACGGTCTGCTCGTCCGGGCGCCGGAACCCAGTGCCGGGTACGTCTTCAACGTGTCCTGCAACGGCCAGTTCCGCATCTACGAGTGGGACGGCGATACGTACAACCAGCTCCACGCCTGGACCAGTTCGTCGGCGATCGAGACCGGGCCGGACGCCACCAACGTGGTCGGCGTCTGGGCGGATGGGGACGATATTCGGCTGTACATCAACGACGTACTGGTAGCCGAATTGGAGGTCAGTATCTACGATGAAGGCCGGTTTGGGCTGCTGGTGGGGTCGACGAACACGGCGCCGTTCGATGTATACGTGGATGAAATCGCCTATTGGAACCTGGACGATTGAAGCTGATCAAAAAGAAGATCCCCCCAGGCGAAGCCCGGGGGGATCTTCTTTTTGACATATAATTTCGAGCCATGGCCCGCCCCAAGAACCCGGAAGACCTCACCGCCGAAGAGTTGCGGCGCTTGCTCGTCGAGAAGCGCCGGTCCGTGCGCAAGCAGCGGATCGAACGTTTCCGGGAGACCGGCCGGATCGTGACGCTGGTCCCGGACGAGCGCTCGCCCGGGATGACCGAGCTGGTCACGGCTGCGGAGGACGAACCCGACGAACCGGCCCGCTACGCCGGCCGGTCGCGCACCCGGCGGGTCTTCGACGGTTTGCTGCTGTTTGTGGAAGTCGCGGCGGTCCTGATCCTTGGGTTCGTCCTGTTCAACGGTTTCGAGATCCTGCGGACGTTAAATGAGGAGGTGGCTGGTGCACTGGTGCAGCCGACCTTCACCCCGACCCCGCTGATCATCGCCGCCGTGCTGCCGTCCGGGCACACCCCGCCCGATTCCCCCGGCGGGGCGCGTCCGAACGACGCCGAGATCCCGGAGCACCTGCGTCCGCTGGTCCAGTCGCTGGCCGAGATCCCGATCCCGACCCCGGCGCCCGAGCATGCCATCCAGATCCAGATCCCGGCCATCGGGGTCGACGCCCCGATCGTCCAGGGGGACGGCTGGGAGCAGCTCAAGAAGGGGGTCGCGCAGCACATCGGCTCCGCCAATCCCGGGACGGACGGCAACGTCGTGCTCTCGGCGCACAACGATATCTTCGGAGAAATCTTTCGCGACCTCGACCAGCTCAACCCGGGCGACGTCGTCATCATCTACACCAACCAGCGGTCATATACCTACGTGATCACCGGCTGGGACATCGTCCCGCCGACCCAGGTGGAAGTCATGGCCCCGACCCGCGACCCGACGGTGACACTGATCTCGTGTTATCCGTACCGGGTGGATACGGAGCGGATCGTCGTTCGTGCGTTGCTTCAAGAAGGCTAGGAATAAACGGGGGCGGGGGGGGGCCGCCCCCCCCCCCCCGGGATTTTTTGAAACAAATTTTTAAATAACC
>Ga0214472_10003530_pt1 | contig 16511 bp, 15 predicted proteins | sample RVTome_6_FD_207662 | JGI IMG/M metagenome (GOLD analysis project Ga0214472, IMG submission 207662) | Soil microbial communities from uranium-contaminated site in the Upper Colorado River Basin, Wyoming, United States - RVT140D175 | ecosystem: Environmental > Terrestrial > Soil > Contaminated >... | reverse complement strand
GCGTCATACGGGAAACGCTCTTCGACCGTAAAACGCTGATTGACATCCTGACAATCAAGCCCGAACGGATTCTCGCCGTCCAGGAAGTACCTATACAGGGGCGACTATTTTAACCGGACAGCAGTGTTATGAAGACTAAAAGGGCCGCACGGTGTTATAATTTGCGTATGGATAACAAAGCCCGGTTTGATGACAGCGTGCGGATGGTCGCGCGGGTTGCCAGCCGCTCTGGTGAAGCATATCTTGTCGGCGGGAGCGTCAGGGACCTGCTGCTCGGGAGGCCGTCCGCCGACATCGATATCGTGGTCGCAGGCAACCCGGCAAAGGTAGCCTCCGAGGTAGCGGACTCGCTCGGCGGGACCGCGTTCGTCATGGACAGCGGGCGCGGAGTGCACAGGGTGTCGGCAAAAGAACGCGGCGTGCAGGTGGACATATCGCCGCTGAAAGGCGCAATCGAGGACGACCTGTCGGCGCGGGACTTCACCATAAACGCCATGGCGCTACCTCTTGCAAACCGCTCCACTATGCAAGAGTCACCCTCCCCTTCATCCCCTCCCCTCAAGGGAGGGGGTATATCGTTACCCTCCCCCTTAGAGGGGGGAGGGCCAGGGTGGGGGTGGGCGGACCTGGTTACTGTCATTGACCCTTTCGGTGGAATATCTGATGTACAGGCGCGTCTCGTCAGGGCAGTCAGGCAGGACGCATTTGCCGACGACCCGCTCCGGATGCTGCGCGCATTCAGGCTGTCCGGTGAGCTCGGTTTCGAGGTCGAGCCGGATACGCTGTCCTGCATCAGGAAGCATGCGGGTCTTATCGGCCGCGTATCGGCGGAACGCGTACGCGACGAGCTGTACATAATACTCTCCGGGAGGGACAGCGCGCGCGTTTTCCGAGACATGTATGCAGCGGGTCTTCTCGGAGAAATCATCCCGGAGTCGCTCCCGATGGCGGGGCTCGTGCAGGGAGAGCCGCACGTACACGACCTCCTTGAGCACTCCATGAGTGCGATGGAGTACGCGGAACGCGCAATGGAGGGCCTGGACAGGTATTTCGGCGGTAACGCCGGAGATGTGGAGAAGTTTCTGGACGAAAGCCCGGACGGCGGGCTTACGATGAAGGGGCTCGTGAAGCTCGCGGCGTTTCTTCACGACATTGGGAAGCCAGGGACAATGAAATACGAGGAAGACAGGGTCAGGTTCATTGGCCATGACGCGTCGGGTGAGGGCATAAACGCAAATATTGCCTTCCGCATGAAGATGTCGGCCAGGGCGGCCAGCGTGCTCTCCCGTACAGCGGCGCTACACATGAGGCCGCTCCACCTGACCAGGGACCGTCACACCAAAAGGGCGGTGTACAGGCTCGTCCGTGACGCGGAAGGCGTGCTGCCCGCTGTGCTTATAGTTGCAGTCTCGGACGCGCTTGCAACAAGGAACAGGCCGGATGCGCTTGCCACGGACGTGGAGGGGTTGGTCATGTCGGTCGCGGGCTACTATTACGGCGAGTACATGGCCGCGAAGTCCGGGCCACTGGTACGCGGGAAGGAACTGATGGAGGCTCTGTCAATAGGGCCCGGCCCTGTGGTAGGGATGCTTTTAAACGATATAGAGGAGATGCGCGCGGAAGGAGCCGTTACGGGCAAGGAAGATGCGGTCCGGTATGCGCGTGAAAGGCTGCGCGTGTATAACGCAGGCCGTACCGGGTAATAATATGCCGGATGAGGCGCGGCAGTGCGTTTATGCGCCCGCCAATGCCCTCAGGTACATGTAATAGATGTTGTGCTTCACCTTCAGCCATAATAGCCTGGGGGCCGGCGTCGAGATATTTTTGCGCCAGCTCGGGGGCGCTGACGGGTCCCATTTGTCGAACAGTTTGGACTTGCGCCAGGTCTTTCCGATATCTATTACATACGAAGACTCACCAGCGCTCCCGTACAGGATGTGCCTCCAGTGTGACAGGCCGGGATGGTAGCCCAGGGCGGGTTTCAGCTGTTTCTCCGGGTCCAGACCGAGCACGAACGACGGCAGCGCCTCCTCCACGAACCGTTTCCTTATTATGGACGGGTTGAGGCCCAGCCCGCCTGTATAGAGGTCCCCGTTACGCGGGTTGTGCGAGAGGTTGAAGCGGACGGATGCAAGCTCGCGGTCGGCTGCGAAAAGCTGGAGCGCCCGGTCGAAATCGATACCTTTCTTCAGGAGCCAGTCGTCCTCCAGGTGCAGGAAATACTCCGTGTCCACCTGCTCCCAGCACCACTTCACAGCGCCGGCAAACGACGGCTCCGCCGGGGTGCGATAGACGATGTCCTTGAAGTACACCCTGCAGATGTCGAGGATGTCGTCCGCCGAACAGTCTGTATCGCCTATAGGGTCTATGTTGATGATAAGCCGGGCGGACTTGAACCCGGAGAGAAACCTTGCATGGAACGAGTGAAGCGTCAGTCTGATAATTTCAGGTCTCAACGTGGCGGTCATAACCACGTCGATAGGCTGGTTGCTCATTATTATCCGTCCTTGGTACTAAGTAATACGCGGTCGAACGCTGCTACCTGGCAACAACGTCCTGGGTCTCTTTTCTTATCTGCTCAAGCAGGGCCGGGCTCAGGTTGTTCTTCTCGAAGTATTCCCTCTCGAGGTCCTCGACGTAGAACCGGTCGAGGCCCGAGTTCGACAGGAAGTCCTCGCGGACCTTCGAGTTGCCGCCTGCGATTATAACGGGCAGGAGGTTGTGAAGGTAGTATGCCTCCTTGCGAATGTTTATCACCGCGTCCCTGAAAACCTTTTCGGGCGTGCTCCCCGGTATGAGCTTCCCGTCCAGCATCTCCTTCCATATCTCTCCGATGAACTGGTCCTGTGACTCCCGGCCGGACAGGTCGCTGTAGAACTTCTTTATCTTGTCCTTCATGAACGAGTGTACAGCGGAGTACTGGTGCTCTTCCTTTATTATCTCGGTCAGCTTGTCCGTGACCTCTTTTATGGATGAGTTGCCTTCCTCGATGTGCAGTATCCCGTTGTACAGCGTGGTCGCTTTGCGCCGCCCGTAGTTTGTGATGTATTTGTTCTTAAGCGTGCTCTTTATGAAGAGCTCGTTGAACAGCCCCGGAGAAATTTCGTCGAATGCCCTTTTGTTGCCAAGTATGCTGCGGAGTTTCTCCTCGTTGAGTTCAGCGTCCTCCATGAAAGATATCTGGCTTACCGTCGCGAACGATGTGTCGTAACGGTCGAAGTAGGTAACTATGTAGCCGAAGTTTTCGAGAAGTTTTATGTCGTTACGCTCCGTCGCGCGCTCGTCCGTCAACCGGCACGCCTCGAGCAGTATCTCCTCGAACGAGTTGTCGCGAAGCTCGATGGCCTGGTGTTTGGCACGGAGGAGTTTTACCATGTCCTCGTCGTTAATGCGCCCCTCAGGGTGGCCGCGCAGGAAAAGCCCCTCGAATATCGCCCTGGTCTCCTTGATGTACACCGGCTCGTTGACTTCTTTTATCTTTTTACCCTTGAGCAGAAGCTCGTCCAGCGTATCGAACAGGTTCAGCGGTATGCGGTGCCTTATGCTGAGCGTCCTTAGCCTCGTGAGCTTTGCCATGTCGAGGTGGTCCACCTCGGTCTTGTGCGAACAGTCTATGAGCACCGCCTTGTACTCGTCAACGATGCGCTTGTTCTCGGGGTGCTTGTACATCACGTCTATCTTGATGCGCTCGAGCTGGTAGCGGTCTATGCCGTACCGCTCCGCCATGCTTGCAAGGGTATGCGCGCCGTCCTCGTCTATCATCCTGTTCCTGGAGTACAGGGACTTGAACGCGTTGTGGTACTCCTCATGGTAAAGGTTCACCAGCCTGAACAGAAATACGATGCTGCGCTTCTCGCCCATGCTGGAGAATATGTCCCTGACAAGCCCGGCGTCGTCCGCCTTGCCCACCTTGTCCGTATGTTTCAGGTACTTGCCTATCGAGCGGAGTATCGTCTCCTGCCTTTTCTTCGGCTCAACTTCGTTGTCCGAGTGGATAAAGAAGAAGTAGTTGTTGACGGCGTTGCCCGCGAAGAATATATTGTCGAAATCCTCGCGGCCCAGCATGTTGCTGGTGAAGGTTATCCTGTCGGTCTCGGGCGAGTATACCGCCCCGTACATGACGAGGCGGTTGTGGACTTCCTCTTTGACAAGGTCCTTGATGGGGAGGTCGATACCGAACATGTACTCGCAGAAGCTGCCTCCGCTCGCGCGGTATTCGATGCCCTTCGAGTTGATGGTAAATTCGTTGCCGGAGCTGAAGAAACGGACGAACGGTTTGCCGTCGCGGCTTCCCATCTCGTGGAAGTAGCGGTTGGATATTTCTATGCCCGCGACAGTGGCATAATACTCTATCTCGTCGGAAATCTGACCGTGAAGGCGGATGTCCTGAATCATGGTGCTCCTTGGGTGATGTAAGGTCTTGAAATTATAGCACGGCACATTTAATATTTCCAAATAAAAATCGAGCTGCTTCCTTAATGTAAACCCGCCTGTCGATATCGGTTGACAATAAACGGCTTGTGTATTAATGTATTTTCCGCACGTAGAATGGAGGGATACATGGAAGGACCGTTGGACAGGCAGCGAGCGCTTGCGGACGGCGACAGGCGTTATGTATGGCACCCGTTCACGCAGATGAGGGACTGGGAGGCCGAAGAGCCGCTCATTATCGAGCGGGGACGCGGCAGTTGGCTTTACGACGTCTTGGGTAAAAGGTATCTGGACGGCGTCTCGTCGCTCTGGGTGACCGTTCACGGTCACCGGAAAAAGGAGATAGACGACGCCATAAAGGCCCAGCTCGGGAAGGTCGCGCACACCACGATGCTCGGGCTGACGCACCCGTCCGCGGTGGAGCTTGCGAGGCGGCTGGTGGAAACCACCCCGGACGGCCTCGGCAGGGTGTTCTACTCGGACTCCGGCTCGACCGCGGTCGAGGTAGCCATAAAGATGGCGTTTCAGTACTGGCGGCACATGGGGGAGGAGGGCAGGACGAGGTTCCTCTGCCTGGACGAGGCGTACCACGGGGACACCATCGGCTCGGTAAGCGTCGGCGGTATGGCTCTCTTCCACGGGATATTCGGGCCGCTCCTCTTCGACACCGTGAAGGCGCCCGTGCCCTACTGCTACAGGTGTCCGATGGGGCTGACATATCCCGGCTGCGGCATCGTGTGCGCGGAGAAGCTTGGCGAGCTAATGGAGGCGCACGCGGGTGAGCTTGCCGGGCTCGTCATCGAGCCCATGGTGCAGGGCGCTGCGGGCATGATAACCCAGCCGCCGGGGTACCTGAAGAAGGTTCGGGAATACTGTGACCGCTACGGTGTCCTGATGATAGCGGACGAGGTCGCCACCGGGTTCGGCAGGACAGGGAAGATGTTCGCCTGCGAGCACGAGGGCGTCACGCCTGACATCATGTGCCTCGCCAAGGGTATCACCGGCGGGTACCTGCCGCTCGCCGCCACTATGACGACATCGAAGATATACGATGCGTTCAAGGCGGACTACTCCGAGCTGAAGACTTTCTTCCACGGCCACACTTACACGGGGAACCCGCTCGCATGCGCCGCGGCCATTGCCAACCTCGACATATTCGAGGAGGAAAAGACACTCGAAAAACTGCAAGGCAAAATCGGGCTTCTAAGTGAACGGCTGGAAAAGCTCGCGCGGCTTCCGCACGTCGGAGAGGTCAGGCAGAGGGGCTTCATGGTAGGCATCGAGCTGGTCCGTGACAAGAAGACGAAAGAGCCCTACCCGCTTGCCGAGAAGCGCGGGATACGCACCATCATGGAGGCACGCAAGAGGGGCGTAATCATCAGGCCGCTCGGAAACGTGATTGTGCTCATGCCGCCCTTGTCCATAAGCATGCGCGAGCTGGGGAGGCTTCTGAAGGTCACCGGAGAATCCATCAAAGCGGCGACGATAAACTTCAATTGACAAACAGACATCAGGTAATGTAAGATTGAACTGATTAGTTCACTGATTAGTTTAACGGAGAGGTTTTCATGAAACAGAACACCACAGTCAAGACAATAGAGGCGCTGGAGGCCAGGGTACACCTGGGCTCGGTCATGGACGAGGTCGAAAAAACCAACACCCGCATCCTGGTAAGCAAGCGCGGCAGGCCCAAGGTCATCATGCTGAGCGTGAACGATTACCTTGAGAACATCCTCAAAGAGGACAGGCTGCTGGCTCAAGTGCACCTGAAGGCCGGAAAGACCGGTCTGAGCGAAGTCTCCGAAAAAGATATCGAGGCCGAAATAAAGGCCGAGCGCAAGGCGCAGGCAGGCAAGGTAAAGGGTAAGCATAAGTAACCCCATGCTCAAGGTTGTCATAGACACCAACGTGCTGGTATCGGCCTTGTTGAAAGACAACAGCCCACCGGCATTTATCTTGGCGCTCCTGAGGCGCAAAGTGATGACCCTGTGCCTGAGCAAGGACATCTATGAAGAATACCGCGCGGTACTGAACCGGGACAAGTTCCGGGGCGTCAGGGACGAAGCGGCCCCGCTCCTGCTGTCTATCAAGAAAGGGGCCCTCTGGCTGGAGCCGAAGACCAGGATAACCGAGATAACCGAAGACCCGGCCGACAACAAGTTCTTGGAGTGCGCCCATGAAGCGGGGGCGGACTTCCTTATCACCGGCAACACAAAACACTTTCCATTCAAGAGCTTCCGCAACACCAGGGTTGTAAGTCCCCAAGCGTTCATCGAAAACACGCTGGAACAGATTATCAGGTTGAAGTAGCGAGCCCCCCGAACTCTCCCTTGACCCGCCCCGCCACCGATGATACGATATGTCCATGCACGAATACGCCGGGAACATACACGTACATACCACCTACTCGGACGGGACGAAGTCCGTCGAGGGCGTGGCCAGGGAGGCCGCCCGCGCGGGGCTCGACTTCGTCATGCTGTCCGACCACGGCACCCTTGCCCCGCTGGTGGACGGCAAGGAGGGCTACCACGACGGCGTCCTGATGCTCGTGGGGATGGAGGTAGGCGAGGCACACAACCACTACCTCGCGTGGCGGGTGGACAAGGTGGTGCCGGACGACCCTGAAAAACCGCAGAGGGTGATAGACGGCGTCCGTGACCAGGGCGGGATAGGTTTCATCGCGCACCCCCACGAGAAAGGCTGCAAGTACGGGTACAAAGGCCACGCGTTCACGTGGGAGGACTGGGGCGCGACCGGTTACACCGGGATATGCGTCTGGAACTTTACATCGCAGTGGAAGGAGCCGGTAACAAACCCGGCAAAGGCGGTGTACTACTACCTGTACAGGCGGGGCGCGGTCAGGACTCCGGAGCCCGCCACCATGGCGGCATGGGACGCGGAGCTTAAGGGCCGCAAGGTCGTAGCGATCGGCGGTACGGACGCTCACGCATTCAAATTCGGGTTTGGCCCGGTCAAACCGCGGATATTCCCGTACCGCTACCTGTTCCGGACTATAAACACGCACATCATATCCGAAACGCCTTTCAGCGGCGATGCGGCTCACGACAAAGAGGTCGTGTACTCCGCCATCGAGCGGGGCAGGTGCTTCGTGGGTTACGACCTTCTGGGCGACACGCGGGGCTTCCGGTTCACTGCAAGCTCCGGCGGGGAGCGCGCTGTCATGGGCGGGGACATCCCGTTTACAAAAGGCATGAAACTCGAAGTGGCGCTGCCCGGCCAGGCCTTTGTCAGGGTCATAAAGGACGGCGTTGTCTGGGCCGAGGGGAAGGGCGCCGGCCTGGGCTTCGAGCCGGACTCGCCCGGCGTGTACAGGGTCGAGGCGTACAGGCGCGGCCTGCTCGGCGGGCGATGGGCATGGATAATATCGAACCCGGTCTACGTGAGGCCATAAGATGCCCGCTTCAAGGAACTCCAGGGTGTTTTCCTGGGCGCTCTACGACTTCGCCAACACCATCTTCTCGATGAACATCATATCGATGTTCTTCCCGCTCTGGGTCACCGGGGACATGGGCGGGAAGGACATCCAATACTCCTTTGCGGTATCCGGCTCGATGCTCGCCGCAGGGCTCACCATGCCGGTAATCGGGGCCGTGTCCGACCGGACGAGGAAGCGGGTGCCCTATCTCGCGTTGTTCACGCTCGTCTGCTCTGCGGCGACTTTCGGGATCGGCCTCGCCGGGAGCCTCGCCGCCGGGCTTGTCCTGTTCGCACTCGCCAACTATGCATACCATACGGCGCTTGTGCCGTACGACGCGATGCTGCCGGAGGTGAGCGAGGGCGGGTCAATCGGCCGCGTGGCGGGTCTCGGAGTAGGACTTGGTTATGTCGGCACCATATTCGGGCTCCTTGCCGTCGGGCCGATAGTGGAGCGGTACGGAAGGCAGGCCGCCTTCATACCCACGGCAATCCTGTTCCTCGTGTTTGCGCTACCGGTGATGCTGGTCACAAAAGACAAGGCCGCCCCGGCAGCCGCGGGCCGCGTGGACATCCCCAGGCAGTTCAAGAAGATACGGAACACGCTTGCCAACACGAGGCGCTACCCCGGCTTGCTGCGTTTCCTCATAGCGAACGTGCTGTTCGCGGATGCGGTGAATACCGTCATAGTGTTCATGGCGGTATACGCCAGCAAGGTCGTCGGGATGGACGACGCCCAGATAATGAAGTTCATGATAACCTCGACCGTGTTCGCGGCCGCCGGGTCGTTCGCGGCGGGAAGGCTTACGGACCGCGTGGGCCCCCAGAAAGCGCTCGTTTACATACTCTGGCTATGGGTGTTCACTCTCACGGTTGCGGGCCTCAGCTTCTCCCGGTACGTGTTCTGGGCGGTAGGCCCGCTTGCCGGCGTATCGCTCGGCGGGACGTGGGTAGCCTCCAGGTCGCTTGTAGCGAAGCTCGCGCCTCCCCGGAAGTACGGCGAGGTATACGGGCTTTACAACCTGGGCGGGAAGTTCGGCTCGGTGGCCGGGCCATTGATATGGGGCGGGACGATACTCCTCTTCGAGCCGTACGGTCTTGTCAGCTACAGGATAGCGATATTCACGCTCGCCGCGCTTGTAATGGTCTCGCTGATGGTATTAAGGGGGCTGCCGCCTGCCAACCCCCTTGAAAAACTCCCGTGAGATGTGATAAAATCTATTTAAAACAGCCCGTTGTGCAATAATAACACATAAAGCGGAAGGTGATGACTTGGAGCTGATGTCTCTTGTTGGGCCGGAAGAAATAGAAAAGGTCGTGGACCGGCTCGCGTCCGAGATAAGAAACGACTACAGGGGCCGCGTCCCTGTCATGGTGTGCGTGCTGAAGGGCGCGTTCGTGTTCACGGCGGACCTGGTCAGGCGGCTCGACATCCCGGTCGAAATTGACTTCATCCGTGCGTCGAGCTACGGCGCGGCCTGCGAATCCTCCGGACAGGTCACTATATCAAGGGGGCTTGAGCTGGACGTAAGCGGCAGGGACGTGATTGTGGTCGAGGACATACTGGACACCGGCCTTACGCTGGACGCGGTCATGGGGCACATACGCGGGCTTTCACCGGCAACCGTAAAGGTCTGCACTCTCCTTGACAAGCCCGCGAGGCGCGCGGTGGAATGCCGGGCCGACTATGCCGGGATGGAGATAGAGGACATGTTCGTCGTGGGTTACGGCCTCGACTGCGCCGAACGGCACAGGAACCTGTCCGGCCTTTACGTAATGAAGATGCCTTCGGAGGGTTAGGGCGGCCGTTTTTACTTGTTGGTTTCTAAGTGGTATAATATATAGAGACGGATACCCGCCTATTAGACTTGGTAATTACCGCTAATGACAACGGAAAGGGAGGCCGCCAAGGGTGTTATGGAAAAGGATTCGAGAAAGTATTTCAGGTCATGGTATGTTCTGCTTGTGTTCATTGGAATAGCCGTAGGGCTGGCCGTATCGTCCAGGCTGGACCTGATGAACAACGGCGCGGCGCTGGAAACTCCGGCCCATAAAGAGCTGAAGCTCTCGCCCGCCCTGATGCAGCTCAGTGACGGCCTGGCGGACGTAGCGGACTCGGTCATACCCTCCGTGGTGAACATATCCACTTCAAAGACGATAAAACAGCAGACCCCGCAATCCCCGTTATTCAACGACCCGTTCTTCCGCAGGTTTTTCGGGGAGCCGGACATGAACCCCCAGCGCGAGTTCAGGCAGAGGAGTCTCGGTTCAGGCGTAATTGTCAGCCAGGACGGATACATAGTGACGAATAACCACGTGGTCGAGGGCGCGGACGAGATAACCGTGGTACTCTCCGGCAAGGAGGAGTACAAGGGCAAGGTAGTAGGCGCGGACCCGAGGAGCGAAGTAGCGGTGGTAAAGATAGACGCGAAAGGCCTCCCCGCCGTGGCATGGGCGGACTCTGACAAGATAAGGGCGGGCGAGCTTGTGATGGCGGTAGGAAGCCCGTTCGGGCTTAACAGGACGGTTACTGTCGGCATCGTATCGGCCATCGGCAGGGCCAATATCGGCATAACGGACTACGAGGACTTCATACAGACGGACGCTGCCATAAACCCCGGCAACTCCGGCGGGGCGCTCGTGGACATGAAGGGCGAACTCGTAGGCATCAATACCGCGATAGTCTCGCAGTCCGGCGGATACCAGGGTGTCGGTTTCGCGGTACCGTCCAACATGGTACGGCAGGTCATGGACAGCCTGATAAAGACCGGCAAGGTCGTCAGGGGCTGGCTGGGCGTATCGGTCCAGGACCTCACCCCCGAGCTTGCCAAACAGTTCAAGACCGGAGGTGTGGGCGGCGCGCTGGTCGCCGAGGTCGTCAAGGACAGCCCGGCCCGGAAGGCGGGCATCAAGCAGGGCGACGTGATAACGGAGTTCGACGGCAAGGCTATCTCCGATTCCGGCCACCTGAGGAATGCCGTAGCGTCCATGCCGGCTGGCTCGAAGGTGGATATCACCTTAATCAGGGACAACAAGGAAATGAGCATAGCGGCGGCCATAGGGGAACTGCCCAGGGAGATGGCCGCGGCCGGCGGCGGCGAGCAGGCCGTGACCGGGTCGGCGCTCTCCGGGGTTGCCGTGAAGGGGCTTACCCCTGAACTCAGGGCTCAGCTTGGCCTGGGCGGCGATGCGGCAGGCGTGGCCGTGACGGATGTCAAGCCAGGCTCGGACGCCGAGGAGGCGGGTATCCAGCAGGGCGACCTGATAGTGTCCGTGAACAGGGAGAAGGTGGAAAAAATCGCGGACTACAACAGGATAGTATCGAAGCTGGGCAAGGAAGACCCGGTCCTGCTTCTTATATCGAGGAAGGGGTCCATGCTCTGGATGTCCATCGGCCACGGCGGCTGATGACGTTATAAGGCGTGGCACACAAGACGGATGCAGCGCCGGTTTTACATCCATTTATAATACATAACCACCGTCTTTTATGGAGGTGTTTCATGATAACGGCATTCCGTTTGGTATTCCTGGCGGTTGCTGCCGCCTCGGGGTACGTTATATTCGCGGGCACCGAGCCGTTCGTCGAGCAGGAGGTTATGGGCGCGGGGGTCGGCCTTCTGGTCGGGCTCCTGGCCATCGGGCTCGAGCTTGCAGTAAGGAGGGTGCCGGTACGCGCGCTGACCGGGGCTATAATAGGCCTCGCGGTCGGCATACTGCTTGCATCGCTCGTTACGCTGCCGGTCAAGGGGCTGCCGCTCACCAAGGTGGCCTCCGGCGGCGTTATGTTCCTGGTATACGTCGTGCTGGGCTATTTCGGGCTCGTGTTCGGGGCAAGGAAGGGGTCCGAGTTCAAGTACAGCCGGCTGGTCAGGGTGTTCAAGACGGGCGAGGAGGACGAGTACATCAAGCTCCTCGATACGAGCGTGATAATAGACGGCAGGATAGCGGACATATGCGAGACCGGGTTCATAGACGGCGTGTTCATGATACCGCAGTTCATACTGCACGAGCTGCAGCATATCGCGGACTCGTCGGACCCGCTCAAAAGGGCCAGAGGGCGGCGCGGCCTGGACGTACTGCACAAGATACAGAAGATGGCCGGGCTGGACGTCAGGGTAGTCGAGGAGGACTTCCCGCACATCAGGGAGGTCGACGCCAAGCTGGTCGCGCTTGCCAAGGCCAAGAACGCCAAGGTCATAACCAACGATTTCAACCTGAACAAGGTCGCCGAGCTTCAGGGCGTTAGCGTCCTGAACATCAACGACCTGTCGAACGCGGTAAAGCCGGTCGTGCTGCCGGGCGAGTCGATGAGGGTGTTCGTCCTTAAAGAGGGCAAGGAGTTCGGCCAGGGCGTGGGCTACCTTGACGACGGCACGATGATTGTGGTGGAGAACGGCAGGAAGCAGATAGGCAAGAACGTGGACGTCGCCGTGACCTCCGTACTCCAGACCACCGCGGGGCGGATGATATTCACAAGGTTACGGGAGGACGGCGACCGCGAGGAGATGCAGACCGCGAACGCGAGCTGAAAATTGCGGCCTCCGGGGAACGGCATCCCGGAGGCCGCATCTGTCTTATTTTGTTGAAATCTTCCGCCCGAAGCGTATAATAAACAGTTCACGGCGGATACTCTCCGGGCGGAGGGGCCGTTCCCGAGGTTGGGCGGGGACACGGCCTTGCCGGTGTTCCGTTAAGTTGCCGTGGGTCTGCATGCCGAAGGAGTGCATTATGAAGGTGACGGTCCTGATACCAGCCGCCGGTTCCGGCACGAGGATGGCGAGCACGGCCAAGAAGCAGTTCCTGCTCCTGGGCGGCAGGCCGGTACTTGCCCACACCTTGAGCAGGTTCGAGGAAATACCCGAGGTCACGGAGGTCATACCGATCGTCCCCGAAGACGAGATGGAGAACTGCCTCGAAAGGTGCGTGGACGGGCAGGGCCTCCACAAGGTCAGGCGCGTCGTGCCGGGCGGCAAGCAGAGGCAGGACTCGGTATACAACGGGCTGAAGGCCGCGGACCCGGACACCGACCTGGTCATGGTGCACGACGGGGTCAGGCCGTTCGTAACCTCCGGCCTGGTAAACGCGCTCATACATTCGCTGGACGGCTGCGACGGCGCGATACTCGCGGTGCCCGCGAAGGACACCCTGAAGGAGGTCGGGCGCGACGGGTTCGTCAGGAGGACCATCGACAGGGAAAGCTGCTACATGGTCCAGACCCCGCAGGTGTTCCGGTACAGCGTGATAATGAGGGCGTTCGCGAGCGCGTACGCCGAGGGCCATTTCGCCACGGACGAGGCGTCGCTCGTCGAGCGGGCCGGCGGGGTAATAAGGGTGGTCACCGGCTCGTACGCGAACATAAAGATCACCACTCCCGAGGACATGATACTCGCCGAGGCCATCTTGAGGAAAGAGGCCCAGGACAACGCCGCGAGGCCAAGGAGCGCATAGCCCATAATGAGGGCAGGCATAGGTTACGACGTCCACCGTCTGGTGGAGGGCAGAAGTCTGATACTGGGCGGGGTGGACGTCCCTTATGAAAAGGGGCTATTGGGCCATTCCGACGCTGACGTACTGTTGCACGCCATAGCGGACGCGCTCCTGGGCGCGGCAGGCCTTGGCGACATCGGCAGGCACTTCCCGGACACAGACCCTGCATACAAGGGCATATCAAGCAGGAAACTCCTTAAAATAGTGGCTGAAAGGCTGGCGGAGGACGGGTTCGCCGTATCGAACGTGGACTCCGTCATCGTCGCACAGAGGCCGAAGCTCGCACAGTACATCCCGCAGATGAGGAGCAATATCGCGGCGGACCTTGGGATACCCGAGCACCGGGTGAACGTCAAGGCCACGACCACCGAGACCCTGGGTCCGGAGGGCAGGGGCGAGGGCATCGCCTCGCAGGCCGTATGCATGCTCCATGAAAACAAGTAATCAGTTCAAGAGGCGACAGACATAATGTTCGATAAGATCAGGGCAGACTACAGGGCCGTCTTCGAGATGGACCCGGCGGCGACAAGCAGGCTTGAGGTAATACTAACGTACTCCGGGTTCCACGCGATGCTGATGCACAGGGCAGCGCACTGGTTGCACCGGATGGGCATGGCGTTCTTCGCGAGGGCGCTCTCCCAGCTCGCGAGGTTCCTTACCGGGATCGAGATACACCCGGCGGCGAAGATAGGCGGGAGCATATTCATCGACCACGGCATGGGCGTCGTCATCGGCGAGACTTCCGAGGTCGGAGAGCACGTCACCCTCTTCCAGGGCGTGACGCTCGGCGGCACGGGCAAGGAGCGCGGCAAACGCCACCCGACTATCGGGAACCATGTGGTTGTCGGGGCCGGGGCCAAGGTGCTGGGCGGTATAACCGTCGGCGACCACGTTAAGATAGGCGCGAACGCGGTGGTGCTCCATCCCGTCCCCCCGCACTCCACCGTGGTAGGCGTGCCGGGCAGGGTGGTGAGGGTGCGCGGCAAGAGGCCGATGGAGGAGACCGAGCTCGACCACACCCACATGCCGGACCCGATGGACGAGATGCTGACGCAGCTCCAGAAGAGGGTGGAGCGGCTGGAGCAGAAGCAGGGCGTCGTGTGCGCCGTCCCGCAGCCCTCCGGAAAGAGGCAGTCGCGAAGGAAGACCGAGGTTTCCTCTACCGCGCTCGGCGCGTCCATCGCGGGCGAACTGCCCGTGGAGACCGTGGAGGAGCGGCAGGCACGGATGGCCCGGATGGAGAAGGACGAGAGGATGAAGGGCATCGCCATCGTAAGGGACAATGCCATCAAAAAGGCGAAGGCCGGCATGCAGGGCGAGCCGGGTGAGCTTGCGGAAACCGGTGAGCCGAAAAAGAAGAAGCCGCGCAGGAGGCGAAGGAAGTCCCCGAAAAAGGATGGGGGCGCATCCGGGCAGACCGCCGTTTCCGGGACAACGGGCGAAGGGATGTCCGCAAGCCCTTCCGGCGCCGACGGCTCCGAGAACGTATAACAGACTGTAGTGATATTCCGGGAGGGCCGGGGTGGGCCGTCCGTGGAGGCTTATTAAATAGATGCTTAACGTATACAACACGCTCTCAGGCAAAAAGGAGGAGTTCGTCCCGCTGAAAGACGGCGAGGTCGGGATGTACGCCTGCGGCGTCACGGTCTACGACCACAGCCACCTTGGCCACGCGCGCGGGGCGGTGGTGTTCGACGTAATCAGGCGGTACCTCATGCACAAGGGGTACCGGGTCAAGTACGTCCGTAACTTCACGGACGTGGACGACAAGATAATAAAGCGCGCGGCCGAGCTTGGCGTCGGCTGGAAGGACATAGCCGAGAAGTACACGCTCGAGTACATAAAGGACATGGACGCCCTGGGCGTCGACAGGCCGGACGTCGAGCCCAAGGCGACCGACCACATAGGCGAGATAATAGAAATAGTGAAGAGGCTGGTGGAGCGTGGCTACGCGTACGCATCCGGCGGAGACGTGTTCTTTTCCGTCAGGAAGTTCGAGGGTTACGGCAAGCTCTCCAAGAAGCCCATAGACGAGATGGAGTCCGGGGCACGGGTGGACGTGAACGAGCAGAAGAAAGACCCGCTCGACTTCGCGCTATGGAAGGCGTCCAAGCCGGGCGAACCGTCCTGGGGATCGCCCTGGGGGCCGGGCAGGCCGGGCTGGCACATAGAGTGCTCCGCGATGTCGGCCAAGCACCTGGGCGATACGTTCGACATCCACTGCGGAGGCATGGACCTCCAGTTCCCGCACCACGAAAACGAGATAGCCCAGTCCGAGGCTGCAAGCGGCCGGATGTTCGTCAAGTACTGGATGCACAACGGTTTCGTGAACGTGAACAAGGAGAAGATGTCCAAGTCGCTCGGCAACTTCTTCACGATAAAGGAGATACTGGCCGCATACGAGCCGGAGGCTATACGCCTTTTCCTCCTCTCCACGCACTACCGCCACCCCATAGACTTCTCCGGCCAGTCCCTGAGGGACGCCAAGGCCGCGCTCGACAGGTACTACACGATGAAGGAGGCGCTGGACGGGGCGCTCATGGGTTATAAGGCGGGCGGCGGGCAGGTTTCGGACGCGGCCAGGGCGCTCGACGAAAAGACGTCCGAGTTCAACGCGCGGTTCTACGAGGCTATGGACGACGATTTCAACACGTCCGCGGTCATCGGCGCCATATTCGAGATGGTGCGCGAGATAAACAGGACGTTGACCGAACCGGCGCTCAAGACGGACGGCTCGTTGGTGGACGCGCTTTACAATGCGCGCGAACAGATGGACGGCAAGGCGGGCATCCTCAACCTGTTCGGTACGGACCCCGCTGTCTGGTTCGGCAGGGGGACGGATACGGTAGAGGTAGTTTGCAAGGTTGACGAGCTTCAAACAATGAAAGAAAGTCTGGCGGGCTTTGGAGCCGTACTCAGGGAGACCGGGGACGGCGGCCACGCCATTTCAGCAAAGGATATCGAGGCCCTGATCGACGCCAGGAAAACGGCGCGCTCTGAAAAGGACTGGGCCAGGGCGGACAAGGTCAGGGACCTTCTCGCGCTGGCGGGTATCGAACTTCTTGACGGGGCAGAGGGCACAAAATGGCAAAAGAAGGTGTAGGCGGTTACAAGGGCGGCGGCGGCAAGGGCGGCGGAGGCGGCAAGTCCAAGCCGGG
>Ga0214472_10003529_pt1 | contig 16516 bp, 12 predicted proteins | sample RVTome_6_FD_207662 | JGI IMG/M metagenome (GOLD analysis project Ga0214472, IMG submission 207662) | Soil microbial communities from uranium-contaminated site in the Upper Colorado River Basin, Wyoming, United States - RVT140D175 | ecosystem: Environmental > Terrestrial > Soil > Contaminated >... | reverse complement strand
CCGTTCGCCGCGAGGATCCGTACCTCTCCGGTCGCGGCCAGACCGTCCGAGCACCCCCCGACCCGGGGATCGAAATGGAACTGGTAGGGGTAGTCGTTCGGCCCCAGAATCGGGGCGACCGGTCCGCCGGCGGGGCCGTCGGGCTCATGCTGCGGGTCGTTGATCAGGTTGCCGACATCCCAAGCGGCGGATGCCTCGATCCGCGAGTTCCCGAGATGCGAAAAGACAGCATCCCCGATGGTCGAGCCGCCTGCGATGGCGGGCCCCCCGCAGGCGAGCTCTTGATTTCGATCTACCGCCCACTCTACCTGAAGATCGGCTCGGGGCATCTTGAGGGTGCCGGCCCCAGCGCCCAGGTTCGCTACCACATTCTGTGTAGTCCTGCCGGCCTCGGAGGAAGCAGGCGCCGAGAGCAAGGCGAGAGACGAGATCAGCAGCGCGAAGAACGATAGACGCACGCGGTTCAACAGCCAGAGACTCATGTGGACCCCCTGTGATGAGATTGCACTGTGACCTTCCCTCGTGCGGGCAGGTCGAGGTCATGATGAAACCAACCTTGATCCGTCAAAACGTGGCGCCAGGGGCTCAGGCCCCGGGGACCATGCGCCTCCGGCGACCTCCTCGCGAAGAAAGCCGAGGTCACCCGAAGTCGGGGTGGGTCGCTGCGGGTTGTCGCCTGCCGCGCATGGAATCCCCGTCGCCTTCGCCCGGGATGCCGTGCGGCTTTTGACGGATCAAGGCTGACCAACCTAACTGATCAAGCTAGCATTTGCGTGCCGGATCGTCAATGGATCGAGGTCCTCTTCATTCTCGGCCAGGAATCCGGTGCGGGTGCCGAGGCCGTTCTGGATGGAGATCACCGCCGCCTTGTAGCGCCTGCTGGGCGAGGACGGCGGCCGTTTCTCTTCCGGACGAGGCGGCGAGTCCCAGAAGAAGTCCGAGGAGCACGTTGTCCCGCACGTGCTGCACGAGGGCACCCACCAGGGAGAGGGCCAGGTATCCGCAGAGAATCCCGAAGGTGGCCAGATACCAGAGGCGCGCCTCGGGCTCGGCTGCCTTCAGACCTCGGCGCATGCTGACCCAGAGCACAGCCAGGAGCAGAGCTGTGAAGGAGGCTGCCAGAGTGATGCCTCCCTTGAGGCCGAGCCACAAGACGTTGTTGTGAACGAGAGTCGTGATGGGCACGTGAGCGCTACGGCGAAGTGCCACTTCCCCGCGGTATTGCGCTCCCAGTCCGCCTCCCCACCACGGCTTCTCCTGGATGCTCTGCATGGCGTTTCGCGTTTCGATGAGGCGGTACACGTTTGGATCGTGATCCTGCCAGTCCAGGACTGTGGCCATGCGTTCCTCCATCCGGCGACCCTCGCCGCTGACCCCGGCGACGACTAGAACCGAGGCAGCGGCCAGAGGAAGGGCCCAGCCGATGCTGCGCATCCGGCCCCGCCCCAGTACGACGCCTACGAAGATCACCGCGGTGAGGGCACTCAGAGCCACCATCCAGGCACCTCGAGCGAAGGAGAAGATGAGCGCTGCCGTCACGAACGGCAACAGGATCGCAGCCCACCGCCTTCCTCCCACGAGCCATGCCAGGAAGAGCCACACCAGAGCGAAGACCTGGAACAGGTAGTCCCCGGTATCGACCGAGACACGAAGGAAATCCCCATAGCGGAAGCCCAGGTGGAGCGCGTGGAGCAGGATCGCCCGAACCCCCCCGGCAAGCACTCCGAACAGGATTCCGAAGCCAATCCATCGAAGGGTGTTACCGCCGGGGAGGAGCAGCCAGCCGATGGTGAAGCTCATGAAGAGCGGAAGGAGGAGACGGAACTCGGTCAGCGCGGCCGCGCCGTTCCCGCGCAGGAAGGCCACCGCGATGAGAGACCCGAACGCCATGAAGAGAACCAGGGAAACCGTCGCCCGCGGAGGAGGGCCGGCGCGGACCCGAAGGACAGATGCCAATCCCAGCAAGGCGATCAGGATCAGCTCCAGGGGCGTCAACCCTCCCCACACTTCGCCGTAGAGGGGAAGGCCGTAAAGGAGGTTCTCCGGCGTCACTCCGATGGCGGGAGCGTAGGCGACGAGAGCCAGCATTGCCGAGGTCAGCAGCAAGACGAGCCGCCTCAGGTCGATGGAGAGCGCCGTCACGAGCACGGCGGCAGCGGCCGCCGGCGCGACCACGATGGCGGGTCCCACGGTCCCGGCTCCCAGCGCAACGCAGAGCACGGCCGTGAAGACCAGGACCGACACCAGGATCAGATCGAGGCGCCGCGCCATCAAGCGGCTCGTTTTTTCGATTCGGAGTTGTACTCGGGATCGGCGTAGTGGTAATCGTAGCCCCTGGTCAGGAGGCCCCGCTTGCCCGCGCGCTTGTAATCGTTGGCGACCACGCCGAGGACGCGCGTCGAGGAGCTGCTGATCGTCTCCAGGGCGGCCCGAAGGAGGTGCCGTCTGGTCATGCCCATCCGCGCGACGAGGACGATGCCCTCCACGCGCCTCCCGACCTCGAGGGCGTCGCTGAAGGGGAGCGCCGGCGGCGTGTCGAGGATGACGATGTCGTACATCCCGCGTAGCCGCTCCACCAGCTTGGCCATGGCCTTGGAGCCGAGGAGATCCCCCGGGTTGGGGGGAAGAGATCCCGAACTGAGGAGGTCGAGGCCGCTGAACCGCGTCCGGGAGACGGCGGACTCCAGGGGGATCGATCCCGTCAGGACATCCGTGAGACCGCGGGAGTTGGAGAGACCGAAGAGCCTGTGCTGGATGGGCCGGCGGAGGTCGGCATCCACCAACAGGACTCGACTTTCGTGGGCGCTCGCCACCAGGGCGAGATTGGCCGACGTGAGGCTCTTGCCCTCCGATGGGATGGGAGACGTCACGCAGAGCGTCCGGCAACCTTCGTCCACGACCGCGAACCGCAGGTTGGCCCAGGCCTTCCGATACGACTCGTAACCCGGCAGCCACCCGTTGTCGGTGAGGAGGAGCTGGGATTTCTTGCCTCCAACCCCTTGCGGCTGGATGCGGGGGAGCACGCCGAGGGGTTTTGCTCCGAGGAATCGCTCCACTTCATCGAGGCTCACCAGCCGGTCGTCCAGGCGTGACCGCAACAGCGCCACGGCCAGGCCGACCAAGAGGCCGGCGAGGAACCCCATGAAGGTGTCGCGGATTGGACGAGGCGAGACCGGGCCCAGGGGCACCGTCGCGGGATCCACGATCGTTACCTGACCCAGCAGACCCGCTTCCCGGATCCGGGACTCTTCCAGCCGATCACCCAGCATGGCCAGGACCTTCTCGTCGGCGGTCCGATTTCGCTCGAGGCGGGCGAGTTGAAGTGCCACGGTGGGGAGCTCACGAAGATCCTTGTCATAGCCGCCTACGACACGGGCCAAGGCCTCTCCCCGGGAGCGCAGGGTCAGCACGTCTCCCTCGAGCGCGGTGATCTCCCTGGCCAGCGCCTGAGACTCGCCCACAGGATCGCCATACGTTCCCTGATTCCGGTTCGCCGCGTTGGCGGTCCTCTCCAGCCGATCACGGATGCGCCGCGATTGGGTCTCCACTTCCTTCATCTTCTCGTGATCCGGGGAAAGCCCCTGGGTGAGCAGACGCGATCGAGCCCCCTCCAAGCGACCCAGATCCTGCCTCATGCTCTCGACGAGGCCGTCATCCACGTTTTGGACATCCACGACCAACGTCGCCCGGCGCTCGGCCAGCCGGTCGCGTAGGTACAGAAGGCGATCTTCCCCCGCCTGAAGATCTGCTCTCACGTGGTTGTAGTCGGCCCGGAACTCGGCCATCTTGGACACCGTAGATTGCGTGTCCTCTCGAAGGTCGGCCACCCGCATGCTCGTGCGGTAGTCCTTGAGCGCCACCTCCGTGAGTTCCAAACGCCTCATGATCAGGTCAACCTGCTCCTGCAGGAACTCTTTGGTCTTGCGAATCTCGTTGCGAGTCTCCTGCCGGTTCCTCTCCTGATAGATAGCAGCGTACAGGTTCACGAGGTCCCTGGCCTCGGTGGCCCTGGGGGCGCGGACTTTGAGTTCGAGGAGCTGGCTCTTGCGAATGGGAGTGACGCTGACTGCGGTCAGCAGGGCTTCCGGCGCACCCTGGTCGTCCAACCCCTCCAGGAACGACAGGGCCTCGTTCCCGCGACGTGCCCGATCGAGAACCGCTTCGGCCAGGGAGCGGCTCCGCAGTATCTCCAGCTCGTCGTCCATGAGGACGACGCGACCGATAAGCGCCTGAGGCTGAAGGACGGCCGCCATCCCTGTTTCACCCGAAGGATTCAGCCGGATGGTTGTGCGGGCCTCGTATGTCGGACGGCTGCGGACGCTGAGCAAGAACGCTCCGGCCGAGAAGAGGCAGACGGCTAGGGCGATCAGCGCCCAGCTCCGAGTGAGGGTGGTCGCAAGGGTCGCATGGTCCGTTGGACGGGGCTTACCATTCATGGACGGTGGTCCTCCTCACGATTTCTTGAGCGATGGTGCGCGCCCCGGTTACTTGATTCCGTTGACCACCACATTGGCAACCAGCGCGAGCACGGAGACGAAACTTGTCCACTTGAGAATGCTCGTGGTGGTCTTGGCCTTGATGACCACCGTGTCGTCGGGTATCAGAGGCGTCCGCACCTGCGGATCCCCTTTTGTCACGAAGTCATCGAGATTCACGTCCACGACGCTCTTCCTCCCGGTGGCTACACCTGCGGACCTGACCAGCTTGACGTCGCTCAGCTTGGCCGCGCCGGTCGGCCCACCGGCCAGGGAGATGAGGTCGAGAAGGGTCGTGCCTTCGGGGACTGAATACAGACCGGGATGCCTCACCTCGCCCCAGACGGAGACGGAGAACTCGATCGTGTTTTCCCCTTGATCAAGCTGCAACCGGTACCGGGAGATTCTGGAGGAGCTCGTCGACTCCCCCTGCCCCAGCTCGGTCGCATCGGGATTGTGCGGTGGAGCGGAGGCCGTCGCGTCCGGGGACAAGGCCGTGCAGGCGAACACGAGTGCGACCAGCAGGAGGCGACGGGCAAGTCGGGGCATCGGATTGATTCCTTTCAAGGGCCGAAGCGGATTCCTGAGCAGGGCTGGTGCTCGGATCACTCCTAGTGTTCGTCCGTTTACTCGGGCGCCTGAAGCGTGACCGTGCTGTTTCTGATTCTGGCGGGCGCGGAAGAGTTCGTATGGAACTCACTTTGAGTCTGCCTCGCCAGGTGCGAGTAGGTATGTAAACCGGCTGAGGGACGTCACTTCGCGCACTCCCACGGGGCGGATGGGGCGTTCCGGTCTCGAAAGCTGCTACTCGGCAGGAATCCTGACCGTCGGTCAACACGACAGGAATTGCCTACTTACAGACACTGCCTGCATGAATGATCGCGAATCAGATCTGTCCAAGAACGGTTGTGTACCCGGGTATAAAACAGTTCTCCGAGATGGGGCAAAATGGGTGTGTAAACAAGACTCCCAACCCCAAACCGGAGGACGAGATGACCTTGGTACGGTCCACGAGTCCGTTCGCCCAGATGGAGACAACCTTGATCGCTTTGGTCCTGTTGCAGTACCTCAAGCTCCGGGCCCGGTTGGGATGACACCTCTCCAACCTCGTCGCGTTAACTCCACCCGACCATCAACCTGTCCAAAACACCCCTGCAGGGTCAACGAATGGAGGGAATCCTCAGATCAGCCCGTTCCTGGACAGCAGTGATTCGTGAATATATCTCCGCCGTCGTCGCAGCCAGCCGAGAATAGAGACACAACCGCACCGACTCTCGTTCCTGAAGGACTCTCGATGTACCACGTTCTGGAAGTGCAGGGCTACAACCGACGCGCGGGAAGCGAGCGGCATACGGCCATCCTATCTCGTCGGCTCGCAGCGCGGGACTGGCGGGTAACGGTGGCGGCGCCTCCGGGCGGTTTGCTCGACGATCCCGGTGCCCTGGGAAACGCCTCCTTTCTTCCCATGCCCCTGGCGGGCCGCACCGATCTTGCGTCCGTTCTGCATCTCGTCCGGTACTGCCGGAACGAAGAAGTGGACATCGTCCATACGCACTGCAGGAACGCCGATCTCCTGGGCGGCATCGCCGCACTCGCGGCGCGGACACTGCGGTTCCATCTGAGACCGCGGCTTGTGACCACGATTCACGGAATGCTGGTGAACGCTGAGGGCGTGGCTGGGGGCGATGCCGTCAATCGCGCGCATCGCCGGTTTCTGGCTCGGTTCCCCGATCATCTGTTCGGCATTTCGGAGGCCGTTTCCGTCAACGCATCCCGGGTCTTGAGGCTCCCCGCCTCCCGGGTGACGACGATCTGGAACGGCACGGATCCGCCCAGCGCCGATCAACTGATCGAGAGCAACCGCCTCGCCCTGTCGCTTCGCCGCAGCGCCGACGAGCTGCTTCTGGTCCAGGCCGGCGCCCTCGAACCCTCCAAGGGAGCGGACGTTCTCATCGCAGCCGTCGCCGAACTCGCTCGATGCGGCCATCCCGTTCGTCTGGTTCTTGTGGGCACCGGCACGTGGGAGCCGACGCTACGCGGCCTGGTCGCCGACAGCGGCCTCGCCGATCGAGTCACCTTCCCCGGTGCGGTGCCCGACGCCGGTATCTACCTGGGAGCGGCGGACGTGGTCTGCCTGGCCTCCCGCTGGGAGGGCTTCGGTCGCGTCCTCACCGAGGCCATGAGCTACGGCCGCGCCGTGGTGGCGAGCCGCACCGGCGGCATTCCCGAGATCGTCGACGACGGCGTCACGGGGATCCTGCTCGAGCCGGACGCAGTCGATGCCTGGGTAGGCGCCTTGTCCGCCCTCCTCCTCGATCCGATGCGGCGGGCTCGACTCGGCGCTCGGGGGAGAGAGCGCTTCGAACGCCTCTTCCATGCGGACACCTTCGCCGGGGCCACCGACAACGCGCTCCGCGCCGTCGTCTCCCCGTCCCGACCGTCGCGTCTCGAAGCCGCCCTGCTCGACCCCCCAGGTGTGCGCAGCGAATGAGCCGTCGAATGCTGGTCCTTGGAACCATGGACACAGCGAGCCCCCGCAATCGGGTGCTGTCCATTGGACTCGGACGCGCCGGTGTCGAATCCCGCGAGGTCGCCTTGGCCGGGCGAGTGTGGAGCCGGGCACGGACGCTGGTGGCGCTCCCCGACGAGCTGCTGGACTGGGCCGATCTCGCGTTTCTCCCGAAAGTAGCCCAGAACGACGCCGCGGCTGCGAGCTGGCGCCTGCGCCGCGCACGCCGGCCCCTGGTGGCCGACTACTTCGCCTCGCTTCACCTGACCGAGATCCTTGACCGGCGTAGCGCTCCCCGATTCTCACCTCGAGCCCTTCGCACCTGGTTCCTCGATGCGACGTTGGCCCGGTCTGCGGACCACTTCATCGTGGATACGGCCGCGCATCGCGATCTCCTCGCCGAGCGCTACGGTTTGCCCCCCGAGCACGCGACCGTGATTCCGGTGGGGGCCGAATCGGTACCTTGCCTGCCCATGCGCACGCGCAACGCAACCGATCCCCTCCAGGTGCTCTATGTAGGACACTACATTCCGCTCCAGGGCGTGCCCGTGATCCTGGAGGCGGCGCGCATGCTCCGTGAGGAGCGGGTGCTCTTCACCTTGATCGGCGCTGGGCAGGGCCGGATGTTCGCCGAGGAGTTCGTTGCCTCGCATGGTCTGAGGAACGTTCGGTTCCTTCCCGTCGTTCGATACCAGGATCTCGGCCCGCATCTGGATCGGACGGATGTCGTCCTCGGGATCTTCGACGACGGCCTGAAGGCGCGCGTGGTCATCCCCAAGAAAGCCTATCTCGCGCTGGCCTCGGCTCGCTGCCTCGTCACCGGAGACACGCCGGGAGCTCGGGAGTGGCTGCGATCCGGCGAGAACGCGCTACTCGTGCCTCCAGCGGATCACCGGGCTCTCGCGAAGGCGCTGGTGATCCTACGCGAAGCACCTGAGATGGCGGTTCAGATGGCCGGCAACGGACATCGCCTCCACCTCGCCCAGTTCACGCCGGAGTGCATCGCCGCACGTTTTCTGCAGTTGCCCACCTGGCGGATCCCGGAGGCAGGCTCGTCGCAGAGCGACCCCGCATCCCGGGATAGAAGGTTCGCATGAGCGAACGCCGATCCATCACCGCACGCGACGGCGCGGTGGCTTCCCTCTGGGCGCTGGGTTCGGTGGTCGGGGCCCGCGGCCTCACGTTCGTGGCAGGCATCGCCCTGGCACACCTTCTCAACCCAAGCGACTTCGGTCTGGTTGGCCTTGCTCTCGTGGTCACCTCGACGCTGAGCCTCTTCCAGGATCTCGGCTTCGGAAAGGCGCTGCTGCGCGACGGCGGCGATGAGGAGCCTGCGGCGTCCACCGTCTTCACCGTCGTGGTCGTGCTTGCCGCCGGTCTCTCAGCACTGGTGCTGATTGAAGCCCGCCATATCGCGGGGCTCCTCGGCGGAGGAGCGGAACTCGCGCGCGTGCTGCGAGTTGTCGCCCCCGTCCCCGTGCTCACGGCAATCTCCCTCGTTCCCGCCACCTTGCTCGAGCGCCGGCTGGACTTTCGCCGACGCGCATGGACGGAGTGGGGCCCAGCCGCGGCATTTGGCTTAGGGGCCATTGGCGCCGCCCTCGCCGGGGGAGGCGAACTTGGGCTCGCTGCCGCCCAGGTGCTCTCGCTGGGAGTGGGAGCCGTCCTCGCGGTCCGCCTTGCCCGCTTCCGTCCTCGTTTTTCTTTCAATCGTGCGGTAGCGGTATCGCTGTTCCGTTTCGGGCGATGGGTCACTCTCGCGGCGCTGGCGGCCTTCGTGTTCCTGAACGCGGATCGTGCGGTGATCGGTAGACTCCTGGGAAGTCAGGATCTCGGTGTGTACCTCCTCGCCTTTGGCCTTGCCAACATGCCGGCCACCATCATCAGCGGTGTCCTGGGGCGGGTGGCCTTCTCTGCTTTTTCCCAACTCGAGCGCGAGGGCCGTGCAGTCCGCGGCGCGTATCTCCGGACCCTCTCGCTGTTGGTGTGGACCCTTGTGCCTCTGGCCGGCCTCATGGGTTGGGTCGGACCGCGCCTCCTTCCCGCGGTCTACGGATCGGCATGGGCAGCAGCCGCGCCCCTGCTCCAGATCCTCACCGTCTATGGATTCTTCCGGGGACTCGCCGGGCTAAGCGGGGCCGTATTCCTTGCCCGTAGCAGGAGCGATCTCTCCCTGACCGTAAACCTCGTCCAACTCTCGCTGCTCTGCCTACTGCTGGTTCGTCCGCCGAACTCCGTGGAGGGCTGGGCATACATCTTCACCGCAGCGATGTCGCTCGGAGGAACACTGGCGCTCGTGACGTCATTCCGCCTCATCGGGGTAGGTCAGGCCGAAGGCTGGGGCACCATGACCCCTGCATTCGGAGCAGGGACGATCGCAGCGCTCATTGTTCTCGGGGCCCGGGCGATGGGCCTGGACGGTACGAACCTCGGGACCGCGGGCACCGCCGTCTGCGCGCTTCTCGCCTACGCGATCTGCTTCCTCAAAAGCCGCGCTCGATCCGATCTGGTCGCGCTTCGACCACTCGCCGAACCGCTGCGGAGGGCGGCCTGATGCGCCCCGAATCTCGCGCCGCCGAAACCAGGGTCTCGCCCGCGCTCGATCTTCCGCCGGGATCCGTTTCCATCGTCGTTCCGACCTACAACCGGCGACGGGTTCTCGAAACCACGCTTCCGACCTGTCTCGGGCAAAGTGGAGTGAGCGAGGTCGTGGTTGTGGACGATGGAGGCACCGACGGCACGTGGCCTTGGCTCCGGGCCGTTGCCGCCTCGCGGCCGGAACTTCGCCCGGTGCGGCTGGAACGCAACGGGGGAAGCCCTCGCGCCCGGAACCGCGGGCTTGCGCAAGCGCGGGGCGACTGGATTCTGCTCGTGGACGACGATGTGCTCCTCGGCCACGAATACATGCTCACACTGGTGGATCATGCGCAGCGCGGAGGTTTCGATCTCATCGCCGGCCGGCGGATCTGGCTCCGGCCGGGCGAGACCCCGGTCGAGGCGGAAGCACGCGTGGCCGCGGAGGCCGCCCGTCCCGTGGTGGATACGCGGTTGCTTCTCTTCAACGACTGCGCGCTGGTCGGGGAGGATCTCGAGGTTCCCATCATTCAGGCCGTCATGCTGGTGCGGCGCAAGGTCTTCGCGCAGGTGAGCTATGACCTCCGCTTCAAAGGAAACGCGTGGCGCGAAGAAACCGATCTTCAGATCTCCGCCGCGCGCGCCGGATTCCGAGTCGGCTTCTGCCCGCACGCCATCTGCTACCACACACCCAAGTCCTTAGCCGGCCATCACGGAGGCCAGCGCGCGCGCAGCCGACTGGCCTACGAGTGGAGCGTGCTGCGCAACAACCGTCGGTTCCTGGTCAAGCACAGGGACTGGCTCGCAGGAGCGTACCCCGAGGCCGTCAACCGCCCGACATGGTGGTTGGTGGTCCGAGCGTGGTGGGAGGGGCGGTTTCTCGACAAGACGCGCCGTGCGCTGGGGAGGGTGGCATGAGCGATCCGCGCGTTCTCCTCATGACCTACGCCCGGCCCGAGGCAGCACGGGGTGGTGTGGAGACGTTTTCCCGCGATCTCTCCCGCGTGTTCCTCGGCCTCGAATACCTCGCGGCCGAGGATCTCGTTGCCGACTATTCCACCGGTCGGCTGCGTGAGCTTCGGCTCCTGCGCGCTCTCGCGCGAGAGGCGGTCCGCCGCCATCTGGAGCGGCCTTACGATCTCATCGTGGCCAACGGGAGTCTCGCCATGGCGCTCCCGAAGCCTCTTCCAGGCCGCCACGCGCCGGTAGCGGTCGTGATGCACGGCGACTACGCCGGCTACTCCCGGAGCGGCATGACGCCGTGGTACCCGAAGTCCCTCTATATGAGGTGGGTGGCCTCACGCTGGGAGCGGGCCAGTGCGCGCAGGGCTGATGTCGTGGTCGCGGTGTCGGCAGGGGTGGCGCGCGACGTACGCCGCTACTTCGGCTGCGAGCCGGTCGTCCTCGAAAACGGGATCGCACCGGCGAGCGCGCGGGGAGATCCGCGCGAAGCGCGGCGGAGGTTGGGACTCGCCCAGGACCATCTGGTCGTCGCTTTCGTGGGGCGGCCCACGCGCGAGAAGGGATACGACCGGCTGCTTCGTCTGACCGTGTCGCGCCCCGCGTACCAGATCGTGGTGGCCTCGCCCACCCCGCCGCGTTCGGTGTCTCCGCGGATGCGGGTCTTTGTCGATCCCGACCCGGACACGCTCCAGGCGATCTATCGGGCTTGCGACGTTCTCTTCTTCCCCTCACGGTTCGAGGGGTGCGCCTTCGTGCCTCTCGAGGCCATGGCCGCGGGCACGCCGGTCGTGACGTCGGCCACCGGCGTCTTCGCAGACGCATCCGGCCCCTTTGCCGGTGGCTGCGTCGTGGATGCCGTCCAACCCGAGGATTGGCACCGAACCGTGGACGAGGTGATCCGGACTCGGTGCACCTTCGACCCGGCCGGCTACGCCCGTGATCGATTCTCCTTCAGAGCGTTCACCGCCGGGTACCGTGAACTTGCGGCCGCTCTGGCCCCCGACGCGTTCGCTCGCTCCATGCATTCCCCACCGGGAACGGTTGCTGAGTCGCTCAGGGCGGTGCGCGTTGCCTGAGCGTGTCGTGATGGTAGAACCGGGAGGTCGCGGCGGTGTCGCCCAGAATACGTGGTGCCTTTGCCGCGCCCTGACCCGCGCGGGAGTGGAGATCATACTTCTCACCGCGGAGGACTACGAGTGGACGAGCCAGCCGCCGGTGGCCGAAGTGCATCGCCTCTTCCGCGGTCGCCGCACGAATCCCGAAGTATTGTGGCGCATAGCGCGTTCTCTAATCGCGCGCGGCTATCGAACCTGGCATTTGCAGAGCGCGTCGCATCCGGGGTACCTGGCTCTTCTCGTCCCCCTCTTGAGATTGGCCGGGGCTCGCGACGTTCTCGTCACCGCTCACAACGCGGTGCCTCACAACTCCGGGCTTCGCGAGCGGTGGATCGCGCGCGCTCTGCTCCGCCAGGCCGATGCACTCTTCGCGCACGGTCCTACCATGGCGGCGGAAGTTGCGCGCGTGGCGGGCCGCCCGCTGAAGCGGGTCGTGGACGTCCCCCTGGGCAACTTCGAGGAGCTTCCGCTGCCTTGGTCTACCCGTTGTTCCCGCGACGAGATCCTCTTTTTCGGGTACATCCATCCGGCAAAGGGACTGGACATCCTCATCCGCGCCGCCGGAATCCTGCACCGTCGAGGCATTCGCTTTCCGCTTCGTATTGCGGGACGCGCCGAGGAGTCCTGGGCACCCTACCGGGAACTCCTGGACCAGGAGGGTCTCGACGATGCCCGGGTCGAGCTCGACTACATTGAAGCAGACCGGCTTGCTGCGCTGTTCGGCCGCGCTGCCGTGCTCGTCCTTCCCTACCGGACCGGCTCCCAGAGCGGGGTGCCTCAAGTGGCTGCGCGCTACGAAACCCCCGTCGTGGCCACCCGGGTGGGCGGCATGGAGGACCATCTGATCCATGAGGAGTGCGCGCTCCTCGTGCCCCCCGGGAATCCGGAGCGCCTGGCGGACGCTCTGGCGCGCGTGCTGACCGACCGCGGGCTGGCCACGAGGCTCGGCCGCGGTCTGCGGGAACACTACCGCACGCGGTCGAGCGTAGACGAGATCGTGCGCCGGACTCTGCCGGTGTATCGTCGCGAACCGAGCCGGGGCGTGCCGCAGACGGCCGGGAACGTCCGGGCGATGGTCGCCGGTCCGGGAGTGGTGGAAGCGACTCCTCCCTTCGTGTCGGTGCTCGTCCCCGTGCGGAACGAGTCGGCGCACATCGATGCATGCCTGGATGCCATTGCGGCCCAGGAGTATCCCGTCGACCGGATGGAGTTGCTCGTGGCCGACGGCCGATCCACGGATGACACCCGCGACCGGATCCGGCACCATATCGGCGGCGTGATCCCGGTACGGCTCATCGACAACCCCTCCGGCATCGTGCCCAGCGGCATGAACGCGGCACTCGATCAGGCGCGGGGGAAGATCGTGGTTCGCGTGGACGGGCACACCTGCATCGCAACCGACTACGTGCGCGAGGCAGTGGACGTTCTGACGCGAACCGGCGCCGCCGGCGTGGGCGGACCCATGCACGCCGTGGGATCGACACCGCTCGGGCGTGCGGTGGCCGCGGCCACCTCGTCGCCCTTCGGGATTGGCGATTCCGACTTTCATTATGCAGACAAGGAAGTGATTTCGTCTTCTGTATATATGGGCGTATACTGGGCGCAGACCCTACGGGATCTCGGGGGTTATGACGAGGAACTGGCCCGAAACCAGGACGACGAACTCAACGCCCGTATCCGTGCGGCGGGGGGAACCCTCGTGCTGTCGCCCAGGCTTCGCTCCTGCTATGTGTGCCGCGGCTCCTGGCGGGCTCTCTGGCGGCAGTACTTCCAATACGGTTCGTGGAAGGTACGCTCCCTGCGCAAGACCCCCGCCGCGTTCCGCCCCCGTCATGCCGTCCCCGCCCTCTTCTGCACCGGACTCCTGCTCGGACCCGCGACGGGTCTCCTGTGGCCGCCCGTGGCCCTGTTCTACCTCGGGATTCTCAGCCTCTATGGGGTCCTGGCCGCCTCGGCGGCGTTTCGGGCTCGGCGCCTCGTGGGCAGCCGCACGGAGCTTTTTCTGGTTTCTCTGATGTTCCCCACCATCCACGTGGCCTACGGCATGGGCACCTTTCACGGGCTCGTGCGCTTTCGAGGCGGATTCCGCGCCGCCAATCCGCGGACGCTGTTGCGGGGGACCGCGTGATGACGCGTACCTTGGACGTCTTCGCTTCAGCCCTTGCTCTTCTCGTTCTGGTGCCCGTGTTTGCGATGGTGGCGATCTCGGTCAAGCTCGGATCCCCCGGACCGGTTCTCTTTCGCCAGGAACGCATGGGAATGGCTTTGCGACCGTTCATTCTATACAAATTCCGCACGATGGTGATCGGGGCGGCGCGAATGGGGCCTCAGGTCACCGCCTGCGAAGATGCCCGAGTAACCGGGGGAGGGCGCTTTCTTCGGCGCTTCAAGCTGGACGAGTTGCCGCAGCTGGTCAACGTGCTCCGCGGCGACATGAGCCTGGTGGGGCCGCGCCCCGAGGTGTCCACCTACGTATTCCTGCTCCGGGAGCAGTTCTCCCGCATTCTTGCCCGGCGCCCGGGCCTCGTGGATCCCGCCACGCTTCACTACTCGGACGAGGCCGCTCACCTCACCGCGGGTGGGAATCCCGAGCGCGAGTATCTGGAGGTCATCCTTCCGCGGAAACTTGCGGTCAGCGAGGCCTACGCACAACGGCGGACCCTCTGGACGGACCTCGGCTTCCTGGCGGCCACCCTTCCCGTGATCTTCCTCGGGGAAAACGTGGTGATGGGGATCTCGCGGCAGCTTCGTCGCGAGTTTCGATACGTAATCGGTATCGGCAGGTTGGATCTGGTAAAGTTTGTTCTCGACATGACCGCACTCTTCGCAGCAGGCTTCGGCGCATGGGTTCTCACTCTCCCGGCTGGCCATGAATCCGTCCTACGGCTGCTCCCGTGGTGGGTCCTCGTGCAGGGCACGAGCCTCTTTCTGCTTCGAGTGCCCGTCCAGTTCTGGAAGTTCTTTGGCTTTCTCGACCTCCAGCGATTGGCTCTCGCGGTGGCATTCGGCGCGCTCGCCTGCGCGCCGTTCACGCTGATCGCACTGGGAGCAGCCGACGGCGCCCGCGTGCTTCTGGTCGATGGGCTCCTGGCGCTCGCCGCCCTCATGACGCTGCGCAGCGTGAGTCGCGTGCGACACGAGGGAAAGATCCCGAAAGACGCTACGCCGATCCTCGTTGCGGGTTCCAGCGACCGGGTGGAGCCGCTGATTCGCGAGATGCTCCGCTCCTGCACCATCGGATTGCGGCCGCTCGCTGTGTTCTGTCCGGGAGAGGTCGAGAGCGTTCGCAACCTCTGCCACGATGTTCCCGTCTTCTCCGACTACCGGGCGCTCAGCGAAAGCTCCTGCTTCGATCGGATCGAGGAGATCCATGTAGTCGGCGATCCCGCCGAACTGAGCCAGGGGACGGACCTGCTGCTCGCGGCCCAGCACCGCGACCTTCGCGTGCGTACCGTTCCGCCGGTGTGGGACTCGCGCGATTGGAGGGCGCGCCAACCGTCGGACGCGGAGGCTCAGGGGGCGCTGACCCGCAAACCGATCGTCACCGATCTCCACCGCCTCCGCACCGTCTACCGCGGTAGGACGGTGGTCGTAACCGGGGGTGCCGGGTCGATCGGAAGCCAGATAGTGCGCTCCCTTGCCGATGCAGGCGCGGCGCGGATTGCAGCGTTGGATCTCTCAGAGAACGGGCTCTGCTATCTCGCAGAGGAAATGAGCGCGACACACCCCGAAGTCATCTTTCACCCCGAGGTGGGAAATATCCTGGACGCGTACCGCCTCGAGGAGGTCATGCACGGCGAGAAGCCGGACTTCGTGTTTCATGCTGCCGCCCGCAAGCATGTGACCTTCATGGAAACAGCAGTGGATGATGCCGTGCGCTTCAACGTGGAGGGAACCTATCGGGTAGCGCTTGCCGCTCGAGCCGCAGGAACGAAGACGTGCATCTTCATCAGCACCGACAAGGCGGTCAATCCTCTGAGCGTGATGGGCGCCACGAAGCTCCTCGCGGAAAGGGTCTTGCGCCTGTCGGCCCGAGGGGGCTCCACTCGCTTCGCAGTGGTGCGATTCGGCAACGTGCTCGGATCGGATGGGAGCATCCTGCCGATCCTGCAAAGGCAGATCGCGCGCGGCGGCCCCGTCACCATCACCCACCCCGACGTCGAGCGCTTCTTCATCACGGTGAGGGAGGCTTCGGAACTCGTCCTCCAGGCCGGGGGTATGGCGACGGGCGGGGAGACCTTCATTCTGGAGATGGGTGAACCCATTCGCATCACCGAGCTGGCTCGCCACGTTGCGGCGGTCCACGGCATAGACATCGACGAGCTGGGTGTGACCATCACCGGTCTCAAGCCGGGCGAGAAGCTCACCGAACAGCTCTGGAATCTCGACGAAGCACCCGTGTTCTCGTCCATGCCCGGCATCGTGATGACTCGCGCCCGCACGGACGACAAACTCCCGAGCCTCGACGCGCTGAACGATCTGTTCCGGCGCGCGGAGCTGGGGGACGCCGCCGGCACCCTGAACCACCTTGTGACGTTGGTTCCCGAGTACACACCTTCGCTGGAGGCAATCAGGGCGTCGGCGGGGCGGAGGCCGCGGCTCGTGCAAACCGAAACATCCATCTCCGGTGCGCCGGAGGCCGGCAAACAGACGGCGGCATGAGCGACCCGAGGTCGGTGATGGATCGCGCCCCGCTCTCGCAGGCCAAACGTGTGCCCAGAGGCCTGTGGCTGGCCGTGTCCTACACGATGGCCGAGATCGGGCGGGTGCCAGTTAGGATACGTAACGAAATAAGTGAATCACTGTCAACGTCTCGGCCCAATGGTGTAGTTCCAGGCTCCGTGGAACTTATGTGGGCGTAGCCGCACCTGGGCCATCTG
>Ga0214472_10003528_pt1 | contig 16517 bp, 12 predicted proteins | sample RVTome_6_FD_207662 | JGI IMG/M metagenome (GOLD analysis project Ga0214472, IMG submission 207662) | Soil microbial communities from uranium-contaminated site in the Upper Colorado River Basin, Wyoming, United States - RVT140D175 | ecosystem: Environmental > Terrestrial > Soil > Contaminated >... | reverse complement strand
TGTATCCCTCGAGGTCGCCGTTGGCATCCACCCATCGAGCGACGTCGGCGACGTCGAGGCCGGCGTCGTCGTAGATGGCTCCCGAGATGTCCGACACCGCCACGACGCTCAACCCGAGTTCGTCGGCGGCGATCGCGGCGTAGCGGCCGACGTTGCCGAAACCGTGGATGGCCACTCTGGCGCCCTTGACGGGCATGTCGATGTGCGAGCAGGCCGGAGGTATCAGTGACACGACGCCTCTTCCCGTCGCTTCCCGCCGCGCCACCGACCCGCCGAGCGAGGGCGGCTTGCCGGTGACCACCGCCGGGACCGAATGCCCCACGTGCTGGGAGTACGTGTCCATCAGCCACGCCATCACCTGTTCGTTCGTCCCGAGGTCGGGGGCGGGGATGTCGGTCTGCGGCCCGATCACGCTGATGATCTCCATCGTGAAACGCCGGGTGACGCGCTGGAGCTCCGACCGACTGAGCTCACGCGGATTCACCCGTACGCCACCCTTGGCGCCGCCGAAAGGGACGCCGACGATCGAACACTTCCAGGTCATCCACATGGCGAGGGCCGCGACCTCGCCGAGGGTCACGTCGTCGGCGTAACGGATCCCGCCCTTGGTGGGGCCCATCGTCGTGAGGTGCTGAACCCGGTAGCCGAAGAGGGTCTCGACGGTGGCGTAGTCGTCATGGCGGAATGGGAAGCTGACGATCGTCGATCGTTGCGGGACCCGGAGCCGGTCGGCGACGTTGTCGTCGAGGTTCATGAACTCGGCGACTCTGTCGAACTGGGCCACCGCCTCGAAGTACATCGGGCTGTCCCATTCTGAGCTCACCATTTCCGCTGCCATGTTCCTCCCGTTCGGCTCGACATCGAATCTAGGGGCCGTCGTCCCGATATCACCGTATCGACGCGAGTTTTCGTCACACCTCTCCCGTACGTTGTCCCCATGACCACAGCACACCTCACGACCATCGACATCCCGGCGGCGACGGGCGAGGCGGAACCGGCCGGGACGCTCACCACCCCTTCGACCGCCGACGTCTTCGCCAACGCACTCTCGGCTCTCGATGCTGCCGGGATCGGGTTCGAGATCATCGAAGACACGCGGTTCGGACGCGCGGCCTGACACGGCCTCTATCGTCGGACACCGTGAACCCCGAGGTGCGAATCGGCCCCGATCGGTGGGACGAGATGATCGCCCAGGTCGAGGGTCCCCAGCTCGTGGTGGCGGGACCGGGTACCGGCAAGACCGAATTCCTCGTCCGGCGGGTCGTCCATCTCCTCGAGTCGGGCCACGATCCGCACGCGCTCGTCGCCCTCACGTTCTCGCGGAGGGGCGCCGCCGACCTTCGGCGCCGCATCTCCGACCGGCTCACCCGGTCCGTGGGTCCCCTTTCCGTTTCCACGTTCCACTCGTTCGCCGTACGCCTGCTCGAGGCACACGGCAGGGAGGCGTCGGCCGGCTCGCCGGCGGTACCGACGCTGCTGACAGGACCCGAACAGGTGGCGTTGGTGGCGGAGCTCCTGGCCGACACCGACCCGGCGCCGTGGCCCGTTCCCCATCGCGCGATGTTCCACACCCGGACCTTCGCGGCGGACGTCGCAGACTTCTTGATGCGCATGGCCGAGCGGCGCGTCGACGCCGACGATCTCCGCCAGATGGTCGAACGGCGCCCCGACTGGCGGGCACTCCCCGATTTCGCCGAGCGATACCTGGCCGAACTCTCGGCGCGCAACCGCATCGACTACGGCACGTTGTTGGACCGGGCGGTGAGGCTGGCGCTCGATCCGAAGGTGGCGGGCGCCCTCGCCTCCCAGTATCGGTACGTGGTCGTCGACGAGTATCAGGACACGTCACCGGCACAGGCCGAGTTGCTCGACGCGCTGACGGTGGCGCATCGCAACCTGACGGTGACGGGTGACCCGCACCAGTCGATATACGGCTTCCGCGGCGCCGACGTCGCCAACCTCGCCCGGTTCGTCGACCGCTTCTCCGATCTGGACGGTCGCCCGGTTCGTCGCATCGTGCTGGCGACGTCGTTCCGTGTTCCGGCGGAGATCCTCGCCGCCGCCGAACGGGTGTCGGCAGGAGCACGTCTGCCCGGAGACGCCGGACCGATCGAGCCGGCCGGCCATCACGGTTCCGTCGACGTCCACGTCTTCGACCAGGCGTCCGCCGAAGCCGAGTGGGTCTCCGCCGAAGTGGAGCGGATGCATCTCGTGGAGAGGATGCCGTACGGCCGGATGGCGGTGCTGGTGCGTTCGACCAGGAACCTCCTTCCGGAGCTCTCGCGGGCGCTGGACAGGCGCCGCATCCCGCACGACACGCCGGACACGCGCCTCGTCGATCACCCTGCGGTGCAACTGTTCCTCGATCTGACGCTGGCTGCCGCCTGCGCGTCCGACGAGGATCCGCTCGTCGCGGCGCCGGCCGAGAGTGCGATCAGGCGGATCCTCCTCAGCCCTCTCTACGACATCGGTGTGGCGGCGGAGCGTGCCTTCCGGCGCCTCCGGATCCGCTCCGGATCCGGGTGGATCGAGACACTGGCCGCCGATGCGGAGACGGCCGATCTCGCCGGCTTGCTCCAGGATGGGTCGTGGGCGACGGACATGAGTGCGGCGGACGGGTTCTGGCAGGTGTGGGATCGGCTCCCCCGGTTGACGACGTTCGCGCTCGGCGAAGCCAACCGGAACCACAGAGCCGCCTGGACCGCCTTCGCCCAGGTGCTCGACCAGCAGAGAGAACGAGATCCTGCCGTGTCGTTGCTGCGATACCGCAGGATGGTCGAGACCGACGACTTCGAAGCCACCCCGCTGCTCTCCCATCGTCTCGACGACACCGAACGTCTCACCCTCACGACTCTCCACCAGGCGAAGGGCCTGGAGTTCGACGTCGTGTTCATCGCGGACGCCACCGAGGACGTCTTCCCCGACCTGCGTCGAGGCTTCAACCCGCTGGATCCACAGGCCCTCGCCGGCGCCACCGACCGTTCACAGTGGCTGCTCGACCGGCTGCGAGAGGAAACGCGAGTGGCGTACACCTCGATGACCCGCGCCCGCTCGCGCCTGGTCATGACGGCGACCACCGCCGGGATCGACGAGACCGAACGACGGCCGAGCCGTTTCCTTCTCGCCGCCGCCGACGTCGAGTCCGTCGACGATCTGCCGCTCGCCCCTGTCGACCGCAGCGACCCTCTCACACCTCGCGGCCTCCAGACGGTGCTCCGGCGGACATTGGTCGATCCCGAGCAATCGGTGACCCTCCGCCTGGCCGCCGCCGCCACGCTCGCCACGGCGGATCGCCGGCTGTGGGATCCCGAGGCTTTCGCCGGGGCTCGCGCACTCGGCCCCGATCGAGGCGTCTTCATCTCCCCACCGCGGCTCTCCCCCAGCCAGGCGGAGTCGTATCAGGAATGCCCGAGACGGTACGTGTTCGAGCGCAGACTGGCGATGACGGACACGTCAGGGCCCTACGCCAGATTCGGTTCTCTCGTTCACGCCGTCCTCGAGCACGCCGACCAGGCAGCCATGGAGAGCGGCATCGCCCGTCCGGCCTGGACGCACGCCCTCGCCGCTCTCGACGCCATCTGGTCCGAGGAGGCGGACTTCGGCTCTCCCTGGCTCAATGACATCTGGCGCCTCCGGGCCGAGGATCTCCTGCGGAGATTGTTCGACGAATGGCCGGCCGACAGCGCCTCCACCATCGCCGCCGAGCGCCCGCTGCGATGGCGGTCGGGTGAAATCGAGTGGATCGGACGAGCCGATCGCTTGGAGCGACTCGTCGACGGTACGGTTCGCGTCGTCGACTACAAGACCTCCAAGTCGATCATGTCCAAGCAGCAGGCGGCCACGTCCCTTCAACTGGCGTTCTATGCGATCGCCGCCGGCGCCGACGAGACGATTCCCGGGCCGATCACCGGTGCCGAACTCTGGTATCCGGCCACCGACTACAAGGACTTCCGGCGCGCCCTCGACATGGATCGGCTCCCCGAGCTCGAGGCGGAACTCATCGAGATCGCACGGTCGATCGTCGAGGAACGTTGGGAGCCGCGGCCCGGCGACGCCTGCAACCGCTGCTCGGTTCGCATCGTGTGCCCCGAGTGGCCGGAAGGACGAGAGGCCTTCGTGTCATGACCCTGGCGCCCACCTCCGAACAAGCGGCGGTCATCGATCAGCCTCTTCACTCGTTTCGCGTGGCCGCCGGAGCGGGCACGGGCAAGACGACCACGGTCGCCATGCGTGTCGTGGCCCTCGTCGAAGACCACGGACTCGAACCGGAGCAGATCCTCGGCGTCACCTTCACCAACAAGGCCGCCGGAGAACTGTCGGAACGGATCTCGGCCTGGCTCACCGATCGGACGGATCCCGGGCGGGAGGTCGAGGTCCACACCTATCACGGCTTCGCCGCCCAGATTCTGCGGGAATTCGGCGCCCTCGTCGGAGTCGAACGCAACACCAAGCTCGTCACCCCGACCTTCGCCCGCCAGATCCTCTCCGATGTCGTCAGAGCCGCTCCGATCCGGGTGTGGGACCTGTCGAACGTCTACAACATCGATCGAGCGGTCGGCTTCGCCGGTCAGTTGAGCGACAACCTCCGCCGAGCGTCGGACATCGACCTCCCGGGCGATCTCGACGAGGTCTGGCAGAGGCGTGCAGACCTCTTGGCGGTGCTCAGGATGTACGAGAAGGAGAAGGCGCGGCTCGGTGTCGCCGACTACGGCGACCTGATCGCCGGCGCATGGCGGGTGGTCACCGAGCACCCCGATGTGGCCGGCGCCATCGCCGATCGGTATCGGGCGGTGGTGCTCGACGAGTACCAGGACACGAATCCCGCCCAGCGCGAACTCCTGCGTGCGATCTTCGCCCGACGGGTCCCCGTCACCGCAGTCGGCGACGCCGATCAGACCATCTACGAGTGGCGCGGCGCCAGCCTCGAGAACTTCGCTCGATTCGGCGTGCACTTCCCGAATGGGACGCTGGCGGCACCGTCGCTGCCGCTCACGACCAACCGGCGATCGGGCGCAGCGATCCTCGACGTCGCCAACACGATCCGCTCCCGGATCCACGACGATCCCGACGAACTGGCGGCAGTCGAAGGGACCCCACCGGGGGACGTCGTCACGGCATGGTTCGGGACGGCGGCCGAAGAAGCCGCCTGGATCGCATCGGAGATCGAGCGACTCCATGACGATGGACTGGACTGGCAGGACTGCGCCGTGCTGTTTCGCAAGAACAAGGACATGCAGGTCGTCCACGACGCCCTCGCCCAGCGGGACATCCCCTACGAGGTGGCGAACCTCGGCGGTCTGCTGTCGGTGCCCGAGGTCTCGGACCTGGTGGCGTGGCTGCGCGTCCTCGCCAGGGCGGAAGACACCGTGGCTCTCGCCCGGCTGCTCCAGGGGAGCAGGTTCCGTCTGGGTCTGGCCGATCTCGCCCGTCTCGCCGACTGGGTGCGAGCGAAGCGGGACGACATCGACGACGACGTCGAAGGACTCCCCGACTACACCCTCGTCGAGGCATTCGACCACCTCGACGAGGTCCCTGGGCTGCGGCCCGGCGCACTCGCCGCCCTGGACCAGTTCCGCTCCGAGCATCGCTCGTTTCTCACGGTCGCACAGGGCGCCTCGCTCGTCGAGTTGTGCAGAACGATCCTGGATCGGACCGGCGCCTGGCAGGACATCGACGCCATGTCGAACGCCGGCGGACTGTCCGCCCGCCTCAACCTCTTCCGCTTTCTCGACCTCGCCGAGGGTTGGAGCCCTCTCGAGGGCCGTCCATCCCTCACCTCCTTCACCGCCTATCTCGAAATCATGCAGGACAACCCCCGCGAGGAGTTGGACACCGCCCGCGTCTCGGAAGCCGACGCCGTCACGCTCATCACGGTGCACCGGGCCAAGGGTCTCGAGTGGGAAGCTGTGTTCCTCCCGGCCGCATACAAGGGCAACTTTCCTTCGAGTTACCAAGGCGATGACCCGTATACGAGCCCGGACATCCTCCCGTTCGAGTTCCGTCTCGATCGGGCGGCGCTCCCGGCGATCGACGCCGAGACGGACAAGACCGAACGGAACGACGCTCTGCGCCGTCGCCACGACGATGCCGAGTGGAGACTGGCCTATGTCGCCGCAACCAGGGCGCGACAGCACCTCACAGTGACGGGCGCCTGGTGGTACGGCCATCCCCTCCCGCTGAAGCGAGCCACCACGCCGTCGGATCTGTTCGAACTCGTGCGGGAACGGTCGACGTCGGGTCCCACCAGCACCCAGCCTCCGCCCCGGCCGGAGCGAACCGCCTATCGCCCCCAAACGGCCGCCCCCGACCCGGCGTTCGAGCTCGGCTGGGGGGAGGTGCTCCGCCGAGCCGTCGCCGATCCCGACTGGCCGCGTCGGCAAGCCGAGAAACTCCAGCTCCTCGAGGCATACGATGCGTCGGTGGAGGCGAACCAGCAACGGCTCTTCGCACTGCCGGATCCCCCGGAGGCGGAGGCATCCGACATCGTCACCACCTCGGCGACGGGACTCGTCACCTATGCCACCTGCCCGAAGCGATACCACTGGACGAGTGTCGACCCGCTTCCGAGGCGCTCTTCCGACGCGGCCCGCAGAGGTACCGAGATACATCGGCGCATCGAACTGCACAACTTGGGAATCGTGCCCCTCGAGGAGGTGTCGGACACGACCTATGACCTCACTTTCGACGGTGACGACTCCCGCGGCGGCGATCCGTATTCGGTGTTCGAGAGCTCGCGCTATGCCCAACTCAGGCCACTGCTGACCGAGGTGCCGTTCGATCTGCGCGCCCGCTCCGGAAGGGTCCGTGGGCGGATCGATGCCGTCTATCCACTCGACGACGACGGCTGGGAGATCGTCGACTTCAAATCCGGTAGAAGCCGGGTGGATGGACCCGGTCTCGTCCAGCTCCAGACCTATGCCCTCGCCATCGCCGACATCGACTTTGGCCTGAATCCGCCATCCCGTACTCGGGCCTCCTTCGTGTACCTCGGTGGCGAGCACGTCGAGGTCCGGACGCATGTCATCGACGACGACTGGATGGAACATGCCGCCACGACCGTGGAGGGCTTGCTCGAGGCGATCGGACGAGGAGAATGGCAGCCGACACCCTCGGAAGCCTGTGTGCAGTGCGACTTCCTCCGGTTCTGCCCTGCCGGGCGGGAGTTCGTGGAATCCAGGTGACATTCGTCGTTGCTCTCACCGCCGGGTACCTCCTCGGGGGGATTCCGACGGCGGACTGGGCGGCACGGCGGATGGGCCTCGACTTGCGGAAGACGGGCTCGGGAAACCCCGGGGCGAACAACGCCATGCGTGTCGGTGGTCGCAGGCTCGGAGCGAACATCCTGCTCCTCGAGATCGCCAAGGGAGCGACCGCCGTTTTCCTCGGCAGTCTGTTGGCAGGGGATCCCGGGATGCTCGGAGCGGGCGTCGGCGCCGTCAACGGCAACATCCACAACCCCTACCGCAGGTTTCGAGGGGGACAGGGTCTCGGCATCACCGCCGGGGTCCTCCTCGGTGTGCTGCCCCTCACCGGCGCGGTCGGGATCCTCGTGATCGCGGTCGTCGTGATCACGACGCGCTCCTCGCCCGCGGGGGCGTTGGCGGCGATCGGTGCGATCGTGGCGGCGGCGGCCACCTTGCCGCTCGGCCCATGGGGCATCGATGCTCGCGGCTGGGCCGTGGTGACGTCGGTCGCGGTGGCCGTCTCGGTGGCCCCACGGCAACTCGCCAAGCTCACACGATCCGCCCACCCTCCACTTCGACCACGAGGGTCACAGGACCGTCGTTGACCAACTCGACCTCCATCATCTCTCCGAACCGGCCGGCTGCCACTGCGACGTCTCGCTCGGCAATCACGGCTCTCACCTTCTCCACCAGCGGTTCGGCCAGCCCTGGCGCGGCTGCGCCCACGAACGAAGGACGGCGTCCCTTGCGAGCGTCTCCATAGAGGGTGAACTGGGACACGACGAGCACTCCCCCGCCGACATCTTCGACCGACAGGTTCATCCGACCCGCCGCGTCGGGAAATATCCTCAGTCCGACGAGCTTGTTCGCGAGCGCGACCGCCTCGATCTCCGTGTCCGCCGGAGCCACACCGACCAGGACCAGCAGACCACGATCGATCTCACCCACCACCGCACCGTCGACCGCGACCGACGCTCGGGACACTCGCTGGATCACGGCTCGCATCCGGCGAGTCTGCCATGCCGCCCGCGACAGACCGCCGGTACGATCGTGAGATGTTCCGACCACCGGACGTCACGTCGCCACCCGCTTTCGAACCGCAGATCGATGCTCCGGAGGGCCGCGCCGTCGTGGTCCTCATCGACGCCTCGAGCACCCTCGAACGCAGAATGCTGGCGGCCTGGGCCGAGCGGACGTTCGGGGACGGAGTGACCCGGATCTCGATAACTCCCTCCCGGCGCCGCCGCGGGAGAAGCCGTACAGATCCGGCGCTGGCCGCCCGCCTGCAGCGTGGTGACGATCCGCTCGTCGTGCCGGCCCGCGTAATGTGGCTGCCCGATGCCCGCACGGGACGCCGATCGGCCAATTGGGTCGACGTCCTGAAACTCGGAGACCCGCGCGACCCCGACCCGGTGCGGCAGTGGGCCATCCTCGCCTTCTTCCCACAGCGCGTCGGGATCGTCGCCGGCGTGCCTGCCACCGCCTCGGAACTGCTCGCCAGCCATGCGGCGGACGTCGAGGTGTCCACCCTCGTCGATCATGTCACGAGAAAAGCTCACATCACCCTGGAGCGGGCGGAACGCCGCGTCCGGGGAAACCGGTACAAGGTTCCGCGCTTCCTTCACGAGGAGATCCTCTCCCGACCGGAGTTCCGCGATCGAGTGATGCTGCTCGGCTCCGAACGCGGCCTGCCCGCCGAGCTCGCACTCGCCCGAGCCCGCTATTACCTGCACGAGATCGCGGCCTCACACAGCACCTACCTGATCGACCTGATCGCCAACGCCATTCATTGGATCTACTCCCAGGGCTACGGCGGGATCATCTACGACCAGGATCGCCTGGCTCGGATCGGCGCCCTCGGCGAGGACCACCCCATCGCCTTCGTCCCGTCGCATCGCTCGAACCTGGATCGCCTGTCCCTCCAGTACCTGTTGTGGGAGAACGATCTCCCACCTAATCACACTGCGGCGGGCATCAACATGAACTTCTTCCCTGTGGGGCCGCTCATCCGACGGACCGGTGCCTTCTTCATCCGCCGGTCGTTCAAGGACAACGAGCTCTACAAGTACGTCCTCAAGTCGTATCTCGGATATCTGGTCGAGAAGCGCTTCCCGCTCGAGTGGTACATGGAGGGCGGGCGCTCACGCTCCGGCAAGCTGCTCCCACCCCGCCTCGGAATGCTCGGTTGGGTCGTCGATGCCGTCCGGCAAGGGCGATCGGAGGATCTGTACCTGATCCCGACATCCATCGCCTACGACCAGATCCAGGACGTGAAGGACTACGCCGACGAGGCGGCCGGCGGTGAGAAACGCAAGGAGTCGTTCGGGTGGGCGCTCGACGCCGTCCGATCCCTCCGCCGGAGATACGGGAACATCCACGTGCGCTTCGCCGAGCCTCTCTCAGTGGCGAAAGAGGTTGATCTCTCCAGCGAGGAAACGCTTGACCTACAGAAGCTCGCCTTCGAGGTCATGTATCGGATCTCCCGGGTGACACCGATCACGCCGACGGCAGTGGTGTCGATCGCCCTTCTCTCGGCGCGGGGCTCGGCCCTGACGGCCTCGGAGGTGGCGACCCTCGGTTCCAGACTCGCCGATGTCGTCGAGTCCCGCGGTTGGCCGACCACCGAGAGGCTCCGCTTCGACGACCTCGCCAACGCCGAGGCCGTCCTCGACCAATTGGTCGCCCACGGCTCGGTGACGCGCCAGATCGGCGTGTATCACCTCGACCCGAACCAGGCGATCCAAGCCGCGTACTACCGGAACACGATCGTCCACTACTTCGTACCGGGGGCCATCGCCGAGCTGGCGCTCTCGGCCACCGCCACCGACAACCCCATCGAGGGCTTCTGGACGGAGGTCGCGCGACTGCGCGACCTGCTCAAGTTCGAGTTCTTCTTCGCCGAGCGCGAGGAGTTCCGACGTGAACTCGCCACCGAGCTCGACCGCGGCGTTCCCGGATGGAAGGACGACATACGGGCAGGGAGCGCCCGCCGCGTCCTCGAGCGACTCGTCCCGTTGCGGGCACACTGGGCGATCCTCCCGTTCATGGAGGCGTACCGGGTGGTCGCCGAGGAACTGGTCGCCACGGACGGACCCATCGAAGACGCGAAGTCGTTCATCACGGCAGCGATGGAACGCGGTTCGCGCGACCGTCTGACCGGGCGGGTCGAGGCCGGCGAGAGCATCTCGAAGGCGCTCATGCAGTCGGCGCTCGATCTCGCCCGCAACCGGGGGCTCACCGCCGCCGATCAGCCAGAGGCCAGGCGGGCTTTCGCCACCGAGATCGGAGCCGTGTGTGACCGGGCTGCCGAGATCGGCCGATTGGCAGATGCGCGCCGAATCAGTGGATAAAGCGGACGGGCAACGGTCCGATGCCCGCCCATACCCCGCTTCGATATCCGCTCAGAGGTCGGTTATCCCCGCTCGCACCTGCTCGACCAGGGAGTCCGGAAGCGACACGATCCCATGTGCCTCTGCTGCATGGCCGGCGGCGGCGCGCAGCACATCTTCCACCGTCTCTGCTTCCACCACTCCCTCACAACCGGGAACGACATTCCCGCACTCGAAACGCTTCGTCATCTCGCCCTCCTACGCCGGACGTGCCATCGCCCGTGCCTGGTCGTCGCTCAATGTCATGTCGTGCACTTCGACGGCGTGGCGCTGGGCCGCGGCCGTGACGGCCTCGGCGGAGTTCTCCTCGAGAACGGCCCCGCACGGACATTCGATGAGCATCCGGTTCTCTGTCATCTGCGCCTCCTCCTCTGGAACGTACGGTCGGTACCTTGCGGAATCCCTGGAGGATTCCTGGTGAGGTTCTACCTCGCCGGACGGGTCCAGGTCGAGGGACCCGACGGGATCATGACCGAACACGACCTCCCGGGTCGGCAGGGCCGTCTCCTGCTTGTCCGTCTCGTCCTCGCCCGCGGTCCGGTGACACACGACCAGCTGGCGGATCTGTTCTGGCCGGGCGAACGGCCCTCCGTGTGGCAGAGCACGCTCAGTCCACTCGCCAGCCGACTACGCGCCGCCTTGGATGCGACCGGGCTGCCGGGACGATCGATGGTGCGCGCCCGACAGGGCGCCTACGAGCTGATCCTTCCCGAGCGGTGGGTGGACGTCGAAGTGGCGATCAGAGCGCTCGACCGGGCTGAGGGCCACCTCGCCAAGTCGAACCACGCGGGGGCGTGGACGGAAGCGGCCGTGGCGTCGGCGATACTCCGGCGCCCGTTTCTCGATGGGGAAGACCATCCGTGGATCGATGGCTGGCGATCGACGCTGAGCGATGCCATGGTCCGGTCGCTCAGTTGCCTGGCCGAGTCGTGGCTCGTCCAGGAGCGATGGCCACTCGCCGAATCCGCCGCCGACGAAGCCATCCGCATCGATCCGCTCCGGGAGGTGGCGCATCGCCATCGGATCCGGGCGCTGGCCGGCGCCGGGAACGGAGCGAGGGCGCTGCGGGCGTATCGGGAACTGGAGATGCTCCTGGCAGAGGAACTGGGCACGACGCCATCGGCGGAGACGGAGGCGCTTTACGAGCGACTTCTCGGGCTCACGCCCCCCGTGTGAGCACTGTCCGGAACCGCCACGCTGCCAAGAGCAATGCTCCTGCTGCGAAGGCGGTCAGCACACCGAGTTGGGGAAGGATGTCAACCACGGATCCGTCTTGACGTACGAGTACGGCAAACGCATCCAGTGCCCAGGCGTGCGGCGTGACTCGAGCGACCTGCTGCATCGAAGGGGGCATGACCTCGACGGGGACCATCGCACCGCCCAGCGCGGCCAGGCCCAGGCCGAGCATCACGCCGACGCCGCCCGCCTGCTGATCGTTGCGGAACACCGAACCCATCAGCATCGCCGCGCCGGCGGCGGTCAGGCCGAACAGCGCGATGATCGCCGCCGCCCCCCACGGATCACCCCAGTTCACACCGAAGGCGAGGAGGGTGACCGCCACGATGTAGAGCCCCTGGACGAGCACGACGCCGAAGCGACCGAGCGCCTCCCCGATCACGATCGTCCCGGACGACGTCGGTGTGCTCAACATCCGCCGCGACACCCCGAGCTGTCTGCTCTGGATGAGGGCTGCCGAGCCCGTCAGTCCGGTGAGGAACATGAACAGGATGAGTTGAGAGGAAGCCCCGAGATCGAACTGGCCGACGGTCGAAGGAAACAGGGCCTCGCCGGTGGTCGTGACCCGCACCTCGATGGGCGGCAGGTCGGCGGCGAGTCGCGACGCGGCGACGACGCCGGCCTCGAGGTCACCACCGGCGATCCGGGCCGCAACCACGTCTGAGGCAAAGCGCGACACCACGGCCGTGACCATCGCCTGCAACTGCGGGCCGACGCTGTCGGGGCGGGCGATGAACCCGATCTCGCCGTCGCCGCCGGATGCGAGGCGCTCACCGGTCTCGGGCCCGATCACCACGCCGGCGTGAACGGTCGAACGTTCAACGGAGAGCCGGAGCTGATCAAGCGTCTCGTAGCGCACCACGTCGTATTCGGTCACGGCCTCGAGTCTCGCCGCCAGGAAAGCCTCGAGACCTGTCGATGGGGCGACAAGACCGATCGTCGGTCTGAAGCCGGAGCCGAACAACGATCCCAAGATCACGATGATGCCGAGCGGCAGGATGAACACGAAGAAGTAGTTGCTTCGGTCCCGGAACAGCCGCCGGATGCCGGTTGCGGCGATGCTGAGAGCCTTCATGCCAGCACCCGCCGACGGAGGCGGAGCCCGGCCATGCCGCCCGTCACCAGACCGAAGGCGAGGAGCGCGGCCGCCGACGGGAGGACGACTGCCACCCCGCCACCTCCGGCGAGATCGCCGAGCCCGGTCATGAACCATCGGTGCGGGGTGGCATAGGAGAGGTTGGCCAGAATCCCTCCACCGAGCGGAGCCGGGAAGAAGACCCCTCCGAGCATGCCGAGACCCACTGCGATCACGGCCTGCAAGTTGCCGGCGCCTTCGGGGGTACGGGCGAAGGCGGCGACGACGGCCATGATCCCGACGGCCGAGATCACGCCGGACAGGATCAGTACCGCCACGCCGGACGGGTCTCCCCAGTCGGCGCCGAGCAGCAGCGACGAGGCGACCACGAGCACCGCCATCGAGACGACACCGAGCACGATGCTGACGAGCGCTTTCGCCCCCACGATCGACGACGATCCGATGGGGGCGGCAACCAGGCGCGACATCGTCCCTTCCCGCCGTTCGTCGAGCAGAGACGTGACCCCGAACTGCACCGTGAAGAACAGGAAGAAGACGGCCATTCCGGCCACGAAGAACGTCGTCAGATCGAGCTGCCTGTCCGCCGCCGCCAGCGTCTCGACGCTCAGCACCGGCGGGGCCGACCGCACCTCGGCGACCGTCGCCTCCACGTCTGCGCCGATCGAGGCGGCGGTCAGCGCGGCAAGGCGGACCCCTTCGATACCGGCGGCGAACGACTCGGCTATCGCCTCCGCGATCACCGTGGAGGTCGGACTGTCCACTGCACCCACCACCCCCATCGTGGCGCCGCCCCCCGCCTCGATCTCCGAACCGAACCCTGCCGGGATCACGAATGCTGCCCGGATCTCGCCGTCTTCGAGAAGGGCACGCGCCGCCCCTTCGTCGGAGACAGGTCGTACTTCGATGACTCCGTCGGCTACGAGCGAATCGAGAGTCGCGATGAAGGCCGTCGAAACGTCCGACCCATCGCCGTCGACCACGCCGTAGACGAGGTCGATCGGACCCTCGTCTGCCCCGCCGAGAATGAGGCTGAAAACCAGGGCGAGGACGAACGGAACGAGCAACCCGACCACGAAGGCCGACCGGTCACGGACACGGAGCCGGAGGTCCTTTCCAGCGATGAGGAGCATGGCCCGCATCGGTCAGTCCCGGAGTGCCTTGCCGGTCAGATGGAGGAAGACCGCCTCGAGATCCGGCTCGATCACCTGCAGCGAGGTCACGGTGGATCGGTGCTCGGCGAATGCGGCGAACACAGACGGCAGAGTCTTCGCAGCTTCGTCCACCAGCAGGTCGAACGTCCCGTCCACCACCGAGGCGTCCGCCACCCCGGGTATACGCTCGAGTCTCGCCACCATCCCGTCGACTGATCCACTCGTTTCCACGACGATCCGGTCTTTCTCACCGATGAGCGCCACGAGGTCCCGTCGCGTGCCTTCGGCCTTGATCTCACCGTCGTCGATGATCCCGACGCGATCACAGAGCCGTTCGGCTTCTTCCATGTAGTGGGTCGTGTAGAGAACCGCCATTCCCTCGCCCGACAGCAGCTCGACCGACTCGAGGATGGCGTTCCTCGACTGCGGGTCTACTCCCACCGTCGGCTCGTCGAGGATCAACAGTGCCGGTTCGTGTAGCAGCCCGACGGCGATGTTGAGACGCCGCTTCATGCCACCCGAGTACTCCTTGGCCGGATCGTCGGCCCGATCGGCCAGTCCCACGACTTCGAGGACGTCGTCGATCCGTGACGAGAGGGCGCCTCCCGTCAGGTCGTAGAGCCGACCGAAGAAGCGAAGGTTCTCGCGGGCCGTCAGGTCCGGGTAGATCGCCAACTCCTGGGGGACGAGCCCGATCGCCGCCTTCGGCCTCGTGGTCCGCGTCGTGAGCTCCTCCCCCAACACGTGGACGGTCCCGACGTCCGCTTCCAGGACGCCGGCGATGATCGAGATCGAGGTGGTCTTGCCCGCCCCGTTGGGCCCGAGCAGCCCATACGTCTCCCCCGCCGCGATCTCGAACCCGACCCCTCTCACGGCGCGGATGTCGCCGAAGCTCTTGGCGATCCCGTCGACGGCGAGTACCGATTCGATCATGTGGTCTCCTTGACGCCATCGAAGATGGGCCGATCGACACTAGCCGCGCCCCCCGAACCGCGTACCCTGGGTTCAGGACCACCGATACGGTGGTTTACGTGCACCAGTTCGGAGCGCCGTCACCGCGAACGAAGCGCGCCGGTCTGGCGCGATGTCGGCTCGGCGCAGCAGAACCACGACTCCGTCAGTCTTGGCCGCCCGCCGGTGATCGTTCCTGCGTCGGGGATGACCCCCGGATCTCCACCGGTGACATCCAAGGCCTGGGCCCACATGTCGAGCAGCGCCTCCACCGGGTCGACTTCGCTCTCGCTCGCCGCCTCCGCCGTCGCCGCCAGCCGACGCTGCAACTCATCCGATCGTGGGTCGCTCGAACGCCACCGGTATGACAGCAACTCCTCGTCGTAACGGTCGACGGCGTCCGCCACTTCATCGAGATCGAGCATCAGCGAGCCGCGCGGGATGAGGAGACGGATCGAGAGTTGCACGGGGTCGGTGGATCCGAGCAGATCGTGGTCGGCCAAGAACCGGAAGATGTCGACTACGTCCTCCGGCGTCGTCCATGGCACGAACGGCATCCACGACGGATGCACGTCGATTCGGTGGCGGCGGAGGTCAGCCACCACCTGGCTCATGTCGCTCGCCGTGTGCCCCTTGTCGAGGAGGGCGAGCGTCCGATCGTCCGTCGTCTCGAAAGCCGAAACCACGAAGATCGTCCCCGCCGCGGCCAGTCGAGGGATCAGGTCGGCATGCTCGCACAGGTGCTCCACCTTGATCGTCAGATCATGGGTGAGTTCGGGATGACGCCTATGGACGTCTTCGAGCAATGACAGCGAATGTCGGGGACCGTTGAAAAAGTCGGGGTCACCCCAAGTGATGTGGCGGGCGCCCATCACGACCTGGGCATCGATGTCGGCGGCCACCGCGTCCGACCCCACGATGCGATACCGGCCGTCGTAGACAGCCGGGATCGGGCAGTGCCGGCATCGATGCCTGCACCCGTGGGACGCTTCGACGTATCCGACGACGCGCTGTTCCCCCTCGATCTCGAGACGCCCGTACCGGTCGAGCGGGGGAAGCCCGCGACGTTCTGGCGTGTGGAACGTCCCGGTGCGCACCGAGATGCGGATGCCGACCGGCCCGGCGCCGGTCGAGACCCAGTCGACGAGATCCGGCTCGTACTCGCCCACGAATCTGGCCGCCGTCAGATCCGGCGACCCTTCGCCCGCATACAGGCCGTACATGGCCACCGGCACGCCGGGGGCGAGGTCGGCCAATCGCGAGATCACGTCGCGGGCAAGCCGGGTGGCCGTGTGCATCGGCACCGAGATGGCGATGGCGTCGTAGCCGGAAACCGCCCCGGCGGTGACGGCGTCGACCGCGACATCGAGCACCCCCACCTCATGGCCGGCGGCCTCGAGGGCGGCGGCCGGGGAGGCGAGCTGCAACGGCTGGTGTCCCAACTCGTATGTGGATATCAGCAGGACGCGCACTCGCCGGACTCTACGTCCATGGGAGAGTTTACGGTTCC
>Ga0214472_10003527_pt1 | contig 16518 bp, 14 predicted proteins | sample RVTome_6_FD_207662 | JGI IMG/M metagenome (GOLD analysis project Ga0214472, IMG submission 207662) | Soil microbial communities from uranium-contaminated site in the Upper Colorado River Basin, Wyoming, United States - RVT140D175 | ecosystem: Environmental > Terrestrial > Soil > Contaminated >... | reverse complement strand
TGTTATGTGGGATTGAGTGCGGAGTTGTTGGCATTGAAGACGGCGGAAGCCCGGCGAGATGACCGAACCAAATATATCGATCACGTGGTTTGTAGTGTTGGTGGTCGTCATTGCCGCCATCCAATTGAGCGTCGCGCGCTGTTTGCGGCTCTGGTTCGACCGACGCGAAGCGCGGCGGCCGGCGCGAATGTCGCTGGACGAGACCAGCGTGAGTCAAATCGTTGCCCGCTTGCAGGCCGTGGCGGGCAACATGGCGGCCAACGCCGGCGGGCACTGTTCGGAGATTGCGGCCCAGAGTCAGGAATTAAAATCGACCGTCGCCGACTCTCCGGATGCCGTACGGGACGCCGTGTTCAAAGTGGCCGACCAGATTGTCCAATCCAACGAACAGTTGCAGGCCAAGTTGAAAACCGCCATTCAACGGCTGGAGGATCAAGCGGACTACATCCGCTCGCAATCGAACGAAGCCCGCACCGACGCGTTGACCGGACTGGCCAACCGCAGGGCGTTCGACGAAACCATCACCCGACGGTTCTCAGAATGGGAACGAACCGGCACGCCGTTGTCGTTGATCATGTTGGATTTGGACCATTTCAAACTTTGCAACGACACCTACGGGCATCAAGCCGGCGACGCGGTTTTGCGATTGGTCGCCACGACCCTGTTGGAAAACGTACGCGAAATGGACGTGGTGGCCCGCTTCGGCGGAGAGGAACTGGCCGTGATCTTGCCCACCGCCAAACTGGATCAGGCGCTGAAATTGGCCGAACGCATTCGCACCAACATCGAACAAAAACGTTGCCGTTTTGAGGAGCATAAGATTCGCGTCACCGCCAGCTTGGGCGTGGCCGAAGCACGGCGCGGTGAAGACGGCTTGAAATTCGTCGGCCGAGCGGACACCGCGATGTACGCGGCAAAACAAGGTGGAAGAAACCGAACTTACCATCACGACGGCACGTCTTGCCGCCGCAACGAAGCCGACCCGCAGGGGGACGCTCCCAAAAAGACGGCCGCCGCGGAATGGTCTGAAATACGCAACGACTTGCGCCGCTGTCTCCGTCAATTGGCGGGCGAAAAAGAATCGTGACTTGGTTGGCGGTGCGCCCAATCGCACAGCGTGGAAAGCGTTCCCGGCAAGAACGCCGGCGCGTCCTGCTGGAGCCTGCTGAAAAAGCCGTTTCTTAGGCGTCGATTGGCGCCACTGCTGGCTGGTCCCGCAGAGTTTCCCGCGGAAATCGTGGCACTGTTGGACAAGCCGGCAGTGGTACCCGCCTTTTTCAGCAGGCTCCGCTGGTCGTGCGGAGAAACGACAAATGCCATTTTTGCGAATTGTGGCCGGTTGTTGCTCAGACCGGTGGCGCTTTTTCGTCGGCGTCGAAACCGCAGCGGTTATGCGTGCCGTCGCAAAAGGGCCGATTGCCGGATTGTCCACAACGGCACAGCGCGATGGCGGGTTTGTCACTCGGCAGGTGAAACTCATTCCCCTCGGAATCGACCAAAGTCACGGGTCCCTCGACCACGAACGGCCCGCCGGGCCGGCAACGGATTCTCACGTCGGCCATTTTTGCCCTCGATTCACCACGGTTCGGTTCAATCGCCATCGACCGACGAAGTGTACATGATCCCTTGGCGGCTGTCAGGACGATGGGCGAGTAATCGCTTGGCAACACGTCAAGAAGGTGGCTTCATTTCGGCAAGTTGCCCGGTGCGGGTTTTGTCTCGACTGCGAAGTCTGGCCTGGTACGGTAGAATGAACCGGACGGTGTAGACGGCGTCGGGACCAGCGCCCCGGCGGTCATCCAACGGAACGAGAAAATGCCATCGATCAAGTTGATCTTCGCTTTGCTGGTGGGCTGCGTGGCTTGGTTTTCCGTCGTTGGCAGGGCTGGCGCGTTGGATCGAGTCACCCTGTCGCGCGACGGTGAACAACGGTCCGTGGACGGTAAGCTGCAAGTCAAGGCGGCCGACGGCGGACTTCTCGTCATGGCCCGTGACGGGGTGCTGTGGTCGGTGCCGCCTGAGGAGTTGGTCGAGCACACGGCGGACGACGTTGCCTTCCGGCCTTATTCGCCCGATGAACTGGAGCAGCATTTGGGCCAGCAATTGCCGCCTGGTTTTCAGTTTCACCAGACCGCACATTTCCTGATTTGCCACGGCACCTCGAAGGCCTACGCGCAGTGGTGCGGGGCACTGTTTGAGCGGCTTTACCGGGCGTTTGCCAACTACTGGCGCAGGGCCGGTTTCAATCTGCGCGAGCCGGAGTTTCCCCTGGTCGCAATCGTGTTTCCCGATGAGGCGTCTTACCGAGAATTCGCCCGCGACGAGTTGGGCGACGGGGTGGATTCGATCATCGGGTATTACAGCCTGCGGACCAACCGCATGACGATGTACGACTTGACCGGCAGCGATGCTTTGCGGCGGGGCGGCGACCGGCGCGGCACGGCGGCCACGATCAACCGCATTCTCTCTCGCCCGGAAGCGGAACGGACCGTGGCCACGATCGTTCACGAGGCCACCCACCAGATCGCGTTCAACTGTGGGCTGCAAACCCGCTATGCCGACATCCCGCTGTGGGTCAGCGAGGGAATCGCCGTGTACTTCGAAGCGCCCGATCTGCGCAGCGCTCGCGGATGGAGCACCGTCCGAGCAGTGAACCAGGTGCGGTTGGCCGTGTTTCGAGATTACCTGACCCGGCGGCCGCCGCGTTCGCTGGAATCGCTGGCGGCCGACGACAGCCGTTTCCGCGACGCGCGACAATCGGGTGACGCGTATGCCGAAGCCTGGGCGTTTAATTACTTCCTGCTGCGCCAGCGGCCGCGCCAGTATCACGCCTATCTTGCCCGGCTGGCAAAAAAAGGCCCGCTGATCTGGGACACTCCAGAAACCCGCTTAAGCGCCTTCCGCGAAGCCTTTGGCGCGGACCTTGAGGAATTGGACGCCGAATTCCTGCGGCACATGAGCAAGGTGCGGTAGGAGTTCGAGTCGCTCTGTTACGCGGGACCGCCGCCGCCGGTCAACGCAGATGAGCAGTCAATTCTGATCATCAAGTAAAGGGCACTGGCCCGTGCGTGTCGCATCCCAATCCGTTCGTCAGACAAATCTCCGAACGTTTCTCCCAGTCGTCGACCCGAATCACCAAAGTAGCCCTTGTGTTAGGTTGGCAATCGCATGGATCACGCATGGTGATGGAATCCTTGCCGACCCGCTCGACATTGAATTTTTGTCCGTTAACTTCAAGAAATATTTCCACCAGAGCGGAATAGCCATCGGTCCATTGAATTCCCATGTCGGACGCGCCTTTATCGCAAAGAGCCGGTGAATATGTTGAGATTTGGACCGACTGGGAGAACCAACGTCGCGAACTATTTGAGGATCGATGGCCCCAGGTCCGATTGCTCGTGTCGGCGCTGCGGCGGATTGGGATATACTACATGGACGCGAAACCAGGCAATATTATGTTCGGCGACGAACACCTTGAATAGCAACGCATAGTGGACGATCGCGGAATCAACACCAAACTCGCCACGGCAAACGATTCAATAGTCAAGTTTTTGGCCACTGACACCAACCGCGATCAGCACTACGAATGATAAAAGACAACTCGAATCGAAATGCATACGAATCGGTAGAATTCGCCCGGTTGGCGACCGGCCTTGACGTCAGCAGCCCGTTCTATTGCGGCCAGGAAATCCTGGACCGCTTGCCCTCGACGCTGCGCGGGCACGAGCTGGATCGCTGTTTTCTGGTGACCAGCCCGGGGCTGCGTGCGTTGTACGGCGCGGAGATGGCCGCGGCGTTGAACCGGTCCGGCGCGCGGTGCGAGACGATCCTGATTTCGGACAGCGAGGCGGACAAAAGCTGGGGCACGCTGTCCAAGCTGTGCGAAGACCTGGTGGCCGCCGGAGCGACCAAGGACTCGGTCTTGCTGGCTTGTGGCGGCGGCGTGATCGGCAACGTCGTCGGGCTGGCCGCCGGTCTGCTCTACCGGGGAGTGCGGTTCGTCGAAGTGCCGACCACCGTGCAGGCGCAGACCGACGGGGCGCTGAGCAACAAGCAGGCGATCAACGGCGACGCCGGCAAGAATCAGTTCGGCACGTACCACGCGCCGCTGTTCGTCTGGGCCGACTTTGCCTATCCGCGCAGCGAACCGCTGCGGCAGCGCAAGGCCGGCGTGGTGGAGGGGATCAAGAACGTGCTCGTCTCTCAGACGGACACGGCCGCGGCCGATCGAATGCTCGAATTGGCCGCAGACGTCGACCGGCTCGGCGAGTTGCTGCCCCGATTGATCCAATCGAAGTTGGACATCATCCGCAAAGACCCTACGGAGCGCGCATACGGGGTCGTGCTGGAGTACGGACACACGTTCGGCCACGCCGTCGAGTGGCTCTCGGGCGGGACGCTGTTTCACGGTGAGGCAGTCGCCATTGGCATGTGCCTGGCGGCTCGGCTCAGTCAACGTTTGGGCTATCTCTGCGAAGAGTTGGCCGAAGCGCACTTTCGGTTGTTGAGCCAGCTCGGCGCGCCCACCGCACTGCCGCCTGAGATGTCCACGCAATCGATCTATGAATCGATCCTCGGGGACAACAAACGCACCGCCCGGGGTGTGAAGTTCGTGCTGCTGAGCCGCTGTGGCCAGGTCGTCGATCCGGACGGAGACTACATGGTGGCCGTCCCGCGCGACGACGTGCTGGCCGTCCTCGACGAGTTTCCACGCGCGCCGGTTTCGCTGGAAGAAAAAAGCCGTTCACGGAAATCATCGCGAACGAGAGACATAAGTATCCGCAGATTTCGCTGATGACGCAGATTTTATATTTTGTAGACGGGTTCATGTTGTCGGTCGTCTATCCAGAACGCGGACGTTGAAAAAACGCGTGAAGCCATTTCGGCGATCATAACTTTCATCTGCGAAATCTGCGGATCATCGCCTGCTGAGAGCGCCGGTTTTGTTCGCTGAGTTGGCGGATCGCCGCGTGCTCGTGGCTTCCGGGGATGGCAGATCGACTCGCGCGGCAAAACTCGCCAATCGTAATGGTTCCTGTTATGATGGTTGCTGCCTAACGGCCTATTACTGTTTCCCTCCCGTCGCTTTACGATAGTGTAGGAGCCCACCATGCCTGAACACGCCGGCCTCACGACGCCCACTACTTCGCGCCGCAGTTTTCTCCAGCGTTCCACCGCGGCCACCGTCGGAGGGGCCTTATTGGGGAATCTGGCCATTGGCCGCGCGGCTCACGCCGCCGGCAGCGACGTGTTGAGTATCGGCCTGGTCGGCTGCGGCGGACGAGGCAGCGGTGCCGCGGCCAACGCGCTCAACGCGGACCCGAACACCCGGCTGACCGCCGTGGCAGACGTCTTCGCCGATCGGCTGGCCGGCAGTCTGACGAACTTGAAAAAGCAATACGCAGACCGCGTCGACGTGCCGGCGGAGCGGCAATTCGTCGGCTTCGACGCCTACCGGCAACTGATCGATTCGGGCGTGGACGTGGTGCTGCTGGCCACGCCGCCGCATTTCCGACCCGCGCACTTTCGGGCCTGCATCGAAGCCGACAAGCACGTGTTCGTCGAAAAACCCGTGGCCGTCGACGCGCCGGGCGTGCGGCACGTGCTGGAAACGGTCGAGATGTCGCAGCGGAAAAACCTGTCAGTCGTCTCCGGGCTGTGCTGGCGGTACGACTTCGGCGTGCGCGAGACGATGAAACGTGCCATCGACGGCGCCATCGGCCAGATCGTGGCCATCCAGGAAAATTACAATGCCCACGGACTGTGGCACCGGCCGCGCCAGGAGCATTGGAGCGACATGGAGTGGCAGATGCGGAACTGGCTGTACTTCACCTGGCTGTCGGGCGATCATAACGTCGAGCAGCACGTCCACAGTCTCGACAAGGCCGCCTGGCTGATGGGCGAAGAACCACCGACGAGCGCCATAGGCCTGGGCGGACGGCAGACGCGCACCGATCCGAAGTTCGGTCACATCTTCGATCATCACGCCGTGGTTTACGAATATGCCGGCGGCGTTCGGCTCTATTCGTTCTGCCGACAGCAGGACGGCTGCTCAAGCGACGTGTCCGACCAATTCCTGGGCACCAAGGGCATCTGCGACGTGCTGCGCAACACGATTCGCGGAGAAACCAACTGGCGCTACCAGGGACCGAAGTCGAACATGTACGATCAGGAACACCGCGAACTGTTGGCCGGCATCCGTTCGGGCAACATTATCAACAACGGCCTGTACATGGCCCGCAGCACGATGCTGGCCGTCATGGGCCGGATGGCCACCTACACCGGCAAGAAGATCACCTGGGACGAAGCGATCAACTCGCAGGAGGACCTGACGCCGCCGGCCTACGAGTGGGGCCCGCTGCCCACCCCGCCGGTCGCCATGCCGGGCATCACGCCGTTTGTGTGACGAACGCCGCCGCCGAACTCGCCGGAGTTTGGCCACCTTGCACCGTAGAACCGCCCCATCAGCCGGGGAGACGCCGCTGTGTGCGATATTTGATCCGCGGGCGGGCCCGAAGTTTCGCAGCGGAACCAGAACCAGGATTGACGTTTTACCATGCCCGATTCAAACGGCGCAATCGAACAGCAGCCCGGCGGCGCCGAGCGCCTGCGCGAGGTTCGCTACGAATGTTCGCGTCAGTTCGTGCCGATTCTGGAGCATCTGGGCGCGACGCTGTTGGTCAGCACCTATCAGGCCGGAAAACTCGTGGCGCTTTCCCCCCGAGAGCACAAGCTGGCGCTGAGCTTCGTGAACTTCGATCGCCCGATGGGCGTCGCCGCGCGGCAAGACGGCATCGCGGTGGCCTGCCGCGATCATCTCTGGTATTTACGCAACGCGCCGGACATCGCGCCGCGGATTCCCGCGCAGCCTTCATTCGACGCGTGCTTTCTGGCGCGACAGGCGATGGTGACGGGCGAGATCCAGGCGCACGAAATGGCTTTTGTCGGCCCGGAGTTGTGGGTCGTCAATACGCTGTTCTCCTGTTTGGCCACCGTGCACAGCGATTTCAGCTTCGTGCCCCGCTGGCGGCCGCCGTTTGTCACGGCGTTAGCCGCCGAGGACCGCTGCCATTTGAACGGTCTGGCCGTGGTCGACGGGCAGGCGCGCTACGCCACGGCGATGGCCCAGACCGACGTAGCCGGAGGTTGGCGATCGGACAAGGTCCATACGGGGTGCGTGATCGACGTGGCCGCGGACCGCGTGATCGCCGGGGGTTTTGCCATGCCCCATTCGCCGCGCTGGTATCAGGGCCAATTGTGGGTCCTCGATTCCGGCCGCGGTCGGTTGATCACGGTCGACCCGGCCGGCGGAGCAGTGCAGACCGTGGCCGAGATGCCCGGTTACACGCGAGGATTGGCGCTGCACGGCCAATTCGCGTTCGTGGGACTCTCGAAGATTCGCGAGACTTCAACCTTCGGCGGCGTGCCGATTGCGCAGCGCATGGATGAACTGAAGTGCGGCGTGGGCGTTTTCGATCTGCAGTCGCGCCAGGTAGTCGCCACTTTTCAGTTTATTGCCGGCGTCGACGAGATTTTCGACGTCACGCTGCTGCCCGCCGTGCGCAATCCCACGTTTCGAGGTCCGCACACCTTGCAGGACGGCGAGAGCACCGTTTGGATCGTGCCCGACGGCGATCCCACATCAACTCCGTCGCCGTCGCGCTTTTTGTTCGTCTGCTAATGCCGCGAAGCAGCGTTTTCGGAAACTGTTGGGATAACCCTGGCGGCGGCTTGCGGGCTTTCATTTGCTGACACGTTCCGGCGGCGGCCGTTGGCAAACTGCAATTCTCGCATACAACCGCGAAAACCCTTCCTGGATTGCCCCCCGCGCATCGCGAAAGGCCGGGAAAAATCTTCCCACGGCGCCTTGTCATCAGGGAGTTTTCGCAGGCCCTGCAATCCGTCATAATATCTTGACGGTCATCTTGGACAACTTAATCTCTACGCTCCACTGTGGGCGAGTCCACCATCGCATCCGCATTGAATCAACCATTCGACGACACCACACCCGGCCGGATCGCCGGCATCGATTATGGCTCCGTGCGGATCGGCGTTGCGCTGAGCGACGCACGGCAGACGATCGCCAGTCCGCATGAGAACTACACTCGCCGGGACACGGCAGCGGACGCCCGCTGGTTTCGGCGGATGGGTCGTTGACGGGCGACGCCTATCCATTTGACGGGCAGGTCGATATCGATGACTTGAATGCTGTGCGGAATAACTTTGGGGCCGGCAGGACGGCGGTGCCGGAACCGGCGGCCGTCATCCTGGCATTGTCGGGACTCGTGGCAATTGTGCGGCAGCGATCTGGGCCGGATGGCTATTGCTGACCTGTGTTTAACACCTTTAACGCCTCGACCGCCAATCGTTGGAACTCCGTGCGGATTTCCGAGGCGTCGCTGTTGCCGAAATCGGTCCGCTGGATCATGAGGACGAAGATCGTCTTCCGCACCGGATCGACCCAGCCCTGCGTGCCGAAGGCGCCGCCGTGTCCGAACGAGCCGGGCGAGAGCATCGCCGATACTCCCTGAGGTTGCCGGACCACGCACCACCCCCAGCCCCAGCCGTTGCCGGGCGTGAAGCCGGTGGTCAGTTCGCCCGTCTGCACGCTGGTCATTTCCTTGACCGCCGCCGGCGAGACGATTCGCCGCCCGCCCCCGCGGCCGCCCGCCAACACCATCTGGTAGAAGCGGGCCATGTCAGCCGCCGTGGAGAACAGCCCTCCGGACGGATTCGGCGTGCGGTCTTCCGACAGCTCGTTGATCCAGTGCGACGCGGCCTCCAGGGTGCCGGCTTCCGGACCGGGCTTGTAGAGTTTGACGATTCGTTTTTGCTGCTGGGGCGTGGGGTGAAAGGTGGTGTCGACCATCGCCAGCGGCGTAAAGACCCTGTCGGCCAGGAACTCATCGTACGGCTGACCGGAGGCGACTTCGATCACCCGCCCGCAGACGGTGATGCCGGGGCTGTATTGCCAGCGCTCTCCCGGTTGGAACCCCAACGGGCGGCGGGCCAACCGCCGCGCCGTCTCCTCCAGCGACCCGGTATTCTGCTGGCTGCCGACCAATCCGGACGTGTGCGTCAGCAAATCGCGCAGTGTAACAGGGCGCTTGAGCGGGCCGCCTTCCAGCTTCGCATCGCCGAATTCCGGAATGTATCGCGCCACCGGATCTTCCAACGACACTTTGCCTTCATCGACCAGCGTCAAGAGCGCCGTGGCGGTAATCGGTTTGGTCATCGAGGCGATCGCGAAAATGGAATCCGGCGCCATCGGAAGTTCGTTTTCGATATCAGCCTGCCCGACGGCCTCCAGATGCACCACCTTCCCCTCATGCCCCACGAGCGTCACCGCGCCCGAGATTTGGCCCGCGTCGACGAATTCTTGCATCCGCCGCGGGATCGCGTCCCACTTCTCGTCGGCGACGGACGGCGTGGCGGCGGTGGCGAGAATTGCGACGACGGCAAGTAAGCCGCCAAATGGAATCCGGAAGGGAAACATTTTCCAAAAACCCTCGATCAAGCGGAGTCCTTTTGAAGAGACATCCCTGGTTCACGCGAACCGAACGCGATATGACTCTGCGATTGGGGCACAGCGGAATACTCGCTTTGCGCGGAAAATGCACCACGGAGGCACGGAGAATACACTTTCGGAAAGAGACTGATTTAACTGACTTGCGAACAATTGATGTTTTTTCGAATCCGAAAATACATTCACGCAACGTCATTTCACGATGAACGCTCGAAAAACCTCCGTGTTCTCCGTGCCTGCTGGTGAATAAAGCCCGCTAAACAAGCGATTAGCCGACAGTGTTCCTCCACCTACAAAAAACGGAGTTTCTACGGTGGCAACGTCCCGTCACACGCCCGCCTGATAGCAACTTCGCTGCGAGTTGCAGTCCAGACGGTCAACCAGCCCGTCGTCGGGACCCAGCACGTTTTGGGTTTTGTTGCACCAGCAGTTGCCGTCGCCGACCTCTTCGGCCGGGTCGTCGGCCGGATCATATTGGCCGGTGATGTACATGCCCTTGGAGCGGAGATGCCGGCAGGCGGGGCCAGTGACAACTTCGAGTTCGCGGCGAGCCATCTTAAAATCCTCCCGTTTCCAGTCCGGCGGCCAGCAACACGGCACGCCCGACGGCCACGCGGGCCAGTTGCACCTTGTATCCGTTGTCCGAAAGTGGCGTAGCGCGGCGCACGGCCGCCTCGCCGGCCAGACGAGCAGTGTGCTCATCGACGGGGCGGCCGACAAGAGCGCGGGCGGCGTCCGGCGACACCCAGGGGACCGGCGCCACGTGCCCCATGACGATCGTCGCGTCCTCGACCATACCGCCGGAGAGGCGCAGCGCCGCGGCGGCGCTGGCCAGCGGATAGTCCGGACCGGCGCCTTGGCGGACCTCGTACGTGGCGTTGGCCACACCGTCGGCCGGCGGCAGCAGAATGTGCGTCACCAATTGATTCCGTTCCAACACCGTTTCCCGCTGCGCCGCTCCGCGGGGCGTCTGGAAGAAGAATTCCAGCGGCATCACGCTTTCGTCATCCGGTCCCGGACCGGCGATTCTCACCTGCGCTCCCAACGCGATCAGCGCCGGCGCCAGCCGCGAAGCCGAAACGAACTTGGCCGGACCGCCGTTGCCGAAGATGGCGTGATAGCGATTTTCTCCGCGCGCGACCAACCGGCCGTCTTCGGCCAGCAGCCCGTGCCCGTTGCGGTAGTACCAGCAGCGCGGCCGCTGGCAAAGCTCTCCGCCCACCGTTCCTTGAGCCTGCAACTGGGCACTGTTGATGCCGCGGATGGCCTGCTTGACCGCCGCGTACGGCTCCAGTTCGGGACATTCCAGGAGATCGTCCAACGAGGTCACCGCACCGATGACCACGCCGGTCGAGTCGGCCGAGACGCCACGCAGCGAATCGACCTCCATGATGTTGATCACCAAATCGGGCGTGGCGACCATCGACTTCAGGCGGCCCACCAAGTCGGTGCCGCCGGCCAGAATCTCCGTCTGGTTCCACTGGCCGTCGAGCAGTTGAAGCACCTCCGCCTCGCGGCGGGGCGATGCGAAACTAAAGGCTTTCATCAGGCCGTCCTCGCTTTCTGGAGAGCGTCGAGCACACGTTTGGGAGTCATCGGAAGCACGGGGACCCGCACGCCCAGGGCATTCGAGACCGCGTTGGAAATCGCCGCGCCGGGGCTGATCACGGGCGGTTCGCCCAGGCCGACCACGCCGCGGTTGTATTCGCTGGACGGTTCGTAGAATTCGACGACAATCTCACCGACATCGCCCAGCCGCGGCAACTTGTAGTCGGCGATTTCCGCGTTGACAAACGCGCCGGTCTGGGCGTCCATGATGCGTTCCTCGAACAACGCATAGGCGATGCCCATGATGGCGGCGCCGTAAATCTGGCTGGCGGCCGTCTTGCGGTTGATGATCAGGCCGATGTCCTGCACGGCCACGAACTTTTTCATCCGCACCACGCCGGTCTCGCGGTCGACGGCCACTTCGGCCATTTGCACGCCGCCCACCTGCGAACTGGACAGCGGACTTTGATCGCCGCGGTTGAACGATCCTTGGACTTCCAGCGGCTGCATGCCCAACAGACTGCACGCATCTGCCCACGACATGCTCTTATCGGTGTCACCCGCCACTGCGATGCGGCCCTCTTTGGCCACCAAAGTCGAAGCATCCACACCCAGCTTCTCGGCAACCTTCGCATTGATCTGCTCAAGTGCATCTTGAGCGGCGCGGCGGTTCGATTCGCTGACGCCGCCGACGGTGGTGCTGCCGCCCGAAGGGCCGCTGTTGGGATACTTCGAACTGCCGATGTTGACGTGCACGGCCGCCAGCGGCAGGCCGAACGTCTCGGCCACGACCATCCCGATCACCGTTCGCGTGCCGGTTCCCAGGTCCTGGCTGCCGAGGAAGGTCTCGACACCGCCGTCGGGATGGATCTTCAGCAGGCAATTCGATGCATGTCCGCCGCCACCCCAGGTGTGCAGCGCCATGCCCAATCCGGTGACGACCGAACCGTCCGCCCCGCCTTTGCCGTGCGGGTGCCATTTGCTCTTCCAATCCATCAAGCGGGCGGCGATCTCCATCTCGGCGGCGTAGACGTCCGCCTTGCCGTTGGAGACGCTGGGCAAGTTGCGCTTGAACACCTCGTAGCTGTCGATGCCCAACTTGGCGGCGACGTCGTCGTAGGCGGTCTGCGTGATCGCGCAGGCTTGCGGATGGTTCGGCGCCCGCCAGGCCCTCTGCGGTGCCGTGTCGGTGGCAATGCCGGTGGCGCGGCGGCGGCGATTGGGCGGATCGAACACGTAGGGAATCACGCCCTGGCTGACGGTGCCTGGGCGGGGTCCCGGGCCGTTGGTGCCCCAGTGGTGCGAGTCCCAGACCTTGACGACGCCGTCTTTATCGGCGCCGATCTTGACGTCGATGAAACCCGAAGGCCGATTTCCGGCGTGCTTCAATTCCAGATCGCGGTCCAACATCAGCTTGACCCCGCGGCCGGTGTCCTTGGCAATCTGCGCGCAGACCACGCCCCAACTGTCGGCGGCGAACTTGCTGCCAAAACCGCCGCCGACGTAATCGCAATGGACCGTGACGTCGTCGGCGGTAATCTCCAACGGGCCGGCGAATTGGGCCGCGGTGCCCGACACGTTCTGCGTGGAGAGGTGCGCCGTCAGCTTGCCGTCTTGCCACTCACAGGTCGAACCGTGGGGCTCCAGGCACATGTGGGTGATGGCGTGGATGCCGTAACGGCCTTCGACGACGACGTCCGACTCTCCGAGCAGCCGGGCGATTTCTTCATCTTCCCAGGCCTCCTCGTCATCGACGTCGTCGCCCGGCTCGTTCTCCAGCTTGGTGTTTCCGCCGGCGTCATTGGTGCGCCCGGCGGCTTCGGCGGCTTCGACGTCTTCGTCCTTGACGAACACGTCGAGCAATTCGTACTCCACCTTGACGGCGGCCAGTCCTTCGCGGGCGGCGCCTTCGTTCTCGGCGGCCACGACGGCCAGCAAGTCGCCCTGCCAGCGGATCTCATTGCCCACCTCCTTCAACGGGCGGGCGGTGACCACGCCGCGGACCTTTTCGGCCGCGCTGGTGTCGATCGACTTGATGCGACAATGCGCGTGTGGGCAACCCAGCAAGCGGGCGATGAGCATACCGGGCACGTTGATGTCGTACGAGTATTTGGCCGCTCCGGTCGACTTGGCCGGCCCGTCGATGCGGCTGGCGGTCGTGCCGAGCAGCGATGCAGAGCCTTGTTCAGGCCACTTGTATTCAGCCACGGGAGCCTCCTTTCACCACCGCGAGGGCGGCTTGGATGACGTTGGCATAGGTGCCGCAACGGCAGAGATTGCCGTTGAGCCCCTCTCGGATTTGTGATTCAGTGGCGCTGGGATTCTTATCCAGAAACGCCCTGACGGCCACCACAAAGCCCGGCGTGCAGAAGCCGCATTGCTGCGCGTCGGCTTCGACAAACGCCGCCGGCACGGCGTCCGGCCGCTCGCCGCCCAGGCTTTCGACGGTGCGGATCTTCTTGCCCTCGCACTGTAGCGCCAGCGTCGAGGTGGCCGTGACCGGTTTGTCGTCGATGATGACGGTGCTGGCGCCGCTGGAGCCGTCGCCGCAGACCGGTTTGGCGCCGGTCAGATCGAGTTGATAACGCAACACTTCCAGCAGCGTCGTCCGCGGTTCCACGGTCACCGCGTGCTGGGCGCCGTTGACGTGCAGCGTCAGTTTGACTGCTTCGGGGCCGAAGACGCGCACGGTGTCGTCGGCGGCTTCGACGGCAACCGGAGCCCCGGCCAGCGCCGTGGCCGCCGCGGCGGCGCCGGAACCTTTCAAAAAGTCCCGGCGGTTGAAGTTGGACTTCGACCGCGAGGAAAGTGATCGATCCTTCATGGCAAAGGACCCTCCCGCTGTTGATGGAATTGACCCAGGTTGCCGCCCCCCAGTTTTCCGCCGGGCAAGTCAAATCGGTCTGACTTGCCGGCGGTGGTTTTGGCCATCCTCGGGTACGGCTGCCGCGATTGTACCGTTTGTAAAGTCAGTTTCAACCAATTCCTGGGAAACTGCGAATTTCGTAACTGCTGAGCCGAGTGGCAGCCGGACTGGCAAGGATTCGGAAAGTTGCCACCTTGACACCCAAACGGCTGAATTCTTGCGAATCCAGCTACATTTTGGAGCCGACCGCCATTGGAGTAAACAGTTGCCGAATTTCCTCAAAAACCGGCAACTTGAGACGTGCTGGCGGTGAGGATATGCTGGCCATGCCTACCGTTAGTCGTCGCGCCGGTTCGTCCCTGGGCCGGCCGCTTAACCGTTCGATCGCAAACATTACCGGGTGAACCTCATGACCTTTCGCAGTTTGGCGTTTTCGGCGGCGTCATGCCTTTTGTCCACTTTCTGCATTGGCCCAGTGGGCGCGGCCCAGTGGCAATTTGAATTGACGGTCGCCGCCGGGGCACATCATCGCCGGCAAACGCCCGTCCGCGTGTCGATCGACGTTCCCCCCGCGGTAGCCGGCAGCAGGCACGTGGTGTTGAAAGACGGAGGGGACCGCGTATTTCATGGACAGCTTACTTCGGCTGGGTTGCTTTCGCCGGCGTCGTCCGATGAGACGGGTGCGGAGAACGGGAAGGTGACGCGCCAACTGCACTTCGTGATTGACCAGTTGCCGGCCGATGAGTCGATCCAACTAACCGGCACAGTGATCGGCAATGAAGACGCGACTGCCAGCAGCGGCAGCCCGACCGGGTTTGCCTGGCAAAATACACGAGGTGAGTCGGCCATCTTGTCGCTCGACGGCAAACCGGCGCTGGAGTACATGTACGCGGCCCTGGATGAATCAAGTCCACAGGCGAAGGAAGAGACGTATAAAGTTTTTCATCATCTGTACGATCCGCATGGCACGCGACGCGTCACCAAGGGCTCCGGCGGAAAATACACGCATCACCGCGGTCTATTCTACGGATTCAATCGCATTACCTACGGCGACGGCAAGCAGGTGGACACCTGGCACTGCAAAGGGGACGCCCATCTGTCACATGCGGCTTTCATCAATTCTGAAGCCGGAATTGTATTAGGCCGGCATCAGGTGACCGTCGACTGGCACGGCATAGACAAAGAGGTCTTCGCCCGCGAACAGCGGGAGATGACCGTCTACAACCTGCCGGGCGGACGTTTGGTGGAGTTCGCCTCGCAGTTGAAGGGCGTGATCACGCCCGTCGTGCTGGACGGCGACCCGCAGCACGCTGGGTTTCAGTTCCGCGCCGACAACGAAGTCGCCGCCCAAACCGCCGGCCAGACATATTACCTACGTCCCGACGGCCGCGGATCACTTGGCCAGACGCGCAATTGGCCGCAAGTCGAAAGCCACGTGAACCTGCCCTGGAACGCGATGAGTTTTGTCTTGGGCGACCAGCGCTACACGGCCGTCTATCTGGATCATCCCGACAATCCCAAGCCCGCCCGGCACAGCGAGCGGGACTACGGCCGGTTCGGCTCCTATTTTGAATACCGTCTGACCGACGACCGTCCGTTGGCGTTGAACTACCGGGTATGGCTGCAACAGGGCGAACTGACCGGCGAGCAGGCAGAGGCGCTGAGCCGAGCTTTTGTGGAACCGCCGGAGGTGGTGGTTCGCTGATGATAATTCGAAAACCTACGGCGCACGAGCGGCGACGGCGGAGATCGATATATGGTAGAATTGCTGTTAACATATTCAACACTTGAGACTCGAAATCGCGCGACTCGCATGACGAAGCGTCGAGACACGACATGAAAAGCCGCATTGCCGTCAACCCTCAGGTTCATTTCGGCAAGCCCTGCGTGGCTGGTACCCGGATACCTGTGCAAAGTGTGCTTGAACTGTTACGCGAGGGATGCACTTTTTCCGAGATTACGACGGATTGTTATCCGGATCTTGGTCCAGAGGACATCCGCGCGTGTATCCAATACGCGATTGACGTGCTCGCCGTGGAAGACATTCGGTTGGCGCCATCAGGTTGAGATTTCTTACGGCCGCCATCGCATTCGCAGGCTTTTGCCAAATCAAGGGCCTTAAGGCGAGTAGGTCATAAACGGCGCGACGAGTTCGTAGTGAGTGGCGCTGGCGTCGATGTTCGACCAATTCTTGGTCGATCGTGTTGGCCGCTACCGCGACGCTTTCGCGGTCGGACGCGTTCAGCCAGAACTCCGCGAGTTCGTCGCGGGCGCTTCGCACCCAAACAATGGTGTAGCGAGTCATTGCCGATCGAGCGAATGGAGCGATTCGATGACCTGTTGCGTCGTGTAGCGGGATTCTTCCGACGCTAGACGCTGTTTGGCGATCGCGATGTCCTCGTTGTTGAATCCGTATGCGACGTATCCCAGGCGATTCCCGTGGCTGTCGCGGATTTCAACGCCTTCGGTCGACTCGGCAATGACTTTCGCTTGTTCGTCGCTCACCACGATGTGCCTCATCACGGTGCTCCTTTGAAAACACGCTACAGCGATTCAATTCTGCTTTGTAGCCACCAAT
>Ga0214472_10003525_pt1 | contig 16520 bp, 17 predicted proteins | sample RVTome_6_FD_207662 | JGI IMG/M metagenome (GOLD analysis project Ga0214472, IMG submission 207662) | Soil microbial communities from uranium-contaminated site in the Upper Colorado River Basin, Wyoming, United States - RVT140D175 | ecosystem: Environmental > Terrestrial > Soil > Contaminated >... | reverse complement strand
ATTCGGCTGTTCGGCCCATATTTCAGCTCCTTTTTGCTCTATAGCTACGGCTATGGAGCTGCAAACGAGCTAAAATCTGTTCTCAAACATCCAAATTTTCGCTTCGGTCCGTATAGCCCGACAACCTCCTAGGCCGGCAACACAGTTGCGCGCCTGCTGTTTCTGTTTTACTATCAAACTTATATCGTTACTATTCAGTTCCCTTACTCAACGGCACAGCATGTGGGCTGCAGCTGTTGCTTGCGGGAAGTTAAGTGACAACGTTGGACGCAGGCAATGGCTGCAGACCACAGGCACTCGCTTATGTGCTGAATAGTTACCTTATATCTTTGTATGGAAGCGTGGTTACATGGACATTACTCGTCAACCGATATCTCGACCGGACAGGCCGGAAAGTTATGATGGAAAACGCCAGCATCGCCTGATCAATGAGATCATGGAATTACTAGTTACGCATCATGGTGGGAGTCTCAGCGAGAAAGTCCTCGACGAATCAATTGAAAGCCTGCAGAAAGCGATCAATCTTGCGCGGGAAGCCCATAGCCGGCAGGTTCGCAAATCTGGCGAACCTTATTTCTTTCATCCTTTACGTGTCGCACATATGGCCGCCCGGCACTGGATGGATTTCGCTTCAGTCATTGCCGCTCTTCTGCATGATGTCGTAGAAGACACTGCAACAACCCTTGAAAATGTCAGTGATATGTTTGGCATGGAAATCGGACTGCTGGTCGATGGATTGACCAAGGTCGATGACGGCCTCCTCAGTCGTAACGTCCTGAAGGAACAGACGTACCGCAAGCAGGTACTTGTGGCAGTAAGAGACATTCGTGTCCTCTGTCTGAAATTCTGGGATCGAATTGATAACCTGCAGACCATCCAGGCCCTTGATCCTAAAAAGCAGCGTCTGATTGCAGAAGAAACGCGCACTATCTATGTCCCTCTTGCCAGACACCTCGGCATGGGGCGTGTAGCCACTGAGCTTGACGCACTTTCCTTGAGTATCCTCTACCCGAACAGAGCGGTGCATTACGAAGCTGCTGTGAATGAGATGCGCAGAACGCATGAGGCCGCACTTGGCCGCATCCGTTCAGAAGTTCACAATATCCTTGAGCATTACAAAATCGATGCTCTGGTCAAAGATCGCTGGCGGCCATTCTCCATCGTCGCAGCCCGAGCGACTGCCCGTGGCCTGCCTGCCCTCTATACCCTGGATATACTGGTCGATCGCTCCATGGATGCCTACCACGCCCTTGGTCTGCTGCATCGCCTGTACCCGCCGATTCCGGGGAAACTCCGTGATCATCTGCATGTTCCGTCGCAATTCGGTTATCAGGCTTTGAAGACCAGTGTTCAGGCTGGTGAAATTCGCTTGCGGGTTGAAATTACCACACGCAAGCTGTCGCGATTCAATGAATCGGGAGTTCTGGCCCCTGGTTTCGAATTTCGCAGTTCGAGTTTTGAAGATTTAATGCAGTCACTGATAGAGGGTGAGTCGGCTTTTGATATGGAGAGCCTGCGACTGGCATCTGCTTCAATTCAGGTTTATACTCCACAGGGTGATGTACGCTCGCTGCCGGAAGGAAGCAGTGCTCTTGACTTTGCTTTCGATATCCATGAAGAGTTGGGCTTGCACGCAGTTCGTGTGCGTATCAACGGCAAAACTCGTCAACTCAAGGCTCGTTTGATGGACGGAGATCAGATTGAGGTCGAAACCGCCGATAGTCCGACAGTGCTGCCTAAATGGCTGGAATGGGCAGTTATGCCGCGTGCTCGTAACAGTATCCGCCGCTATTTGCGTTCTAAGGTCAAACAGCCGAGAAGTGAAAAAAGCAAGTGATAGCCATTTGTTGAAAATTTCCGGTCCGGACTGCTAGTACCCTGTAATCTATAGGATTTCGATGGATTGCGTAGGGATTTGCCGTGTCAGCAAGGCGCGATTTCTGGTACCTAGCCGTAGCTAAGCAGCTGAAATCGGAACGTAGCTGACGCGGCAAAGAACAAGTAAGGTGCGAAAGATTATGGGTTATAGGGTACTAGTTTTCCTCCTGCTGTTGGCTAGCCCTGTGTTTGCTGACCAGGCGAACGTCTTCGTTTACCATCGATTTAACGATGCACGCTATCCCTCAACCAACGTATCCCTGCAGGATTTCCGCGCTCATCTCGAGCTCTTGTCTCAACAGCAGTTTACTGTCCTCAAGCTCGGCCAGGTCGTCGAGAAATTGCAAAAAGGAGTCAGTCTGCCGCAACGCTGTGCTGTGATTACGGTTGATGATGCTTATCGTTCGTTCTTTACGGATGGTTGGCCGTTATTGAAGGAGTATGGTTACCCGGCAACACTCTTTGTGAGTACGGATTCAGTTGGCGGAGGGGGGTATCTCAGCTGGCAGGAACTCAGGGTGTTGCAAGGTGAAGGCGTTGAAATTGGCAATCACTCGGCAAGTCACGCCTATTTGCTCGACAGGTTGGTTTCTGAAAGTGAGGCTGACTGGATCGTACGGGTATCAGAAGACCTTTATCGTTCTCAGCAAGCATTGGAGAAGCAGCTTGGTTCTTCTCCAAAGCTGTTTGCCTATCCCTATGGTGAGTTTGCGCCGGAGTTGGCCAGCCTGGTAAAGGTGGCTGGTTTCGAAGCGGCATTCGGTCAGCAGTCAGGAGTCGTTGATGCCGGGCAGGATCTTTTCAGTTTGCCACGCTTCCCTGTGGGAGGCGAATTTGCCTCTATTGCTGAGTTTAGCAGTAAGCTCTTTATGAAAAGGTTGTCAGTCCGTGTCGTCTCACCCTCCAGCCCGGTCGTTAAAGAGGATAATCCGCCAAGACTGAGGTTTTATTTGAAGCAGAATATTGACAGCAGCTCTCTGCGCTGTTTTGTTCCAGGGCAGTCGGATTGTCTGGTCACACAAGTAAGTGGAGAGGATGGCCTTTACGAGGTTACTTCGCTGCAACCGCTTTCCGGAAGACGCAGTAAATACACCTTGACGGCCAGGGACGCCAACGGCAAATCCTGGTACTGGTTCAGTCAGCTATGGATTCTGCACCATTGAGGAGAATCCACCGATCATTCTGTTTCTCGATGAGAAAAGGCCGCTGCCGGAGGTCCTGGTTCTGCTCACTCCATCTGTTTCCGGTTGGCGAAGAAACGCACTGTTTGCAAGTGACAACCTGTTCTGGCGAATCATCGCCTGAATCTCCTCGATGTAATCCTCGCCACGCTGCGAGTATTTTAGCAAACCTGTTGTTAAAGCAATCCCTGTAACCGGTTGCTCCGCCTGACGCAGCCTTTCCCTGATGTCGCGCAATTTGCGGTAAGCACCGTTGCTATTGAGATTGTTCATATAGCTGCGGATCGATTCGTAAATGCTTGAGAATTTTCGCACCTCATAGATTTCCCCTGGCGGTCGATCCTCCGGCACGATCCCGGTGCCGGGTCTGAAAGTCCATTCGCCGAAGAGGTTGTTCCCACGTTGTGCGAACTTAGAGGTTCCCCAGGCGGATTCGTTGGCGGCCTGGGCCAGTACCAACGCCGGGGGCAGTGTGTCAACTCTTCGCAGCAAGCGTGAGCGCATCCGATGATCATTAAGCATATCACCGCGCAGGCCGTAACGGTTGGCTATCGTTTCGAGACGTTGCCTGTCGTCAAAATTCAATGTTCCGTTTCTGTGCCATTCAAATATCTGCAGAATTTCTTCGCGCTCTTCTTCAATCTCCTGGTTGGCCAGTAAAACCATCGGTAAGAGCCCCATGAAAAAAGTACGTTTCTTTGAGGCCGTATTGACCGAGTATGTTATGTCAGCCGGAATGTTCTCGAGAATAAGTGGTGGCACACCCTTTTCCAACTGCCTCCAGTCGTAGTCGAGGGTTTGGTAAAAAGCCTGCAGACCCAAGGTCGTTTCCGGCCGAATGGTTTGAGCCCTGTCGTGGTCGGTTTGCTGGGCTACTGCCTCAACCGTTGCTAAATGGCAAGCGATGAACATTGGCAGAAGTGGGATAAACAAAGAAGTTCTGAGACTTAAAATTGTGGTGTGGGTTTTCATCAAGTTGTCCATGCCAAGTGCTTTATTATATTGAAAGCACTATACCATACTTTCCAGGGAGTCGAAAAGTATGCGTCGGATGCCGGGAGGTTGTTGGTGAGAAACTGTCGAAGGACATTCCCGGGCATCTGAGCCACTTGCAAAACGAGGTTGTCATCACCGTTTTTGACTTATGCAAGCTTCTATCATAAAACATTGTTTTGTTGTACTTGCCTTCAGTGGGCAATTGATTATAATTAATAGCAGGTTCTGCTGCAGTTGGCGCGGTCGTTCGGGAGGCTGGTATCATGAATGCACATATTGTCTTCGGACTTTTTGCTCTCTATGTTGCTGCCATATCGCTATACCTGGTTCTCGTCGGACGGCAGGATGACGCCCTTGCACTACTGAGACGTATCTGGGGCCGTACGGTCGGTCATTCTCTGTATTTTATTGCAAGTGTCGCTCTCCCCATGCTGATTTGCGTTGTATGTCTTGGCTGGGGCGTTCGTCAGTATGATGCAAGCGTCAAGTTTTATGACTTTGATGCACCTTTGCAGCTGAACGTTGAATATTACCGTGATCTCAGAGTGATATTGCAGCCAGATAAGGGTCCGGATCCGATCGGGGTTGTCTACGGCGCCTGATGTAAATGCCTTCCTTGACATTCTGTTACATCATAACTATCTTCCTCACGAACATTAAAAGTATTCGGGAGGTTTTTTTATGAAAGATCAAAGTTTAAAAGAACAAGGGACAATCTCCATACACACGGAAAATATTTTTCCGATCATTAAAAAATGGCTCTACAGCGAGAAAGAGATCTTTCTTCGTGAACTTGTTTCCAACGCGGTTGATGCCATACACAAGATGCAACATGTCAACCTGGTTGAAGGCTTGCAGAATGAGGATGAATACCGGATTGATGTACTGCTGGACAAAGACGGCAAGACATTAACCGTCAAAGATAACGGTATCGGTATGACTGCCGATGAAATACGCCGTTATATTAATCAGATTGCATTTTCTTCTGCTGAGGAGTTTGTTCAGAAGTTTAAGGATCTGGAAGATAAAAGTCAGATCATAGGTCATTTCGGTCTGGGTTTTTATTCGGCTTTCATGGTGGCCAGGAAGGTTGAAATTCGTTCGCTCAGTTACCAGGAAGGTGCTTCGGGAGCTCATTGGACATGTGACGGTTCGACCAGTTATGAACTCTCTGAGATTGAAAAAAAAGATCGTGGCACCGAAATTATCCTATTTCTGGATGATGATGAACTCGAGTTTCTCAAGCCTGCCCGAATACGTGAAGTTCTGACCCGGTACTGTAACTTTCTCCCGGTGGCAATCCACCTTGAGGGGGACGTGGTCAATGACCAGAATCCCCTCTGGACACGCATGGCCACAGAGCTTGACGATGATGATTACAAGACGTTCTATCGTAAACTTTATCCATTCTCGGATGATCCGCTTTTCTGGATTCATCTCAACATAGATTTTCCTTTTAACCTGAAAGGAATTCTCTATTTTCCCAAGTTAACCAATGAGTTTGATGTTACAAAAAGCCATATCAAGCTCTTTTGTAACCAGGTCTTTGTCAGTGACAACTGCGCAGAAGTGATTCCGGAGTTTCTCTCACCCCTGCAGGGTTGTCTGGACGCTCCCGATCTGCCATTGAACGTGTCGCGTAGCTATTTGCAGAACGACCCGCAGGTTCGCAAGATTCGTGACGTGATCACCAGCCGTGTTGCCGGCAAACTGGTTGAGCTTGACAAGCAGGATCGCAAGGCCTTCTCCGCAATTTGGGCAGATATTCATACCTTCATCAAATTCGGCATGATGAAAGATGACAAGTATTATGAAAAGCTCAAGGACCATACTCTTTTTGCCTTGAGCGGTTCTGATGAGTGGACCACCCTGCCTGAGTATCTTGAAAACACTTCAGCGGCCAAAGTGACTACGGTTTATTATACCAATGATGAAGTCGCCCAGTCGACTTATCTTAAATTGTTCAAAGCACAGGGTCTTGACGTGCTGGTGCTTGATGCCCAGATTGACTCGCATTTTATTCAGTTTCTTGAGATGAAAAACTCGGAAATTCACTTTGCCCGGGTGGACGCAGATGTTACGGAAAACCTGATACAGCAAGACGTGGCCAGTGAACTGGTTGATGCCAAAGATGGCAAGACACGTGATGAAAGAATTGCCGACCTGTTCAAGCAGTGCCTCAAGGATGAGGCACTGGAGGTCCGTGTGGAAAGACTCAAGGATGAATCGGTGCCGGCTATGGCGCTGTTTTCCGAGCAGGATCGTCGCTTCCAGGAAATGACCCGTACTCTTGGCAAAGAAATACGGATTCCGGAAAAAGGCCCCTCTCTGTTAGTCAACGCTTCTAGTCCGGTTGTGCAGAACATCCTTGATCTGCATGCAAAACAGAAAACTGAAGACGTTGAATTGCTGGTTGCTCAGGTGTTTGATCTGGCAATGCTGACCTGCCGGGCTTTTGATCAGGACCGAATGACCCGTTTTCTCGATCGAAGCAATCAATTGCTGGCCAGAGTGAATAGTGAGGTTGCTAAAGACTGATAGTAACAGGACGACATAGCGAAACAGGAGAGGAGCCGGACATTGCGGCTCCTCTCCTGTTTGGTCAGGTTTTTTGCTTAACCATCCCATGACTATTTGCGAATGCATCAAAGCTTAAGAACGGTGAATTGTAACCGTGCCATGCTGGACCTGTCTCTGCAGCCAGGCAGTCAGTCCTTGTCGCCAGAGGTTTCGAGTTGCAGGAACCAGAAAACTGAAGCCGAGCACATCTGTAAAAAAACCGGGAGTCAACAACAGCAGGCCGCCGACAAGGACCAGCGCGCCATCAATTAATGTGGTGGCTGGCATTTGCCCGCGTGCCGTTTCATCCTGTATCCTGCGCAGAATCTCCAGCCCCTGGCTGCGAGCCAGCCAGGCACCGGCAACTCCGGTCAATATGACGAGACTGACAGTTGGCCAGATCCCGATAATTTGTCCGGCTGTAACCAGTATGTAGAGTTCCATAAGTGGTACAAATATGAAGATTGTAAGTAGTCTTATAAACATGCAGCCTCGATTAATGGGTTATTGCAGGTAAAATTGTCCCGAAGAAACTCCATGCCAAGTTTATCTTGTCAGGCATCTATAAGTATATGAATTTGTTCAATAAATAAACTGCTCAAATATTGTGCAGACAGTAAGAGTGGTTGTCGTGTGGTTTGGAAACTGGTTTGTGCACATGTTTTTCAACACCTTGTCCACATATTTTGTGGACAAGGTGGGAAGATGCCCGAAACACTTTGTTTTTTTTCGAATCCAGCATGACACCACAACAAAAGTTTCAGGTTCAATAATGACCAAGAAACTATAAAATTATCGTCAATCCATGTCTAATCGTTTGAGAGCTTTCCGGGAGAATTTGCGCAGGGCCGCTTCAGCATCCAGATTAGCCTCGTGAGCCAGTCTGACGAGTTGGAATAAAATCTGTCCTAGCGCCTCCTCATCAAGTTGCCATCCTTCAGGACTGTTTTTTGAATCGCTTATTTGTTGCAGCAGATCTTGATGTAAAGTCGGCAGCTCTTCTTGACGGCCAACCTGGTAAGTTTTGACTATCAGCTTCTGGGCACGTTGCAGTGCCGGCAGTTTGCTCGGCAGATGGTCTGCAAGGCAGCTTTTGTTATGCGTTGCCTCAGAGCGCTTGATCTCATCCCACTGCCTGTCGAGTTCGGCTACGTGAACTTTGGGAATATCCTGGGCAAAGACGTGGGGATGGCGTCGCACCAGTTTTTCGGCAATGCCGGTGGCAACATCATAGAAATCAAATTGCTGCTGCTCTTTAAAGATCTGTGCTTGAAAAACGACTTGCAGAAGCAAGTCGCCGAGTTCGTCGAGGATAAGCTCTGTCGAGCCTTCTTCAATTGCATCAATCAGTTCGCAAGCTTCTTCCAGAATGAAAGGTGTCAGACTTTCGGACGTCTGCTTTGTATCCCAGGGACAACCGTTCGGTGCTCTGAGAGCCTGCATGATATTCAGTAGTGAATCTAAACTATTGCAAGTATTATTATGAGTCATTGTTTAACTTTCCCCAGGCAGTGATGACTCCTTCTACCGCAGCTCTTGCAAGATTGCAAGAGACCCTTGAGCGCGAACTACTAAACTCTTGCAAATTTATTCTTAATACGTTAATAGAAGGGACTTAATTTCGGCCACATGCGAAAACTTCTTGACTGTTTCCGGTTGGTTCCTATACTGGCGGCTTGCCTGATTTGCCATGAGATAGATTGACGTGCTGATACAGATCGACAAACTTAAAAGGCGACCACGCCAAGTCAATCTCAATGAGCAGGCAACAGACTTCCCTGTCCTGCGGGAGCTTATCGAACAGGGAACCGTCGCTTTTAATGAAGCAATCAATGGCACCCTGGAGGTGACCTGGGCTGGGGATGTCATCGAAGTGGCGGGCTTGCTGACGACGCAAGTTACTTCTCCCTGCAGTCGATGCCTGATGCCGGTAGTAAGCCAACTGGAAATTCAGGTCATGCTCTGTTATGCCGGCAAAGAGGATAGTGAAGAAACTGCTCCCGGCGAAGACATTGAAATACAGAGTGAAGAACTCGGGTTGATTCCGTTCTCTGGCCCTGAAATTGATTTACGTCCAGACCTCGACCAGGAAATCATCATGGCCTTGCCACAACAGCCGTTGTGTCAGGAAGCTTGCAAGGGGCTCTGCCCTGTATGTGGCCGTAATCTTAATCAGGTCAGTTGTGATTGTGAACCACCGGTTTTTCATGCCGGATTGGGTGCTTTGAAAAATTTTAAAGTCAAACAGTGAATAGCAAAGGGCTTTAGCCCTGCTCTAATATAACAAAAAACCGGTTCTTCCGGTATTCAAGGAGATACTCAGACAATGGCAGTACCAAAGAAAAAGACCTCGAAATCCAAGCGTGATATGCGCCGTTCCCATGATGCCCTTAAAACTCCCGGGATCTCTCTCTGTCCGCAATGCAAAGAGCCGAAACAGTCTCATCGGGCTTGTCCTTCCTGTGGCAGTTATAAGGGTAAGGATGTTCTTGGTACCAAAGAGTAGGGACGTTTCTTTTGAGTAACAGCCCCATAGTCGCCGTTGATGTCATGGGAGGAGACCATGCGCCCGCTCATGAGATTGCCGGTGCCGTTATGGCTGCCAGGCAATGGCAGATACCTATTGTACTTGTTGGTCAGGCCGAATCAGTTAAAGCTGAGCTGCTGCGCCATGATGTTACTGGCCTGGCTATCAGCGTTGTGCATGCAAGTGAAATTGTCGGCATGCAAGACCCGGCTTCTGATGCGGTACGCAAAAAGAAGAACTCTTCTATTCGTGTTGCATTTGACCTTATCAAGCAAGGGACAGCCAATGCTGTGGTCAGCACCGGTAATTCCGGTGCCACAATGGCGGCAGGCATGTTTGTCCTTAAGCGTATCCCCGGTATAGACCGTCCGGCTATCGCGACGGTCGTTCCAAATCTCAAAGACCAGACGCTTATCCTGGATGTAGGTGGCAATGTTGACTGTAAACCTCCACATCTTGTTCAGTTTGCCTTGATGGGCAGTGTATACGCTTCCCAGATGCTTGGCAAAAGTAAGCCGCGTGTCGGTCTTTTGTCTAATGGCGAAGAGGAGTCCAAGGGGAATGACTTGACTCGTGAAGCCAGTCTTGCCCTTAAAAAAACCTCGCTGAATTATGTCGGCTATACCGAAGGTCGTGACATCTATAATGGTCATATAGATGTTGTTGTTTGTGATGGATTCGTCGGCAATGTAGTCCTGAAGGTTTCAGAAGGACTGGCAGAGGCAATGAGCCTTATGCTGCGTGAAGAGTTGAGCTCGAGGCTGTTGTCCAGGCTTGGATACCTGCTGGTCAGGCCCGCCCTCAAAGCCTTCCGCAAGAAAATCGACTATGCAGAATATGGCGGTGCGCCCTTGTTGGGGATTCAGGGGACAGCAATGATCTGTCACGGCAGTTCCAGTCCCCGGGCTATCATGAACGCCATCAAAATGGCCTATGACAGCGAGACCAGTCAGGTCAACAGGAAGTTGAACGAACGTCTTGAAGAAATCCGTACAGAAAACCATGGTGGCTCCGACTCTGACGTTAGCTCAACGAATACTGTGCAAGGAGCAGAATTGTGATTAGAGCAAGAATCACCGGTACGGGATCCTATGTTCCCGAAAAAGTTCTGACCAACCTGGATATAGAGAAATTTCTCGATACGAGCGACGAATGGATCAGGACGCGTACCGGAATTAATGAGCGGCATATTGCTGCTGATGGCGAAAATACCTCGGATCTGGCAACGCGAGCTGCAGAACGTGCGATGGAGATGGCAGGTGTCAGTGCCGAGGACATCGACCTGATCGTCGTCGGCACAATTACCGGTGATTATCCATGGCCGGCAACTGCATGTATCGTCCAAAGCAATCTTGGCGCGATCAATGCCGGTGCTTTCGATGTGTCTGCCGCCTGCAGTGGTTTTTTATACGCCTTGTCCTGTGCGGTCGATCGCGTCGAAGCAGGTCGCAGCAAAAAAGCGCTGGTTATCGGTGCTGAAGCTCTGAGCAGGATTGTCAACTGGGAGGACCGTAACACCTGCATACTGTTTGGAGATGCTGCCGGTGCCGTTGTTCTTGAAGCCTGTGAAGGAGAACACGGGGTTCTTTCCACGCATCTGCATGCAGATGGAACCCAGCTCGAGCTTCTTTACCAGCCGGGATTTGGTACCAGGCTGCAGCCGAGCGAGCAAGCAATGAAGGATCGAAACTATTTCTTGCAAATGCAGGGCAACGAAGTTTTCAAGGTCGCCGTGCGTTCGATGACCGATGTGGCCAATATCGCTCTGAAAGCAAACAATATGTCTGTAGAAGATGTCGATTTGTTTATTCCTCATCAGGCCAATATCCGTATTCTGAATGCTACGGCGAAAAAAATTGGTTTCAGAGATGATCAGGTCTATATCAATGTCGAGCGTTTCGGCAATACTTCGGGCGCAACGATTCCACTTGCCATGGACGAAGCAAACCGTGCTGGCCGTATCAAGGAAGGCGATATCCTGCTGCTCGATGCTTTCGGTGGCGGTTTTACCTGGGCCTCGGCTATAGTGCGTTGGTAATCTGAACTTTTAGCGGTTTAAGGTATCTGACTACGATGATTGCTTTTTTATTTCCCGGCCAGGGTTCACAGCATGCCGGTATGGGCAAAGAGCTCGCCGAGAACTTTTCGGTTGCCCGCCGAACCTTTGAGGAAGCAAACGACGCTATCGGTTTCGACCTCGCTTCACTCTGCTATTATGGCCCGGAAGATGACCTCAGGTTGACTGCCAATACGCAGCCGGCAATACTCGCGGCCAGTGTGGCTGCCTTGCGAGTCCTTGAAGCCGAAACCGGCCTTGTCCCTGCGTTCGCAGCCGGGCATTCACTTGGTGAATACAGTGCCCTTGTTTGTAGCGGTGGTCTGAAGTTCGCTGATGCTGTTCGAACGGTTCGTCAACGCGGGATCTTCATGCAGGAAGCCGTTCCGGTTGGCACCGGTTCAATGGCTGCGATTCTTGGTCTTGACCTTGAATCTCTGGATGTTGTTTGTCGCGACGCAGCGCAGGGCCAGGTTGTGTCGCCGGCCAATTATAACAGCGACGGACAAGTGGTTATCGCCGGTCATACCGATGCTGTCTCACGCGCAATTGATCTGGCTAAGGAAAAAGGTGCGAAGAGGGCGATACCGTTGCCGGTCAGTGCGCCTTTCCATTGCAGCCTGATGGTTCCTGCAGGTGAGCGTTTGGCTGCTGTCCTGGCCGACATTGTTATTGATAAGATGCAGTTACCGGTTATAACTAACGTGGAAGCGACACCGAATCAGGATGACTATCGAGTGCGTGATCTGCTGGTTCGTCAAGTCAGTGCGCCGGTACGCTGGCAAGAATCGATTGCCTGCATGGTCAACCTTGATGTTCAACGTTACATTGAGATCGGTCCGGGCAAGGTCCTCTCCGGCCTGACGAAGCGTATGGCGAAAGAAAGCACCGTTCAAAACGTGCAGAATGTGGCTGATATCAAAGCCTTGGTAAAATGACTGCGGGAGGCTTGAGAAATGCTGTCTGATAAAGTTGCCATTGTTACCGGAGCGTCACGCGGCATCGGCCGTTTCATTGCTGTTGCACTTGCTGCGCAGGGCGCTAAAGTTGTTGCATCGGCCCGTAACGCCGAGGCTCTTGAGAGCCTTGTTGCTGAAATCAGGACGCAAGGTGGAGAAGCTGTGGCCGTGGTTGCGGATGTGGCTGTGGAAACTGAAGCAAACAATCTCATCGAGCAGACGGTTGCAACATATGGAAGGGTTGATATCCTGGTCAACAACGCCGGGATAACGCGTGACGGTTTGTTGCTGCGCATGAAAAATGACGACTGGGATGCTGTTCTTGATACGAACCTGAAAGGTGCGTTCCTCTGCACCCGTGCTGCGGCAAAATTTATGAGCAAGCAGAGGAATGGGCGTATTATTAATATATCCTCGGTGGTGGGGGAAATGGGCAATGCCGGTCAGGTTAACTACTCCGCCAGCAAAGCCGGCCTGCTTGGATTGACCAAGTCTGTCGCGCGCGAGCTGGCCCGCCGCAATGTGACAGTGAATGCTGTAACACCAGGTTTCATCGTTTCTGAAATGACTGAAAAAATGACTGACAAAGCCCGTGAAGCCATGGCCGAACAAATTCCACTGGGTCGACTTGGTGAAGCGGAAGACGTTGCCAATGCCGTACTTTTCCTGGCTTCTGACCAGTCATCCTATATTACCGGACAGGTGCTTGGCGTTAATGGCGGCATGTACATGTAAGCTCATCGGGGTTATTATAACAAAGCAAAATGAGACGGTCATAGATCGGATCGAAACCAAGAAGGAGGAAAATAAAATGGCAAGTGTTGCAGAGCGTATCAAGCAGATCGTTGCAGAGCAGTTGGGTGTTGATGAGGATCAGGTCACGACAGAAGCGTCTTTCATGGACGATCTGGGCGCTGATTCCCTGGATACCGTAGAGCTGGTTATGGCTCTTGAGGAAGAATTCGACATCGAGATTTCTGATGAAGATGCCGAAAAAATCCAGACAGTTCAGAATGCCATCGACTATATCGGCGAAAATTCCTAAACCTTTGACAGCCTTGGCTTACCGCTGTGGTTGTCGCTTATAACAGAACCTGCCCCGGTAGCCCGATTGGGTTGCCGGTGGCCGGCTTTGTGTTGGGAGGACAATAGCCTCATGCGCAGAGTTGTTGTAACCGGCCTGGGAATCACTTCCCCTCTGGGTACCGGAATTGAAAAGAACTGGGATGCCCTGACTAATGGCCGCTCCGGTATCGGTCCGATCACCCGTTTTGATGCTTCGGATTTCCCGGTCAAATTCGCCGGCGAGGTCACGGATTTTCCTGAAGAAGAGTTTTTCGATAAAAAAGAGGCCCGTAAGATGGACCTCTTTATCCACTATGCTCTTGGCGCGGCGGCCATGGCATTGGCTGATTCCGGTCTGGAGATCAATGCCGGTAATGCCGAGCGTGTCGGTGTTGTGGTCGGCTCCGGAATGGGTGGTCTCCCTGCTATCGAAAAGTATCATGAAGCCATGTCTACTGGCGGATACCGCAAGATCAGCCCATTTTTTATCCCGATGACGATTATCAATCTGGCTGCTGGCCAGATTTCCATAAAAAGCGGTGCCAAGGGTCCTAACCTTGCGCCAGTGTCTGCTTGTGCCACAGGCACTCATTCGATTGGTGAGGCTTATCGCATTATTCAACGCGGTGATGCAGATGCTGTTATTGCCGGAGGTACAGAATCGACGATATGCCCGCTCGGCATGGGGGGGTTCTCGGTCATGAAAGCCCTTTCGACGCGTAACGATGACCCGCAGGCTGCAAGCCGCCCCTTCGAGAAATCCCGTGACGGTTTTGTTATGGGTGAGGGTGCCGGTATCGTAATCCTTGAAGAATATGAGTCTGCCAAACAGCGTGGAGCTAAAATTTATGGAGAAGTTGCCGGTTATGGACTGACCGGTGATGCTTACCATCTGACGGCCCCGTCTCCTGGCGGTGAGGGTGCGGCGCGTTGCATGAAGATGGCTCTGGATACGGCTGGCGTGAACCCTGAAGAGGTTGATTACATCAATGCCCATGGGACCTCGACACCGTTTAACGATCTCTACGAGACTCTGGCGATAAAGTCTGTCTTCGGAGAGTATGCCAAGCGCTTGATGGTCAGCTCTACCAAAAGTATGACGGGCCATCTCCTTGGTGCAGCCGGTGGTGTCGAAGCCATTTATACGCTTCTGGCGATGGGACGCGGTGTCGTGCCTCCGACCATCAATTATACTGAACCGGATCCTGAATGTGATCTCGATTTCGTTCCGAACGAGGCGCGCAAGGCTGATGTGAAGGTCGCGCTCTCGAATTCGCTCGGGTTTGGCGGTACCAACGCAACCTTATTGTTCCGCAAGGTGTAACCAACATGTTTGTCATTGGCAGTGATCATGGTGGTTTGGAGCTGAAAGAGGCTGTCAAGGCCGTACTTGCCTCCCGTGGAATGAACGTGACTGATTTCGGCACTGACAACTGCGGGTCTGTTGATTATCCCGATTTTGCTGAAAAGGTTGCCGGCGCTGTTTCTCGTGGCGAAGCCGCACGTGGAATCCTGGTCTGCGGAACGGGAATCGGCATGTCGATTGTGGCCAATAAATTTCCTGGTGTACGCGCTGCGTTAGTGACCGATGAGTTCATGGCGCAGATGGCCAAGGAGCATAATAATGCCAATGTTCTCGTTCTGGGTGGGCGAGTGCTTTCAGCACACCTGGCTACAAAAATGGTGAATGCCTGGCTTGATGCAACCTTTGAAGGCGGTCGTCACCAACTGCGTCTCGACAAGATTGCCAAACTGGAATCAGCCGTTCGTGCCGGTAAGTTATAACTCAGTTTCCTACGGGCAGGCCAGTCGCCTGCCCGTTTCACTTCTTGACTCGCGATATTTAAAAGAAAAATCTGGAGGCCAATTGCCATGTTCGATAAACTCGCCGAATTCGATCCGGAAATCACTGCAGCGATTCGCAAGGAAACGGAACGTCAGGAATACAGTCTGGAATTCATTGCATCGGAAAACTTTGTCAGTGAGGAAGTCCTCGCCGCTCAAGGCTCTGTGCTTACCAATAAATATGCCGAAGGGTATCCAGGCAAAAGATATTATGGCGGCTGCGAATTTGTCGATGTTGCCGAACAGTTGGCTATCGATCGTGCCAAGCAGCTCTTCGGAGCTGAGCATGCTAATGTCCAGGCTCATTCCGGTTCGCAGGCTAACATGGCCGTCTACTTTGCTGCCTGCAAGCCCGGAGATACTGTGCTTGGTATGAATCTCGCGCATGGCGGGCACCTGACGCACGGCTCTCCGGTGAACTTTTCCGGAAAGCTGTTCAATTTCATACCTTATGGTCTTCGCAAAGAAACCGGTAGAATTGATTACGACGAAGTGGAGCGATTGGCTAAAGAGCATCAGCCGAGATTGATCGTGGTGGGTGCCAGCGCTTATCCCCGTACCCTGGATTTCGAAGCCTTCCGGCAGATTGCCGATATGGTTGGTGCACCGGTCATGGTCGATATGGCACATATCGCCGGACTGGTTGCCGCTGGAGTCCATCCGACACCGGTTCCGCATGCGGAGTATATTACAACCACGACACACAAAACTCTGCGAGGTCCGCGTGGAGGTATGATCCTTTGCCGTGAAGAGTTTGCCAAGACATTGAACAGCAACATCTTCCCGGGGATTCAGGGCGGGCCTTTGATGCATGTGATCGCTGCCAAGGCTGTCGCCTTCAAGGAAGCCCTCGCCCCTGAATTCAAGACTTATGCCGAGCAGGTGGTAAAAAACGCCCAGGCCCTTGCAGAGGAGCTTGTTTCCCGCGGTTACAATCTGGTCTCGGGCGGCACCGACAACCATCTGATGCTGCTTGATTTCACCGGAACCGAGTTGACTGGCAAGGTTGCAGAGGCAGTCCTTGAAGAGGCCGGGATTACGGTCAACAAGAATGCGGTTCCTTTTGATACCCGCTCGCCATTTGTCACCAGCGGAGTCCGAATCGGCACCCCGGCAAGCACAACACGTGGACTTAAAGAGAAGGAAATGCGCCAAATCGGCGCCTGGATTGATGAAGCACTGCAGAATCTCGAAAATGAGAAAGTGCTAGCCAGAATCCGTGGCGAAATCAGGGAACTCTGCCAACAATTTCCTTTGTACGCGCACAGGCTCGTTTAGATGGAGCGACCGTCCTGGGACGAGTACTTCATGGATATCACCCGCCAGGTGGCGCGACGCTCAACCTGCATGCGTCGCCAGGTTGGTGCCGTGATGGTCAAGGATAAGAATATTCTTGCGACCGGTTATAATGGAACACCCAGCGGCATCACGCACTGTGACGTAGCTGGCTGTCT
>Ga0214472_10003524_pt1 | contig 16521 bp, 12 predicted proteins | sample RVTome_6_FD_207662 | JGI IMG/M metagenome (GOLD analysis project Ga0214472, IMG submission 207662) | Soil microbial communities from uranium-contaminated site in the Upper Colorado River Basin, Wyoming, United States - RVT140D175 | ecosystem: Environmental > Terrestrial > Soil > Contaminated >... | reverse complement strand
GTGACCTGAAAACTGTCCCGCGCCGGCGCCCCGGCCGCGACGGTGCCGACCGCGAACAGGACGACCACGGAGCCGAGAAGCGATCCACGGGCGAACATTCGCCGGCGACCCGGCGAGGCGGCATCGTGCACCCCAACCACTCCCGTGGATTCCGGCTTGGTGAGGAATCGATCGAACAGGAAGCGAAACGGCGTCAACAGCACCAAGCCGGCGAGCAGCGCGACCTTGGCGCCGAATTCCGTCGTCTGAGGTGCGATCAGAAGGACACAGGCCGCCCCCAGGCAGAGCGCGAACGCCACACGGGCCACGCTCCCTGATGGAATCGTCTTGGGGTCGGTGATCATGAAGAACAGGAAGATCAGGACCTCGGGGGAAGTCACTACCACCCACCAGAACTGCTGCCCGCAAACCGGTTGCAGCGCCCAAGCGGCCGTCATGCAATGACCCGAGGCGGCCAATACCGCCAGCCCGGCTGCCAACAGCAGCCAAAACGAGACCGCCACCGCGATCAAGCGCAAACGGGCCGTGATCAGGAGCCCCCCCACCAGGATGATCAAGTAAGCGAAAGCCATCCACGGATCGAATGGGGCCCACCAGAAGTCGAGCGGCTCGATCACCTCCGATCCCAAGATGAGGAAGGCAGCGACAAGACCCACGTTGGACGGGTTGAAGACGTGGGAGCCGCGATATCGGATCAGGTACTTGGTGATGAGCGAGAGCCCGGCCACCCCGGCGAAGAGGTACCAACCCGACCAGCTCCACGGGTCACCACGCTCCGCCCCGACCACTCGCAGGATGAGAGCGACGCCGCTCCCGGTGAGCATCGCACTAGCCGGCCAAACGATTCGCTTGGTCTTGTAGAGGGTCCAACCGACTTCGATAGCCGCGCAGGTGAGGATGGCGACCACGATCTGGGGAACCGAGACCCTGAAGCCGAGGGCAGTTTGGCCAAGGATGTGGATCGCGATGATCACCGCCGCCAGATGAAGACGGGGATCGCGGGCGCTAGGCAGGACCACCGGATACTCGGTGGCGCCGAGACGAAAGGTGCGGGCCGCTGCCGTTGTCACCTGGAAAGGCTGCCACACCGGAATGGCCAACGCATCGTCACACGACGGGCAGGATGATCAGATCGTTGGGTCGGGTCAGGTCTTGGCGCGGCTCTTGACGGGCACGATCGTCTCAGGTGAGAGTTGCATGTACTCCACACAACGGCATTGAGGGACCGAGCAGCCCAATCCACTGACATGCTCCTTGCGGGGATGACCACAGGTGTCGCACCGCTGTCTCCCGCCATCGATGAGACGACCGGGTATCGGTTTCATCGCGAGTGCCGCTCGGGGATCTGCGATCGGCTGTCGGTCATTTTTGAGCTCCTTGCAAGCTTCGGACCGTCAGAGTTGACGCCTCGCCGGAGGTGCAAGTGACATTCGTGCCCAATGGCATCGAAGAGAACCGCAGGTCCCGCGTTCCCCACCACGACGGAACGAGGTGACAGGGAAGACGCTGCACGTAGCAACGTGCTCTGTTATCAGTCTAGTCCGTTACCGAAGCTGGGCATCTTGCCTCGCCGTGCAGAGGACGCCCCAGCCGGGCGTTTCGGGCACGTCTCACCGTCAGCGTCGCTGATAGTCCTCATTGCTGACCTTGCCGCCCCATTCAGTTACGCCCCCGCTGGTAAGCGAGAGATGCATCATCGGAGAGTCCGGCCGCGCACCGTGCCAGTGGCGCTCGCCCGGTGAGGCGTACACCACGTCACCCGGTGAGACCTCGACGGTCGAGCCGTCATCGGTCTGGACCAACCCGACGCCCGAAACGATGTAGAGGATCTGCCCCGAGGGGTGTGTGTGCCAATCGCTGCGGGCTCCCGGAGCGAATTGCACGGCGATCATGGTGACCCCACCCTCGACGTCGCTCAGCCTGCTGTTCCAAACCGTCCCGGTGAAGTGCTCTGCCGGTGATGGGCTCCAGGCTGCAGACTCGATCGGTTTGTGCTCCATGTGGGCAAACTACCCCCGATCGCCGGCGTGGTCCGCGCTTCACTCGTTGAAGTGGGTGATCAGATGCTGGAACTGCTCCCCCAAGGTGCGGCGGGCCAGGCGCGGGTACACCCACCGAGCCAGACCAGGTGGCTTGAGGAAAGCGGCGTGGGTGACCTGGGTGACAATCGAACCATCGCCGTCCGGCTCGACGGTCAGATCGATCTCCCTCGTCTGGAACTTGTCGCTCACGAGCCATCGGATCGCGGTGACACCGAGATCGACGATCTCCACTTCGGCGTCGAAGTGGATCCGATCACTGCCGGGGCGGTCAAGATGTTGATGAAAGCGAAACCGCGCTCCCACCGCGACGCCCTGACCTTCCACTTGTTCCACCCTCTCCACGTTGGGGCACCAATAAGGATCGTTCCTGGTGTCGGAGACAAAGGCGAACACGATTTCGGGAGGGGCTGGAATGTGTGCCGAGACCCTGATCGGGCGGACTGGACGGCTCGCCATCGCCGACAACCCTACGCCTCAGATGGCGAGGCACGGACGCTCACATCGATCACCCGTCCCCGCGACCCGTGGTGATGAGGGTGATCGTCACTTTCCCGCTGTATCTAGCATCGCAACCACGGCCATCGACCAAAGGGGAATCCCATGCTCAATGAGTTCAAGGACTTCGCGTTCAAAGGGAGCCTCTTGGATGTCGCCGTGGGCTTTGTGCTCGGCGTCGCCTTCGCCACGGTCGTCACTTCCCTGGTCACCGACGTGCTCACACCGTTCATCGCTGCCATCTTCGGCCAACCCGACTTCTCGGACCTGGCGATCGAGTTGGGCGGGGCCGCGATCCTGTACGGAAACTTCATCAACTCGCTGATTTCGTTCCTGTTGGTGGCCTTGGCGCTGTTCTTCTTCGTGGTCAAGCCCTACAACTCTCTGATGGCCCGAAGGAAGTCGGGTCGGGAACCCGAGCCGGAACCGTCGGAGGACATCATCCTGCTCCGCGAGATCCGAGACACGTTGCGACAGCAGACCTGAGATAGGAGCCAATGATGGGTGAGCAGAAGAAGCCGGTTGGACCGGATCTGGCAAATGACGGGATCCCCGCCGAGGACGTCGGCACTGAGACCCCGGCCGCAGCGCAGGTCGACGGCAAGGCTGTCATCGTCGTTCGCACGGACGACGGGGTACGGGTGGTGGGCGGCCGATGCACCCACTACGGCGCCCCCCTCGAAGATGGCTTCTGCGAGAGGGGAAAGCTCCACTGTCCCTGGCACCACGCCGTCTTCGATCTGGCCACCGGTGCCGCGATCGGGGCTCCCGCTCTCAACCCGGTCCCCGCTTATCAGGTGAGCGAGCGTGATGGGCGCATCTATGCGACGGGTCCGGTCGACACTTCAACCAGGGAACAGTCCCCGCCGACAAAGCCTGCCTCGGTCGTGATCGTGGGCTCCGGCGCCGCGGGTGCCGCGGCAGCCGAGACACTCCGTCGGCTGGGCTACACCAACCGGATCGTCCTCATCGGCGAGGAGCCGCCGATCGACCGGCCCAACCTCTCCAAGGACTATCTGGCGGGCACGGCCCCCGAAGAGTGGATGCCGCTGAGGAGCGCCGGTTTCTACAACGAACAGGGCATCGAACTGATCACCGGACAGCGCGTGACACGGATCGACCGCAACTCGAAGACGGTGCACCTCGAGGACGGAAGCTGGCACGACTATGGGGCTCTCCTGCTGGCACCGGGCGCCGAGCCGAGAGTCCTCGGCATCCCTGGAGCAGATCAAGGGCACGTCCACTACCTGAGGACCCTCGAGGAAAGCCGATCGATAATCTCGGCGCTCGAGCACACCTCGAGTGCAGTGGTTATCGGCGCCGGGTTCATCGGTCTCGAGGTGGCCGCTTCACTGCGCCAGCGTGACATCCCGGTGACTGTCGTCGCCCCCGAGAGCATCCCCCTCGCCGCTCTGCTCGGTGACGAGCTCGGTGGATTCGTACGCGACCTCCACCAGGACCACGGTGTGGTTTTCCACCTGGGGCGAACCGTGACCGGGATTCAGGGGGATCAGGTTTCACTCGACGACGGGACCCTGGTCGCCGCCGACATGGTTGTGATCGGTGTTGGAGTCACACCGCGAACCGAGCTCGCCGTGCAGGCAGGGCTGACCGTTGACGACGGGATCGTGGTCGACGATCGACTCCGGACCAGCGACCCGGACATCTGGGCTGCAGGGGACGTGGCCCGCTACCTCATCGACGAGGCGGAGACGGTGCGTGTCGAGCACTGGGTGCTGGCGCAACGACAAGGCCAAACCGCGGCTCACAACATGTTGGGTCATGACATCGTGTTCAACGATCCGCCGTTCTTCTGGAGTCAGCATTACGACGTGCCGATCAACGTCACCGGGCACAGTCAGGATTGGGACGAGGCGATTGTTCGCGGGGACCCCTACCAGCACGACGTGTTGGTCGCCTACCGGAGGAACGGCAGGATCAGGTCGGTAGCTTCGATCTACCGGGACCTCGACAGTCTTCGGGCTGAGCGGGCGCTAGCCACCGACGATCAAGGAGCCCTCGATGATCTGGTCGCCGCGCCCGACTGACCCCGAATCAGAACCGAGGACCGGGCCGTCGCCGACGCTCGCTGCTGCCACCCGGTTGGCGTGAGTGGGGGCGGGGGGAACGTGCTCGGGGCGCAGCGCCTCGAACTCCCTCCGCAGCACGGGAACCACCTGATCGCCGAGCATCTCCAACTGCTCCAGGACTGTGGCCGGAGGCAACCCGGCGTGGTCCATCAGGAACAACTGACGCTGGTAGTCACCGAAGTAGTCCCTGAACTTCAAGGTCTCTTCGATCACTTGCTGCGGACTGCCAACGGTCAATGGTGTCTGCTCGGTGAACTCTTCTAGAGAGGGCCCGTAGCCGTAAACCGGAGCATGGTCGAAGTAGGGGCGGAACTCGCGGACCGCATCCTGGGAGTTATTTCGCATGAACACCTGGCCGCCGAGACCCACGATCGCCTGGTCCGCCCGACCATGCCCGTAGAACTCGAAGCGAGCCCGGTACAGGTCGATCAAGCGGATGTAGTGCTCCTTGGGCCAGAAGATGCTGTTGGCGAAGAACCCGTCCCCGTAGAAGGCCGCTTGCTCCGCGATCTGTGGGCTACGGATCGAGCCGTGCCACACGAAGGGAGGCACCCCATCAAGCGGCCGGGGGGTGGAGGTGAAAGACCGCAGAGGTGTCCGGAAGCTGCCGTCCCAATCGACGACGTCCTCACACCACAGACGATGCAACAGCTGGTAGTTCTCGATCGCCAGCGGGATTCCGTCTCTGATGTCCTTGCCAAACCAGGGGTAGACGGGCTCGGTGTTGCCACGACCCATCATCAGGTCGACGCGACCATCGACCAGATGCTGGAGCATCGCGTAGTCCTCCGCGATCTTGACCGGATCGTTGGTGGTGATGAGCGTCGTCGCCGTCGACAGGATCAGACGCGTGGCGCGGGCGGCGATGAAGCCGAGCATCGTGGTTGGCGACGACGGCACGAAGGGCGGGTTGTGATGCTCGCCGGTAGCGAATACGTCCAGCCCGACCTCCTCGGTCTTCTCGGCGATGGTCACCATCGACTTGATCCGCTCGGACTCGCTCGGTGCGCGACCGGTGGTCGGATCGGTGGTGACATCCCCAACCGTGAATACCCCGAATTGCATGTGCGTCCCTCTCAGACCTAACTAGTTGATTCTTCAACTATATCGAGTCAACAGCGAGCCACCAAGTGGTCTGTCGCTGAAATAGGGCGAGGGTGTCTCCGAGTCATCGGCGTGCTCTGGCCAGGAGAAAAGCGCAGTCGCAGCCGGAAGCTGCGGCGAGCATTTTGGACGCAGCCAGGCGCGTCGAGGGCCGGAGAGACACCGCCAGTATTTCAGCGACGGGCCACTAGCTCCTATTCCACCGTCCTACCGGGTCACCGCCGGCGGCGGAACAGTCCTTCAATCAACTTCTTTGCCTCGTCGGCCCACAGGACCACGCTCGCAAGTCCGGTGCACAACAACCACCTGCCGAGATCGAGCGGCGTCGTTTGGAAGGCCTCGTTGAGGAACCGGAGCTGAACCACCGCGACCTGCAGCAAGAGCGAAATGGCTATGGCCCCCCACAAGATCGGGTTGGTGAAGAGGTCGCGCAATGCACTGGTCCGATCCGAACGGGCATTGAAGCAATTGAAGAGTTGGGCGAGGACGAGAGTCGTGAACGCCATCGTTCGTCCTTCCACGATGTCACCCGAGCCCTCGATCATCCCACCGGGCAGGCTGAGGTCGAGCGCGGCGAGGGTCACCACCGCCATAACCATGCCGACCCACATGATGCCAACCCACATCTCACGGTCGATGATGCGATCGGTGAGTTGTCGGGGCGAGCCTCGCATGATGTCGCGCGGCGCGGGTTCCACGCCCAGGGCGAGAGCCGGTCCGGTGTCGGTGAGGAGGTTGATCCAGAGAATCTGCGTCGCCAGCAACGGTACCGCGACTGTCTCATCCACCTCATCGAGCCCGATGAGCCCGGCCAACACCACGCCGAAGAACATCGTGAAGACCTCGCCAATATTCGAGGAGAGGAGGAAGCGCAGAAACTTGCGGATGTTTGCAAAGATGGCTCGCCCCTCGCGCACCGCGGTGACAATCGTGGCGAAGTTGTCGTCGGCGAGGATCATGTCCGCCGCCTCCTTGGTGACCTCGGTGCCCGTCAGTCCCATCGCCACCCCGATGTCGGCCGCCTTCAAGGCCGGGGCATCGTTTACCCCGTCGCCGGTCATGGCGACGATGTTCCCGTCGGCCTGCAACGCGTCCACGATGCGAAGCTTGTGCTCGGGAGCCACCCGGGCGTAGACCGACGCCTCCCTGACCGCCGCCCTCAATTCAGCGTCGTCGAGGGCCTCGATCTCAGTTCCGATGAGGACCCTGGTGTTTGCGTCCTGGTCATGGTCGACGATGCCGAGATCGCCGGCGATCCGGACCGCGGTCCGGGGATGGTCGCCCGTGATCATGATGACCCGTACCCCCGCCCCCGTGGCCTCGGCTATTGCCGATTTCGCCTCTGGACGGGCTGGGTCGATGATGCCCACCATCCCTAGGTAGACGAGTTCGCTCTCGATCGACTCGTCCTCCGGCGGGCGATCGTGGTCCCCCAAGGGGCGATAGGCGACCGCCAGGGTGCGCAAAGCTTGATCGGCCAATCCTTCGACCGTGGCCAGGATCTCAAAGCGACGATCATCGGTCAGCGGACGCACTCTCCCCCCAACTCGTTCCTGAGTGCAATGCCCCAAGAGCACATCGGGCGCGCCCTTGGTTATCACGTCGATCCGACCCTGGCGCTCGGCGTCGCTCTCCAGGGTGGTCATCAGCTTCCGCTCAGAGGTGAAGGGGATCTCACCCACTCTCTCGAAACGGGCCCTGCGTTCCTCGGTGAGACCGATCTTCGCCTCGGCCACCAGGAAGGCCGCCTCGGTGGGGTCGCCTTCGATGACCCACTCGCCCTCCTCTTGGTGCAGCCGGGCGTCGTTGGCGAGACTCCCGCCCCCGAGCACCCACCGCACCTCCTCCAGCAGCATCGGGTCATCCAGGACGTCACCACCGGTCAACAACTCGCCGGTCGGACGGTATCCCGTCCCCGTGACGTCGACCTCTCCGGATGCCGTGACCACCCTCTCCACCGTCATCTCACTCTTGGTGAGGGTGCCGGTCTTGTCGGAGCAGATGACCGAGGCCGAGCCAAGGGTCTCCACGGACGACAGCCGCTTCACTATTGCGTTTCGACGCGCCATCCGCTGTACGCCGAGTGCAAGGACTACGGACAGGACCGCGGGCAAACCCTCGGGCACGGCCGCAACCGCCAGGGAAACGCCAACCAGCAGCACGTCTACAAAATCGGACGGCACCTCCAGATTGGAGGTGAGAACAATGGCCCCCACGACGATCGTGGCAATGACGACGACAGAGATGCCCAGAGCGCGCCCGATGCTGGCTACCTCGCGCTGAAGTGGGGTCCGATGTTCCTCGGTGGCGCCAAGCAGGCGGGCGATGTTCCCCATCTCGGTGGCCATCCCCGTGGCGGTTACGACCGCTCGCCCCCTGCCCCTGGTGACCGCCGTGCCGTTGAAGACCATGTTCACCCGGTCGCCAATCCCCGCCGGCTGGTCGATCGTGGCAACATCCTTTGTCACCGGCTCGCTTTCGCCCGTCAGCGACGCCTCGGCCACCATCAGCGACGAGGTCATGACGAGGCGGGCGTCGGCGCTCACCGCGTCTCCCGTGGCCAAGAGGAGGATGTCGCCTGGAACGACATCGACAGCCGCCACACGCTGCTCCTGGCCATCTCTGATCACGGTTGCTGCCGCGGCTGCCATTCGCTGCAGGGCGGCAACCGCCTGCTCGGCGCGAACCTCCTGGACATGGCCCAGAACCGCGTTGAGTACCACGATCACCAGGATCACGATGACTTCGAAAGGCACCCCTTCCCGACCCTCGAGCAGCCAGGCACCGAACGACACGACCACCGCCCCGATCAGCAGGTAGACGAGCGGATCGGCAAACTGGCCGAGGAACTTCCGCCAGGCTGGGATCTGCTTGGCTGCCTCGAGCTGATTTGGTCCGTGTCGGTGCAAGCGGGTGGACGCCTCAGCTGCGCTCAGCCCTCGCTCCGGATCAGAGGCCAGACTGGCGATGACCTGATCGACCTCCCGTCGCCAGGGTTCGGATGTCGCAGTGGTGGCTAGGTGCTGGTCGGACACGGTGAAACGGTAGGCCCGCTGTCCTCCGACTCGGGAACCGGATCACCTCAGGGCGCGTGATGACCGGTTCAGGCCAAGTTAGTGGCCCGCCGCAGAAATACTGGCGGTGTCTCTCCGGCCCTCGACGCGCCTGGCTGCGTCCAAAATGCTCGCCGCAGCTTCCGGCTGCGATTGCGCTTTTCTCCTTGCCAGATGACGCCGATCACTCGGAGACACCCTCGCCCTATTTCCACGACGGACGACTGGCCCGTCGCATCCACCGTTCGCCCCCCAGTGCCACTCCTTGGTCCATGGCCGCCGGCCCCCAACTACCGGCCGGATAAGGGATCGGAACCGGCTGTTGCTCGACCAGGTGGTCGTAGACCCGCCAGGACGCCTCGACCTCGTCGGCCCTCACGAACAAGGTCTGGTCGCCTTCGAGAATGTCGAGGATCAGGGTCTGATAGGCGTCCCGAAGAGCCCCATACACATCCGAATAGCGGAAGTGCAAGGTCTGAGCGTCTAGCTGCGACTCTTTCTCGGGGGACTTGACGTTGAATCGCAACGAGAATCCCTCGTCCGGCTCGAGGATGATCAACAACACGTCGGGTTGGTGGACGCAGTCGTCCCGCCGCCCGTGGAACACGCAAAGCGCAGGCTCACGAAAGGTGACCGCGATCCGGGTGAATCTCTCCGGCAGACGTTTACCGGTTCGCACCAGAAACGGGATCCCCTCCCATCGCCAGGTGTCGACATACATCCTCATACCGACGAAAGTGGCCGTCACCGAGCCCGGGTCGACACCCTGTTCCTGGTGATATCCCGCAACAGGCGAGCCGTTCACTGATCCGGCCTCGTACTGGCCGTAAACGACATCATCTGCCTTGATCGGTGCGATCGACTCGATCACCTTGACCTTTTCGTTGCGGATGTGGTCGGCGTCGAAGGCATTGGGTGGCTCCATTGCCACCAATGCCAGTAGTTGGGTGAGGTGGTTCTGGACCATGTCTCGGACTACGCCGGCGTGGTCGTAGTAACCGGCGCGCCCCTCGATACCGAGAGCCTCGGCCACCGTGATCTCGACCTGGGCCACGCGATCCCGATTCCACAAACGCTCGAAGATCGGGTTGGCGAATCGGAAAGTGAGGAGGTTCTGCACCGTGGCCTTCCCCAGATAGTGGTCTATCCGATAGATCTGAGATTCGTCGAAGTAGGCGAGAAGAAGACGGTTCAGGTCGCGGGCAGTGCTCAGGTCGGTGCCAAACGGCTTCTCCACGACCACCCGAGACCAGCCGCCCCCCTGACTCGCCCCGGACGCCCCCAGACCCTCGATCGTGGCAGCAAAGACACTCGGTGGAGTGGCCAGGTAGAACACTCGGTTGCCGGGCAAAGCCCGCTTGGCTTCGATTCCTTCGATCCTCTCTCGCAGACCGGGATAGTCATCGGCTCCGGGTGTCATCGCGTGATACTCGACACGGTTCGCGCACCAAGGCGCAGTCACTTCCCGGTCGAGCCCGCTGGCAATGAGCGCCTCTTGAATCCAGTTCCGGTAGCCCTCATCACCGATGTCCTTTCGTCCGACACCCAGGACCACACACTTGTCAGCAGCCAGCTCATCGGTGATCAGTCGAAAAAGAGAAGGAACCAGCTTGCGATAAGCGAGATCACCGGTTCCTCCGAAGATCACGAAGAGATGTGGATCGACATCGTTCATGTTTGTGGTGCTGGGTCAGGCGGACCAACAACCTAGTGCTCCGGGTCGTAAGTTCCGTGCGTGTAGCGCCGAGCTATCGGCGATCCTGGCAAGGACGCTCATCCTGTCGGGCCGCGCCATCGACTCGACCCGTCGGTCTTAGAACGCCACCACCGGCACGACCTGACCCTCGCTCCGGGTCGCCAACGATTTGGTGAACACCGAGCCCCTCGCCAGCTCGGACTCAGCAGGGAGAGAATCATCCCCGTCGGCCGCGAGAGTGAGGACGAACTGAGTCGAGTGGTCGACGCGTCGATAGGTCAGCGTTCCTCCCATCGCTATCGCCAGCTGACCGCAGATCCAGAGCCCGAGCCCGACGGAAGACGCGTCCCGACGGGTGTTGGTCGAGCGCCGGTAGGGCAAGAAGATGCTGCTCTCGTCCTCAGGCAGCACACCCACACCGTCGTCAGCCACGATGACTTGGACCCTGTCGCCATCGGCGCTAGTCGATACCACGATGGTTTCGCCGCCATACCGGACGGCATTCGAGACCAGGTTGCGGATGATCTGACGGACCCTGAGAGCGTCCCCGCGCGCCATCGGCACCGCTTCGCCGAGGTCTACCTCCACCGCGGTCCCCACACCGACGAAACGGCGAACGGTGGTGACCACCTCGTGATTGAAGTCGATCGCCCCGTCCTCGACCCTCAGCGCGGAGCGCTCCATGCTGGTGGCGGTGAGCATGTCCTCGACGATCTCGGTGGCGTCGACGGCCTGCCGATGAGCAAGACCGATCAGTTCTCTCGCCTCCTCGGGCTCGAGATCGGAGGCGCTGGACACGATTTCGGTCAGACCCACGATCCCGGTGAGGGTGTTCCGCAGCTCGTGACTCACCGTGCCCAACATCTGAGATCGGTTCCCGTCGAGCTGGCCAAGCCGGGTTCGAACCCGATACATCACCGCCGCCAGGCCGCCGGTGATCAAGAGGACGGAGAGAAATGCCCCAACCACCTCAGCGGTGACCTGCTCCTCTTTGAAGTAGGAGACTCCATACCAGCCCGTCACATAGACGACGAGCCCGGCCAGCCAATACCGGTCTGCATAGAGGGCCGCCAGGACCAGTAGGAAGGCAAAGACACCGGTGTTTACCACCAGGTCGTCAGAGATGAGGGGTATCGCCCCCCATAACGTCAGATCGAGGAGCAGCATGGCACGCGGTGACCGGATGCGACGGAGACGGCACCACACCGCGTGACCTCCGGTCACGCTGAGCCCGACCGCGTACGCCGCGAAGCCAGGGATCGCCACGAATAGGGCAACTCCCACCAGGAGAGCAAGACCTACCAGGCTGATGATCAGACGGACCGTCTGGTAGTCGTCGAGGAAATTCTCCATCGACGAGCGTTGGGGGACATTGGTCATCGGCCGTCGGGGCATTCCCTTGTATCGACGGCTAACGGCGAACACTGGAGGGCTCGCCGGGTAGGAACTTCCCCTGTTTTCGCCCGGGTCCCGCAGAGAGTCGTTCTCCCCTGCGGGAACCGTCACCCTGAAGTGGGCAACCGGTCCAAGTCGGAGGCGGCGAGGCCGCCTCCGATGACGGCGTGGGCAACATCAACCAGCCGAAGGTTGTGGTTGCGGGCATGATTGCGCAGTTTGGCGAACGCCCGATCGACTGAGACTCCCTCGCGCTCGGCGATCATCCCTTTCGCTTGCTCGATGACGATGCGGCTGTTGAGAGCGTAATGCAGCTGCTCGTTGAGGATCTGGGCCTCCTCTGCCGCCCGATGATGAAGGATGGCGATGGTGGCGACGTCGGCCAGAGCCTGCCCGGCGTCGATATCGGCCTGGACCATCTGCCTACGTTCGGAGTGGAACAGATTGAGAGCACCGAGGACACTGCCCCGAAGCCGCATCGGTAGCGCATGCACCGACTTGAACCCGGCGGCGAGAGCTTCCACCGCGAAACGGGGCCAGCGCTCGCTGGCGGACTCGAGATCCTGATTGACGACGGCCCGACCTGAGTGGTAACAATCGAGGCAGGGGCCTTCCCGCGCTTGGAGCTCGAACAACTCCAGGATTCGCATTGTCTCGCTTGACGAAGCCATGACTCGGAGATCGCCTTCGGGAGAGACCAGCATCAGCCCGGCCGCATCGACATCGAGAACCTCGACACAACGATCGACCAGGACGGTGAGCAGCTCGACCACGTCGAAATCCGCCACCAGCGTGTCCGCCAGCTTGACGAACGCCGCCGCAAGCGTCGTCTCCCTCGACATCGGGAGGCCAATGCCATTGGCGTCTGTCATGAGTTACCCCCTTTCCGCACGGCATGCACTCTGACTGACGTCACGTCGACAGGAACCCCCCGTGTCGGCGCTTTTCACGAGTCGACGTCACCTTCGGGCCGGAATTGCAGCCTTCGGGACACGACGTCGCGAGCTACCTCGACGAGAGGCCGGTCGACGCTGTAAGCATAGGCACGCAGCCGAACGAGTGCCTCTCCTACGTCGCACTCCAGTTGAGCGGCCACCATCCCCGTGGCCTGGTGAATCACATACTGGATACCAAAGCCCGATGCCAGCTCGGCGGCGAGGATTCCGGGCGGTGCGTTCGACTGCTGTTCCAGGATGGCGTGGGCGGCGATGTCGGACATGACCATCGCGTCGGCATGTTGCTCATCAGCCATCGGCCCCGGTCGGTCCCGATAGAGGTTGAGCGCTCCGAGCTTTATCGCCCCGATCTGAATGGGAAATCCAAACACCGCTTGTGCCCCGGCCTCGACCACCGGTCCGCTAAAGGCTTGCCACCGGTTGGACACCGGATTGGCGAGGTTGGGCTCCATCACCGGACGCTGGTAGCGATATGCGTCAACACAAGGTCCCTCTCCGAGAGTGAACTCGAGCTCCTCCATGAGGGCGCTCACCTTGTCGGTGGTACAGATCGAGCCACGAGCCGCGCCGTCGGACATCAACGTGATCCCGGCGCCGGTCATCCCGGCGACTTGGCTGGAGACCGCGCACAGGTGCCCGGTCTCCAGATCGGCCGAACTGCTCCCGATCAGGAGTTCGAGAATCCGCAACCTTCGTTTACTCGCTCCGTTCACAACTGAAACGGTTCCTTTGCGACAAACCCGGTTGATGCAAAAGTCGTGACCAGGGGAGCCAAACCTTCTCCTGCCCATGTGCATTCTGGTTCGCGCTACCGGGGTCCGGGGCATCGCTCCCGAGCCTGCCAGCCGCAGGCCCGACACGTGAGGGCTCATGCCGTGTCACCGGTCACGGTACACCACCTTCCGGAGCGAATTGGCGTCGGTCCGCGACGGGTCTGATTGGCGTGACCCCGAGGAGAATCGGCAGCCCTGCTACAGTTTTCCTGCGATCACCCGCTCTGCGGGCGACAACCGCGTTGCTCCGGACCCAGGTAGCGCGCCAACAGGCGTGAAACCAGAGGAGTGACATGAGAGTCGATCCGGCCGCGGCTGCTGTCCACCGGTCCTTTCAGCATCTGATCGAAGAGGACTCGCCGGACCTGCACACGGTGACCTCAATGGACGGCGTCTTTCGGTTTGTGTCACCGGCAAGCTTTCCGCTGTTCGGTTGGGAGCCCGACTACCTCGTGGGACGCCACCAGGACGGGTTCATTCACCCCGACGACGCCGCAGTGGTCCATCAATCGCGACATGGGGCACTCTTGGACCAGCTCGGGTCCGTGACCACCGTATACCGATTCCGGTGCGCAAGCGGGGGGTACCGATGGGCAGAGGCCGTGGCAACGCTCGTCGACGCCGACGGCGAGAAGCTGTTGGTATCAGCTGTCCGTGACATCGGAGAGCGGAGAAAGACTGAGCTCGCTCTCGAACGCCAGGCCACAACCGACGTGCTGACCGGCGCCGCCAACCGTGCGCTGTTCATGGACCGCTTGCAGCAGGCGCTGCACCGCCTCGAGCGGAAAGAAGGATTTGTTGCCGTCCTCTTCCTCGACCTCGACCGATTCAAGCTGATCAACGACACCGTCGGGCACCTGATAGGCGACGCGGTGCTGATGAAGATGGCTGATCGGCTCCGCCGTTTCCTGCGACCGCAGGACACCCTCGCTCGATGGGGCGGAGACGAGTTCGCAGTCGTGGTCGAAGACCTGGCGGCGCCGGAGAAGGCCACGGCACTCGGGGCCAGGATCATCGAAGCCGGCCGCGTCCCGTTTGTCATCGGTAAGGAGCGGTTCATCTGCACGACGAGCGTCGGCATCGCAGTGACACAGAACCCCGAGCACAGTGCCGAAGGTCTTCTCCAGGAGTCGGACATGGCCCTCTATCGAGCCAAGGACCGGGGCCGCGATCGGGCCGAGGTGTTCGACGAGGAACTTCGCACCCAGGCAGTAGGGCGTCTGGGCACGGAGCGGATGTTGCGCAGGGCAATCGATGAGGACCGGCTACGTGTGAATTATCAACCCATCATCGATCTCCGCACCAGCCAAACGGTCGCGGCCGAGGCCTTGGTTCGAGTATGGGACGCGGAGCAGAGACGTCTCATCGCCGCCGAGTCGTTCATTGGTGTCGCCGAGGAGACCGGGATCCTGGCAGGTATCGACGACTGGGTCCTCAGCCAAACGATCGACCAGGCGAAAATATGGCGCGGGCTGTTCGACGAGACCGGTTTCACTGACATCGCGATCAATCTCACCGCCCGGCACCTAGCCGACGCCGGTTTTGCTCAGACCGTCCTCGATGAGTTGGCGGAACACGAGGTGCCGACCGAGATGCTGCAGATCGAGCTCACCGAGCGTGTGCTCATGGAAGCGTCGAACTCGGCGCTCACCGAGTTGAAGATCCTCCGTGGCGCCGGGGTCAAGGTCGGCCTCGACGACTTTGGGACCGGGTATTCCTCCCTGTCCTACCTTCGCGTGTTCCCGCTCGACTTTGTCAAGATCGACCGGTCGTTCATCCAGAAGCTGGCGCTCGGTGTCACCGAACGGGCAATTGTCAGGTCAATCATCGACTTGTCTCATGCCCTCGAGATGAGGGTGGTCGCCGAAGGAGTCGAGGCACAGGCCCAGGCCGACGAGTTGATCGAACTTGGCTGCGACCGGGCCCAAGGCCGTCTCTTCGCCTCTCCCGGCCCGCCTGCGGTGATCGAGGAGCGCGTACTGGCCGGGAAATCCCAGCCCGGTCTCATGGCTCCGGAGTGAACCCGGGGATCCGTCTTCAGCTCACCGTGGCGCGGTGACACTCTGTCCTGCTGAAGATCCTGGCTCGAATTGGCCCCCGGCTTCACACCGAATGGCGCTCGTCAAGACGACTTCGCTCTTGAACGAGATCTCTCCCTCACCGATTCGCTTTCCTGTTTGGTATCGGCGAGCGCCCGGGAGTGTTCCATCCACTTGCGGCGTAGATAGATCCGCTCCCTTGGGGTGAGTCCGCCCCATACCCCATCCCCTTGTCGGGTTTCGATGGCGTAGGCGAGACAGTCCTCGGCCACGGGACAGAGGGCGCACACTTCTTTCACCCGGCGGATCGCCTGGACGTCCTCGGAGAACGGGAAGAAGTCGACGCCGGTCCACTCCCGGCACGCGGCGGTGTCGCGCCAGGTCGGTTCGACCATTTCGGACGGCTCGTGACCGGTTCGTTGGTCGATGCGGGTGATTGGTGGGGAAGATACGTTTAGCACGGCAAGCCTCTGCCCCGGGAGAACCAGACCTCAGGGTTCTGTGCGCTTGATCCTTGCTAATGGCGGGAGAGTTCGGCCCGCAACACCAATAGACGACACCGTTTCTCGGGCGAGATAGCCCAGACACGACATCGCCCCGAAAACGATAGCAGGGCGCTCCCGAAACGCCAGAGGAGGACCCTTGCCGAGGTCCAGAATGGGGTGTTCACCCGATGCAGGCGGCGGATGAACGCGGCACCCTGTCCTCAACAGAGTCAGGGGAGGATGAATGAACAACCCGAACCCACCAGACAATGGAGGTTCACGCGGCCTCGAAGCCGGCCAGTCGACACGGGGTTCGGCCGATGCCCGCTGAACACCAGCGCGGTCCCGGAGGCTTCACAGTGGTGGCATTTGCGCTGGCTGTGACCTTGGGCG
>Ga0214472_10003522_pt1 | contig 16524 bp, 16 predicted proteins | sample RVTome_6_FD_207662 | JGI IMG/M metagenome (GOLD analysis project Ga0214472, IMG submission 207662) | Soil microbial communities from uranium-contaminated site in the Upper Colorado River Basin, Wyoming, United States - RVT140D175 | ecosystem: Environmental > Terrestrial > Soil > Contaminated >... | reverse complement strand
TCGGTGGATTGCTGGACAGCAGCGTCGAGGAGTCTGTCACCAAGATCCCCATCCTCGGGGACCTGCCCATCATCGGGACCTTCTTCAAGAAGACGAGTGAGCGCCAGGAGCGCACCGAGCTCCTCGTGCTCGTGACGCCGCACATCGTGAGCCCCACCGACCCGGTTCCCCCGCTGCCAACGGGGCCGCTGCCGACCTGGGACTGGGACGGGCACATCCGGGACTACTTCCCGGAGCTACAGAGGCAGGGGAACTAGCGTGGAGGGAATCGTGACCGCATCGACGGAGACGACGTGATGAGCAAGCACGAGTCGAGACGACCGGTGGGCTTCCAGGTCCTGGGCGACGAGCGGGGCGGCACCCTCGTCCTCGTCGCCGTCGTGCTCATCGCGCTCTTCGGGTTCGCGGCGATCGCCGTCGACGTGGGGATGGGATATACGGCCAAGGGCGAGGCGCAGCGCGCGGCGGATGCCGGAGCGCTGGCGGGCGCGAGCGCGTTCCTCGAACTCCTGGCCGCCGCCGCCGTCGTAGAGGCCGAAGACCGGGCATACGACTTCGCCCTCCAGAACGACATTCGCAACATCCCGGTGGACTCGCCCGAAGTCACGGTGCAGGTCATCCCCGATTCGTCCAAGGTGCGGGTGTGGGTCGAGCGCCAGGGGATCGGGACGTGGTTCGCAAGGCTCATCGGCTTCGATGAGATCACGGTCCTGGCCATGGCTGCGGCCCAAGCCACGGAGGCGGGCTCCGCCCGGTGCCTGAAGCCGATCGCCATGCCCGACATGTGGCATGACGAGGACGACGATGACTCTCCCAAGAACCGGGTCTGGGACGACGGCGAGGAGTGGGAGCTCGGGAGTCATCCCGACGACCGCTACATCCCCTACCAGGGCCCGGACGGTCCGGCTGGCGCGACGGGCTACGGCAGCGAGTGGCGCGGGCCCATGCGGGACTACGGTCGAGGGATCAGCCTCAAGGCGCAGGACCCCAACGACGAGTTCGTGCCGAACCCAGGCGTCTTCCTTCCGTGGCGGCTGCCGCTCGACGAGGACCAGGAGGCGTGCAGCCAAGGAGGAGGCGGCGAACAAGACGCGGGCGGCGCCGTGTTCCGCCAGAACCTCTGCTCGTGCAACAACTCCGCGATCGAGCTGGGCGCGGAGTACGAGATCCAGCCGGGCAACATGGTCGGCCCGGCGTTCCAGGGCATCAGCGAGCTCCTCGACGAGGATCCCGGCGCGTGGTGGAACCCGACGATCAACGGGGGACGAGGCGGCATCAGCGACTCGCAGTACGGCGGCGACGGCATGACGAGCCCCCGAGTGGTCAAGCTCGCCGTCTTCGATCCCACGGAGCTCGACGGGTCAGGCATGCAGACGATCCGCTTCAACAACTTCGCCATGATGTTCATCGAGGACCAACAGAACAATCAGGCCCCGATCATGGGTCGCTTTCTCTACTACGTCGGGGGTGAAGAATCCGCCGGTCCGACCACCGGCTCCCTGGTCCGCTATCTGAGGTTGGTGGAATGAAGAGCGCCAAAAACAACTCTCCCGAAAGGCTTCCACGTGCGGCGCTGATCTCGCCGGATCCGTCGTTCCGGACCCTGATCACGACCTGCCTCGACGAACCGGTATCGTCCGTCGAGTGGGTGCTCCGCGCCCAGAGCGAAGCGGCCGAGCTGCGACCCGAGAGCGTGGACCGGCTGGCGGAGCGCGATCCGGAGCTCCTCTTCCTGGACGTGGGATCGAGTCCGTCCGCGGGTGTGCGCTTCGTCACCGCCATCACGAGCCGGCTTCCCGGGCTGACCGTCGTCGCAGCGGGCGACCCACTCGGCGTCGACGAGCTCCTGGAGCTGTTGCGCGCCGGCGCTTCGGGATACCTCCGTCGGCCGTGGAGCCCCGACGAGGTGACCGAGGTCTGCTCCAACCTGCTGCGGAAGATGCCGTCGCAGCAGGGGGACGTGGCATCCCGCACGGATGCCGGAGCCTCACACATGATCGCCCTCTTCGCTCCGAAGGGGGGGACGGGCGTGAGCACGCTGGCCGCCAATCTCGCGGTCCACATACGGCGCGCCACATCCAAGAAGACCCTGCTCCTGGACCTGAGCCCCGAGCTTGGGACGTGCTCGGTCTTGATGGGCGTCGAGCCGCGGTACTCGTATCTCGACGTCGTGGATGGCCTCCAGCGCATGGACGAGCGCCTGCTCTACTCTTACCTCGAGGAGCACGACTCGGGAGCCTGGGTGCTGGCCTCGCCCGCCGGCGCAGCGATGTCTCGCGAGATGGCACCGGAGCGTGTGGTCGCAATCCTCACGCTGCTGCGTCGCCACTTCGACTACGTGATCGTCGACGTGGGGCGCGGCATCATCGATGACGCGGTCGTGAAGATGCTCGAGCACGCGGACGAGCGGCTCATCGTAACCACCGCCGAGCTCCCCACACTCCGAAACGTCAAGCAGATCCTCCCCTACGTGCCCGGCGCGAGGGGCTCGGAGGAGGCCGTTCGCCTGGTGGTGAACCGCTACGAGGAGGGTCTGAGCGTGCCTACCAAGGACGTCGAGCGCGCTGTCGGCCTGCCGCTCTTCCAGGTTCTCGAGGAGGACCGGGAGCGTGTAGGTAGGAGCGCGAATCTCGGGGAGCCACTCGTAATGAACGGCTCCTCGCGGTACGCACGCGGCGTGGGCCAGCTCGGAGATCGGCTCGCCGCCGCCGACCTGCTCGCCGGAGGAGCGAGGGCGTCACTCGGCGCCCGCCTGCTGCGCTCGCTGACGCCGCCCTTCGCGCGCCAGAACGGACGCGACCACCCCTCGAATGAGCGGCCGCGGAAGGCCTCCCCATCACCCCGGGGCGGCAGCGCGCGAACGAGCCCATCCAACGGGCGCCCTGAGCGCAACGGTGCTGCTGCGGGTCCGGGACGCAAGCCGACAAAGGAGCTCCGATGAGCACCCCCTTGGACTGGACCGACGCAAGCGGATCGTCGGACGGGCTCGCTCCATCCGGAGGCCCTGCGCCCCCCCGGCCCAACGGTGCCGCGGGTGCTCACGGCTCGGATATGCAGGCCCTCAAGTCCCGCATCCACCGGCGGCTGCTGGAGCGCCTCAACCTGTCGAGCCTGGACACCGTCGATCGGGGCGAGGCCGAGCGCGTAATCGCCGAGGTGACCCAGGAGCTGCTCACGTGGGAGAAGTTCCCGCTCAATCGGGACGAGCGCGAGGTCCTCGTCGAGCAGATCCTCGACGAGATCTTCGGGCTCGGTCCGCTCGAACCGCTCATGCAGGACCCGGACATCACGGACATCCTCGTCAACTCGCACGACCAGGTGTACGTCGAGAAGGGCGGCATCCTCTACCCGACGGACGTGCGCTTCCAGGACGACCGCCATCTGCTCCAGGTCATCGACCGCATCGTATCGGCGGTCGGCCGCCGCATCGACGACTCGTCGCCCATGGTGGACGCCCGCCTGCCGAACAACTCGCGCGTGAACGCGGTGATTCCGCCCCTGGCAGTCGACGGACCACACATGTCGATCAGGAGATTCCGCCAGGACACCATGAAGGGAGAGGACCTGATCAATGGTGGCGCGCTGAGCCAACCGATGCTCGAGCTCCTCTCGGGCGTCGTCAAGGCGCGGCTCAATGTGCTGATATCCGGAGGCACGGGCGCGGGAAAGACGACGTTGCTGAACATCCTCTCGACGAGCATTCCCCACAACGAGCGCATCATCACGATCGAGGACTCTGCAGAGCTGCAGCTACAGCAGCCCCACACGGTGCGCCTCGAGACCCGCCCCGCGAACATCGAAGGGCGCGGCGAGGTTTCCCAAAGGATGCTCGTGGTCAACGCGCTTCGGATGCGCCCCGACCGGATCATCGTCGGCGAGGTCCGCGGTCCGGAAGCCGTGGACATGCTCCAAGCCATGAACACGGGCCACGACGGCTCGCTCACGACGCTGCACGCGAACTCGCCGCGCGACGCGCTGACGCGCCTGGAGACCCTCGTCTCCATGGCCAACTTGCACCTGCCGGACAAGGCGGTGCGCCAGCAGATCGCGAGCGCGCTCGACGTCGTCATCCAGCTCAGTCGGCTGCCCGACGGGTCCAGGAAGGTGATGGCGATCTCGGAGGTGGTCGGCATGGAAGGAGACGTCATCACCATGCAGGACCTGTTCGTCTACGAGCGCCAGGGCTTGGCGGAGGACGGAAAGGTGCTCGGGCGCTTCCGCCCGACGGGTGTCCGCCCGAGCTTTGCGGACAAGCTCGCCGCCAGAGGCATCGATCTGCGGGGGCTCCTCTTTCTCGAGGCGGAGACGGAGCCGCGCGAGGAGGTCGAGTCGAGATGGTAGACTCCACCGTCTGGATTCCGGCCCTCCTCCTGTTCGGAGCTGCGGCGTTCGGCACGTTGGGTCTGGTGCTCGTCTGGGAGCTCGTGCGTGAGTGGTGGGAGGAGCGGGCGGTCCGCCGGCACCTCGACGCCCTCTTGCTCTCGGTGGGCGGGGAAGAAGCACGCCGTTCCCAGCAGCGGCGGCACATGCTGCGCCGGCCGGGATCGGAGTCTCTCGAGCAGGGATGGGGCTCGGCCTTCCGAAGCCTTCGCGGCGTGCGGGCGAGCATCGCGCTGCTCGAGGAAGCCAACGTGAAGTGGAGTCCTCTCACGTTCTATCTGCTGACGCTCGGATGTGCCATCGCGTTGGGCGGCGTGGCGCTGACTGTCAGCGGCAGCACGCTCATCTCGGGTATCATCGCGGCCTGCGGCGCCATCCTCCCCTACATGTACCTCCGACGGAGGAGAAAGCTGGTGGCCGAGGCGTTCGAGCGAGAGTTCCCCGAGGCGCTCGACCTGCTCACGCGGGCCATTCGCGCGGGACATCCCCTGACCGCCGGACTGCGGATGGTCGCCGACGAGGGGCCGCCCCGCGCCGCCGAGGAGTTCCGCAAGAGCTTCGAGGAGCACCGGTTCGGCCTTCCGTTCGAGGACGCGCTTCTGGGATTGGTGGACCGTGTGGGCCTGGTGGACGTGAGGATCTTCGCGACCGCCGTCCTCATTCAGCGGGAGTCCGGCGGAAACCTCGCCGAGATCCTGGACAAGCTGGCCTCGACGATACGGGACCGGTTCAGCATCCGACGGCAGCTCCGGACATACACGGCGCAGGGGCGCTTGAGCGGCTACACGCTCGCCGCGCTTCCGATCGTGGTCGGCTTCCTCATTTACCTGATCGAGCCGTCCTATGTGCAGGTGCTGTTCGACGAGGCGGTGGGGCGGCTGCTGCTCGCCGTCGGATTGACGCTGCAGATCATGGGCTACTTCTGGATTCGAAAGATCGTCGACATCGAGATTTGAGGAGACGAAAATGCTCTACCTGGCTGCCCTGAGTGCCGCGTTGGCCGCAGGGCTCGTGGCGTACGGCCTGTCCCAGGCGGCACCGGTGAGAGCTCCGCAGCGGATGCATGATCGCATGGCGGAGCTCGGCCTCGAGGATTCCACGGAGCTGGAACGGCAGGGCCGCCGTCTGGAGCAGAGGCGCAAGGTCGAGCAGCTCCTCATGGTGGTGGGCCAGCAGTTGAAGGAGCGTGAGGTCGACTACGGGCCGCTGAGAGAGCGGCTCATCCACGCAGGTTACCGGAGCACGTCCTCGCTCGCCCTCTTCCTCGGCATCCGCGCCCTTCTGACAGCCGGCATGTGCTTCGTCGGAATCTCTCTCGCCGCAGCAAATGGGTTCGGCGGTGCGCTCATGACGGTGACGGCGATATGGGGTGCAGGTGCGGGATGGCTCGTACCCGGATTCGTCCTCGGCACTCGGGCCACGGCGCGCAAGAAGGAGATCCAGCTGGCGCTGCCCGACGCGCTGGATCTCCTCGTGATCTGCGTCGAGGCCGGCCTGGCCCTGAATCAGGCGCTCCTTCGGGTGGCCAAGGAGGTCCGTCATGTCAACGTCCTGCTCTCCGAGGAGCTCGGCGTCACGAACTTCCAGATCCGCGCGGGGATCCCCCGCGAGGAAGCCCTCAAGAACCTCGCCGATCGCACGGGGGTGCCGGACGTGAGGACCCTGGTCACCACCATGATCCAGACCGACCGCTTCGGCACGTCGATCGCGAAGTCGCTGCGCGTGCATGCGGATACCCTCCGGCTGAAGCGAAAGCAGCGGGCGGAGGAAGCGGCGGCCAAGACGACAATCAAGATAGTGTTCCCCTTGGCGCTTTGCGTTTTCCCTGCGCTCTTCGTCGTGGTCCTCTGTCCTGCTCTGATTCAGATGTACCAGACGCTGAGCTCTATCCAGTGACCGTCATTCGCGTGGTGAACCGCACCCGTGGCACCCTCCTCGGTAACCGGATCATGCTCGTCGACACGTGGCCGGGACGCCTGCGGGGATACCTGGGACGTCCCGAGCCGCAGCCCGGTGAGGGGATGCTTCTCGTGCGCTGCAGCGCCGTGCACATGTATGGCCTCGGCTTCCCGCTCGACCTGATCTTCCTGAGCGACAGCGGGGCAGTGGTCAGCACGATCGCGGAGCTCCAGCCTTGGAAGCGTACCAGGCGAATCGGACAGGCCTCCTTCGCGCTGGAGCTCCCAACCGGCGTGATCGCCGCGAGCCACACCCGGCTCGGCGACCGGCTCGTATGGACCGTGCCCGAGCACGTATTCACGCCTTCGCCGAGACTGGACGACCTGGGGAGGTTCGACCACAGCCCCCGTCTCCACTCGCCTGACCAGATGCACTGATGGATGCGACGATGAGCACACGGAGCGCTGCAATCGCCCTCGAGGAAGTCGACGACGCGCTGGGCCCGCCCACCGAGCTCGGCGATGCGGAGCCGGCTAGCGAGCTGGCCGTGCCTCCTCCGCCGGAAACGCTCGACGATACGGGACTCTCGCGGTCCGCGATCGTGGATCTGATCCTCAAGGCGCTCTACTCCAGAGGCGCTCTCGAGGGTGGGGCGATATCCGCCATCTTGGCTCTTCGGTTTGGCCTCCTCGACGACCTGATCCTCACGCTGCAGCAGATGCAGCTCGTGGAGGTCCGCGGCAGCCAAGGGCATGGGCGTGAGGGCTACACGTTCGCGCTCACGCAGGCCGGTATCGCCCGCGCTCGCGAGGCCATGGAGATCAGCCGGTACGTCGGACCGGCTCCGGTTCCCCTGGCCACTTTCGTGAGTTGGGTGCGGCGTCAGTCCGAGAGGCGGAGGCGGGTCGACCGGCAGGCTCTCCTGGCGGCGCTCTCGGACCTCGTGCTCAAGCCGGACGTGATCGAGATGCTGGGCCCGGCGGTGAACTCGGGCAGCCCCATCTTCCTGCACGGCGCTCCGGGCAACGGAAAGACCGCCGTCGCCGAGCGCATCTCACGGATGGCGTCGGACACCGTGTTCATTCCGCACGCGGTGGATGTGAACGGCGAGATCATGCTCCTCTTCGATCCGGTCCGTCACGAGCGGGTGGAAGACGCTGGTGAGGAGCCGGCACACCACATCCTCCGGCGGCCGGCGCCGCACGACACGAGGTTCGTGCGCATTCGTCGCCCCGCGGTGATAGTCGGCGGGGAGCTCACCCTCGATCAGCTCGACCTCCAGAGGGACCACGACACGAAGGTCTACCACGCTCCGTTCCAGCTGAAGGCCGTCCACGGGGTCCTCATCATCGACGACTTCGGACGCCAGCGGATGATGCCACACGAGTTGTTGAACCGCTGGATCGTGCCGCTGGAGAAGGGGATCGACTTCTTGAGCCTCAGCACCGGCGTGAAGTTCAGCGTCCCCTTCGACTGCTTGCCCATCTTCTCCACGAACCTCGATCCCACCGAGGTGGTCGACGAGGCCTTCCTCCGCCGCATCCGCTTCAAGATCGAGATCGAGGGTCCGACGCGCGAGGAGTATGCGGATATTCTACGTGGCGTGTGCAGCGAGCGCGGCATCGCGTACGAGGATGACGCGATCCGCATCCTCTTCGAGAAGTACCACGACGGGCTCGGCATTGCACCTCGGGGCTGTCACCCCCGCGATATCGTGGACCAGATCGAGGCGGCGAGCGCATTCACGGGCGAGGAGCCGCGGTTGACGGAGCGAGCCGTCGACCTCGCCGCCAAAGCCTACTTCCTGATCACGGCGCGCGCGCAGATGGAGCGCCAGGCGATGGAGAGCGAGCCATGACCGATTCGAGCCCGAACCCGCAAGACGTCATCCGACTGAAGGCCCTGGAGGATCGGCTGAACGCCCAGATCGCGCGCCTGCAGCGAGCGCATCGGCGAAGAGGCTGGATGACCGGCGTCCTCATGGTCGGACTCGCCGGGTCACTCGCCATGAGCGGGGCCATCATCTTCGACCCCGAGCTCGTTCGGGGTCTGACCGACATCGGCAGTGAGGTCCGTGCCCATCGCTTCGTGCTCGAGGACGACGACGGGAGGCTCCGTGGCCTATGGCAGCTCGACGAGGAGGGAACGGTTCGGCTCAGCATCCACGACGCGGCCGGGCACGCTCGCATGAACCTGGCCGTGCGCCCGGACGGCGCCCCCGGGATCTCCTTCGCGGACGAGGCCGACCGCCGCAGGGTCGTCCTCGGGCTCCTTCCCGACAAAACCAGCACGCTGGTCTTCGCGGACGGAAGCGGCATCCCCAGGGCAGTGCTGGGCGTATCGAGCCAAGGGTCCGCCAACCTCCTGTTCGCCGACGATGAAGGGGTCAGCCGGGTCTCGGTGGGCTTGGACGCGTCCGGCACCGGAAACCTCACGCTTCCGGCGTCGGCGGAGGAGTCGGACTCGGAAGAGGAAGCAGGACGCTAGGGGGCGACATGAAGACTCAGCAGGCGACACCGATTCTCCGTTACAACCGGCTGTCCGAGAGGGACGAGGCTCCGGAGACCGCGACGGGCGTGACCCGGCGGACTTCGAGGCTCAACGAGGCCGTGACCTGGGGCATCCTGAGCATCTGCCTCGCGGGCTGGGCCGTCGTCGGGCTCTTTCTCTGGATTCCGAGGGTGCTGCGAGCAGTGCTGGCCTTCTCCGTGGCGCTCGTGTACTCGACGCTGACGGAGACCACCGCGGAGCCTGCCGGACGCAGCCTTCGCAGTGCTGCCAACTTCTACAGAAGGGGCTTCGTGAGCGCGGTGGAGTCCATTCGGCCGCCCGGCCCCGAGGAGGCGGAGGCTCAGGAGGACGCGCCTGGTGCGACGGGCAGCGTTCGATCCGCACCGATCATCCGCGAGACGGCCTGGGCCATGTTCGTGTGGTACGTAGCCGTCTGGTCGACGGGCCTCCTCCAGGGGACGCCAGTCGACCCCGCGGCCGTCCCGTGGTCCGACCTGTGGTCGGGTGCCGGAGATGCGGTCGCGTCGATCCCCAACCTGTTCCGCAATCTGTTCCGCGGATGAGGATGGAGCCGTGAAGACGATGCGGCGCCAGCTCGACTACGGTCCTCCGCCTCCGCGCTGAGGCGGCTCAGCCGGCGTCCGCGCAGCCACCTCGTCCACCACCCGCCCGTGTGACAGCGCGAGCGTACGCGACCCGAGGCTCGCCGCGTCCTCGCGGTGGTGCGTCACGAGAATCGCCGGAATGTTCAGCTGAGCGACGAGCGCCCGGAGATCGGCTCCGAGCTGGCCACGGAGCTCGTCGTCCAGGGCAGAGAACGGCTCGTCGAGGAGGAGCGCGCGCGGCTCGGAGGCCAGGGCGCGCGCGAGCGCGACCCGCTGGGCCTCCCCGCCCGAGAGCGAGGACGGCAGCCGATCCGCGCGATGCGCCACCTGCGCCCGCTCGAGCCAGCGGAGCGCCCGCTCGCGCCGCGCCGCGCGCCGCCCGCTCGGGAGCCCGTACGCGACGTTCTCCCACGCCGAGAGGTGGGGGAAGAGCGCGAGCGACTGGAAGACGAGCGCCACGCGGCGACGGTGGGCGGGCACGCTCACGGTGCGGGCGTCGTCGAAGAGCGCCACGCCGTCGAGCACGATGCGCCCGGCGTCGGGGGTGACGAGCCCGGCGACGGTGGTGAGGAGCGTGGTCTTGCCCGCGCCCGAGGGTCCAATGACCGCGGTGATGCCCGCGCCCAGCTCGAGGTCCACGTCGAGCCGGGGTGGTCCGCCGTCGGCGCCGGGGACGCGCGCGCGCACGAGCAGCCGCACCAGCAACCGCGCCTCACCAGGCATGGGGCCGGTCGCGTACGAGCTTCGTGCCGACGTAGAGCGCGGCCACCGCGAACGCGGTCATCACGGCGACCATCCCCGCGGCCTCCGCCTGTCGGTTCGCCTGCACCGCGTCGTAGATCGCGAGGGCGCCCGTCTGCGTGAGACCGGGGATGTTGCCCGCGACCATGAGCGTGACGCCGAAGTCCCCCAGCGCGCGTGCGAACCCGAGCGTCAGCCCGGCGAGCACGCCGTTCCGGCTGAGCGGCAGAACGACGGTCAGGAAGACCCTGAGGGGTGAGGCGCCGAGCGTTGCCGCCGCGCCCACGAGCCGAGGGTCCACGTCCTCCATCGCCGCGCGGGCGGCCTTCACGATGAACGGGAGCGCCGCGATGGACGCGGCGAGGACGGCGGCCGTCCTCGTGAAGACGAGCGGGGAGCCGGTCAGCGTCTCGTACGCGCGGCCGAGCGGCGTGCTCCGTCCCACCGTGACGAGCAGGTAGTACCCGAGGACCGTCGGAGGGAGCACCATGGGCGCGGTGATCAGCACGTCGAGCAAGTCGCTACCTGGCAACCGCGTGCGCGACATCACCCCGGCGAGGGCGACGCCGACGACGCCGGCCAGGAACGTCGCGACCACGGCGACCTGAAACGAGAGGACGAGCGGCTCGTAGCTCACGGGACCCGCGTCAGATCTCCTCGTGGGGAAGCACGAAACCGTAGCGGCGCATCACCGCGCGCCCTGGCTCCGAGTCGACGAAGCGCGCGAAGGCCTCACCACCGTCGCGGCGGCCCCCGCCCGTGCACACCACGAGCGCCTGGTCGATGGGCTCGTGCAGCCCCTCGTCGAGCAGCAGCCACGGGTTCGAGCGGTCCTGGATGACGAGGGCGAGCGCAACGATGGCCGCCTCGACGTTGCCGGTCTCGGCGAACTGAAACGTCTGGCGGACGTTCTCGCCCAGCACGAGCCTCGGCTGGATCGCGTCCCAGAGTCCGGCTCTACGGAGTGCCTGCTCGGCCGCCACCCCGTACGGGGCGTGCTCGGGGTTCGCGATGGCGACGCGCGTGAAGCGGGAGTCGGCAAGATCCTCGAGCGTCACCGCCGGAGCCACGAGGCCGCGTCTCGTCCAAACCGCGATGCGCCCGCGCGCGTAGGGTGCGGCCGTCGAGCCGTCGCACACGCCCGCGGCGGCGACGTCCTCGACGAACGAGACGCTCGCTGCCGCGAACATGTCGAACGGCGCGCCCTGCCGGAGCTGCTGAGCCAGCAGCCCGGTCGAGCCGAAGGAGAACGAGACAGCCTCTCCCGTCTCCTGCTCGAACATGCGCCCGAGCTCCTCGAACGCGAGCGTGAGGTCCGCGGCGGCCGCCACGCGGATGGGAGCCGGCTCGGCCCCTCCACGGCCGCACGCGGAGGCCGCGCCCGTGAGCGTAAGCGCAACCAGGGCCGCTCGCACGGCCCGCGGCGGCCTCACGCGGCGTCCAGCGTCGTCACGTGACCGCTGATCTCCTGGTCGTAGCCCGGGAGCTGGGCGATTTCCGCGCGGAACCCGGGATCGTCCAGAGCCTCGAGGAGCCGCGCGACCGGTGCCGACCCCGCCGCCTCCGCGGGAACGATCAGGTCGAAGCGCTCCTCCGTGAGGGGCACGAAGCCGAGGCCCGCCGCGAGCGCGACGCTCTCGATGGCGACGCCCACGTCGGCGGCTCCCGAGCGCACGAGCTGCGCGACCTCGGCGTGACCGGCCGCGAACGGACCGCGCAGCACGAGACTCTCGGCACGTTCCCGAGCCAGGAGAGCCATGAGGAGCTTGTGCGCCGAGGCGCCCTCCTCCCGGAGCGCGAGCCTCAGGCCGGGACGCAGGATCGCATCGGCCGACCGAAGATCGAGGGGATTGCCGGCCGGAACGACGAAGCCCTGCCGCCAGCGGGTCAGGTTCACGACGAGCATCCGGCGCCCCGGGAAGCCCTGGCGGACGGCCGTCACGTTGTCCTCGCCGGCGGCGGCGCCCGAGAAGTGCACGCCCGCGACGTGCACGAGTGCGTCGCGGAGCAGATCGAGCGAGCGCCGGCTGCTCGCGGGCAGCCACGTCGCGCGCGCATCGGCGAAGCGCCGCCCGACGCGCTGCACGAGCGTGCCGAGGATCGGCGCGCACCCGCTCACGAGCACGTTGCGGCGCAGCTCGTCCGGATCGGCGAGCGGCCGCACCACCGCGGTACGTCCGCTGATGCCCCGGGCGACGATCCCGTCGGCGGAAAGGCTCGGGTCCGTCGGGAGCGGGTGCGCGACCCAGCGCCCGCCCACCTCGCCGACCGCGACCCGCACGCCGTCCACGTCGGTCCGGGCGTGACTCCTGTCGGCTTCCGCAGGCGCGAGCCGCGCCGTCAGCCCCTCGTCGGCGCTCAGCCGGAAGAGCTCCTCCACGCCACAGCGGAGCGCCCGGGCGAGCCGGATTCCGAGGCTCGTCGAGGGCACCTGCCTGCCCCCCTCGATGGCCACGATGGCCTGGCGGCTGACGCCGACCGACTTCGCGAGCGCCTGCTGCGACAGGCCCAGCCGGTCGCGGTGCACCCGCATCGTGTTCTCGAGTTGCGCGTCGCCCAAGAGCCCAGTATCCACGCCAGAAGTAAGGTTAAGTTTACATCAAGTAATATAGACCTTACTCCCCTGGCGCCAGCCTTCATCTACGGGGGAAAGAGAACCCCCGTCGGGATTCCGACGGGGGCGGGTTGCTCCAGGACTCCGGCGACAGGACTCGAACCTGTGACCCGGCGGTTAACAGCCGCCTGCTCTACCAACTGAGCTACGCCGGACCGGACCCGCCACTGGGCGCGGGCGGGGAGTAATAGAGCCCCCCGCGAAGCGGGGTGTCAACCGCTCGAAGCGAGCCCTCGCAAGGCCCGAGAGCGGGCCTTCGAGAGGATGTTCCAGACCGCTGGTCCCACGTCGTGCGCCCGCTCCCAGGCCTCCTCGTGTCGCCGCGCGGCGAGCTTGGCCGCGACCTCGCCGTGCACGGCCCCGAACGCGGGTCCTCGGTGCGGATACGGGCGCTCGAACCAGTGCAGGCCCGTCAGCACGGCGTGCGGCCCGGCCGGTCCCGAGAAGACCGTGAAGTCGGGGGTCCAGCCGGCGAGCGGCGAGGAGCGGACCTCGAGCCGGCCGCTCTCGAGGAGCTCGCGCAGGAGATCGGCGTTGGGCGCCCGGCGGGCGTCGGACTGGAGGCCCCGGGCGTCCGCGTCCAGGTGGAGCGCGTTCATCTCGGCCACGAGCACCCGGAAGTGCTCCACGCGCCCGAGCTCGGCGCGGGTGAGGTCGACCGTGCTCAGGCGCACGCGCGTGACCGCGGTCGCGATGTCGGTCGAGCCAGCCGCGAGCGCTCCGAAGACGTCGCGGAAGTCGGGCCGACGGCGCTCGTCGAAGAGCACGGACTCGGAGGGGGAGAGCCCGGGAAGGATGGGTTGCACGATCCACCTCGTTGGTCGCGGCGGCACCCGGTGGAGCCGCACGGCTCCAAGCTCGCGGGGTCGCGGGGGCCTCGGGATGGCGGGATGGGACGCGATCGGACGTAGGTTGACCAAGTCGCTGCGCGTGTCGGGGACGACCGTCGCTCGCTCCCCAGTGCGCCCGTCTGGCCTGCTCGATCAGGTCATCTACCCGGCGGAGGCGCCGCTGCCGGCCGGCTCTCAGGTCGATGCCATTCGGGTCGACTATCCGGACGCCGAGGTCGGCTTCTTCGGTTGGCGGACGCACTGGACGATTGCGTCCCGCCTCGCAATGCCAGCTTGCCGCTGTCATGCGATGCGGCGTACGTTGCAGTCGGCCAGAGCGCAAGAGGGGGCGTGCTGATGCGGACCACGGTCGCGGTAGCTGCTGCGCATACATGGTCTCGATCGGCGCAGAGGTCGCCCCCCCGCCCCCCGTTCGTCCTCACGGCGATCGGGTGTGTCGCTTGTGGTGGCCCCGCCCCTCCGACCGCCGACATGGCGCTCCACCTCGAAGACCACTTGGACGTGGCCGTCATCGAGGGCTCGGAGCTGCCGGCGGCGATGCCCGCGATCGTCGAGTGGCGCTTCGATGAGCCGCCGCCGGACTGGAAGGTCGCGGTTCCGTTGGTCCGGCCGTCCGAGGACCTGTTGCCCAACGGAAGCCTTCGCGGTGGCGTCTACGTGGACCTGCCCGACTGGCGTCGCGGCGAGTGGGCGGATGTGGTGGTGAGAGCCCGCGCGGCCGGTGCCGTGTACAACATGGTCATGGGCCTGAACCCGCGCGAAGTCGCCAATCCGAACAATCCGGGATGGGGAGCTCCGGTGCAGATCATTGCCGGAAGCACCCCCATCGTTCAGGACGGCTCGATACACACCTACCGGATCCGCCCGAACTGGGGAGACACGCCAGCCACGACGCCGTGGAGGCGGCTCGGGCTCTTTTTCGAAGCGCGCGGACCCGGGAGCGTCGAGCTTCTTTCCGTGAGCGTTGTCTCCAAGGGGGCTCTGTACGCCGAGGCGCCGTTCGGTGCGCGGGCGGTCACCGCCGGCGATCGGATCCGGCGGACGCTCTACACGCACGCCCCGGGGCGCTTGAGCTACCGGATTCGCGTGCCGGAGGCCGGGCGGCTGGACGTGGGTCTCGGGGTGCTGGGCGAAGACGCGCCCGTCACCTTCCGTGCGAGCGTCGAGGCTCGCGGTCGGGTAGAGGCGCTCTTCGAGGAGCGTTACGCCGATCCCGACGAGTGGGCCCAACGCTCGGTGGACCTGTCGGCCTTTGCCGGGCGGACCGTGACTCTTTCGCTCGAGGCCGAAGCCGAGCGGCCGGGCACCGTGGCGCTGTGGGTCGCTCCCACGGTGGGCGGCGCGCGCAGCTCCGCCAAGCCCAACGTCATCTTCTACGTCATCGACGGTGGCTGGGCCGACGACATGAGCGTCTACGGCTACAACCGTTGGACGACACCGTTTCTCGAGCGGCTGGCAGCGGAGGGATGGTCTTCGAGCATGCCTATAGCAACTCGAGCTGGTCGAAGCCGTCGACCATCAGCTTCATGACCTCGCTGCACAACAGCGTGGTCGTGAGCGACATCAGCTTGCAGTTCGAGCCCCTGCCCGCCAACGCCGTGCCCATGGCCGCGCACCTGCACAGCGTTGGGTATCAGACCGCGGTATTCACGTCGAACCCGTGGGCCGGCGCCATCAGCGGTCTCGAGCGCGGGACGGATCTGATGCGGGACGGCCGTGCGGCGCGCGACTTCACGTCATCGGTCGAGCTGCACGAAGACTACTGGGCCTGGCGCGAAGCCTACCCGGCCGAGCCCTACTGGGTGCACTTCCAGACCACGGACGTGCACGAGTACGAGGGCACGGTGCCCGACCCCGTTCCGCCGTTCTCGGGCCTGTACGTGACCTCCGGGCGGCGCCGTGAGTTCTTCGAGGAGTGGACGCGTCCCGAATATGCGGACTGCAGGAGCGGCGGCTTCGAGGCCGCGGGCGTCGATCGCGTCGGATTCTTCGAGACGATGCGCGGCCTGTACGATGAGTCGCTCGCGCACCAGGACTATCAGCTCGGCCGCCTCGTGGAGCGCCTGCGCGAGCGCGGCGAATGGGAGAACACGCTCCTGATCGTGGCGGCCGATCATGGGATCAACGCCGCGTTGTGGGACCTGGGCGCGTTCCTGCGGGACTCCATGCCGGCGAGCTGGAACGACCCCCTCCTGCGCTCGAGCACTTCGCGCGTGCCGCTGATCTTCGTCTGGCCCGGGCGCATCGAGGGCGGCCGGCGGTTCGACGCCCCGGTCTCGATGATCGACGTGCTGCCCACCGTGCTCGACCTGCTCGAGCTGCCGCAGCCCGATATCGTGCAGGGACAGTCACTGGCGCCGCTGCTCCTCGGCACACCCGGATGGCAGCCGCGTCCGGTCATCCTGGAGGAGGTGAGCTTCAACCGGCGGACCGGTCGCAGCGAAGGGCTGATCGAGATGATCGACGGGCGGTGGGGTGCGTCGTTGCAGCTGTTCAATGCCGAGAGCGAGCCGCAGGATCGGCGTCCTTGGCCGCTCCTACTCTACGACGTCTGGGCGGATCCGTGGGCCCTCACCCCCGTCAATGAGCGCCATCCCGACCTCGTGGAGGAGTACAGGACGCTCCTCGAGGCCCAGTGGGTGGCGCACCAGGCCCTGGCGACGCGCTTCACACCGGGCACGGAGGTGACGCTCACGCCCGAGCAGCTCGAGACCTTGCGGTCGCTCGGATACATCCGCTGAGGCCGATTGGAGCACCGAGACTGCGCAAGGAGCGTTCGTTGCCGATAGGAGCGACAAGCCGATGAAACTCACGACGATCACTTTGGGCGCCGTCCTCCTCTCGGTTCCGCTGCTCGCGGGCCCCGGGAGAGGTGGGACGCAGCAGGCCCAAGCGCGCTCGACTCTTGCGTTCGTGAGCACCC
>Ga0214472_10003521_pt1 | contig 16524 bp, 18 predicted proteins | sample RVTome_6_FD_207662 | JGI IMG/M metagenome (GOLD analysis project Ga0214472, IMG submission 207662) | Soil microbial communities from uranium-contaminated site in the Upper Colorado River Basin, Wyoming, United States - RVT140D175 | ecosystem: Environmental > Terrestrial > Soil > Contaminated >... | reverse complement strand
ACGTCCGTGACCTCGTTGCCGTCCGTATCGCGCAGGACGCCGCCGGGGGGGACCGTCGTCACGCTCTCGACCTGGATCTCGTCGCGCGTGATCGTCAGCAGGTCGGTCGCGCCGTCCAGGTGCCGGATCTCCAGCGTCACGTCGGTGCCGCGCTCGCCCCGGATGCGCAGCACGGCCTTGTCGACCGACCAGCCCTCCGTCGACTCGCCGTCGACGGCCAGGATCGCGTCGCCGGGCTCGATGCCGGCAGCCTCCGCCGGGCTGCCCTCGAAGGGCCGCACGATGATGATCTCCCCGTTCAGCTCCTGTACTGTCGCGCCGATCCCCTCGAAGCTACCCGACGGCCCGATCGAGAGCTGGTAGGTGATCGGGTCGATGTAGAACGTCCCCGTATCGGCGAGGCTGTCGACCATGCCCGCGATCGCGGCCTCGTAGAGGAGCTGGTCGTCGAGGTTCTCCCGGCCGATGTACTCGCTCTTCAGGATCGCGACGATCTGCTCCAGCGTCCGGAAGTCGACCGCGCCCGTCGTGCCGTCGACCACGTCCTCGACGTTCGGCTGGGCCGAGCGCGCGCTCGTGCCACCGACGTCGTTCGACACGTAGCCGAGCGTGAAGACGAGCGCCAGTAAGAGCGCAGCCAGCAGGCCGGTGGTGAAGAGCGCTGCGACGCGGTTCAGGGCGTTGCCTCCGGGCGCCGGCCGCGAGTTCGACGGTCGCCGGCGCGAACGGTTTAGTCTAGCACGGGGCTAGATCGGCGGCCAACGAGCGTTACGATGTCGCCGCGACCGCGTCCGGCGGCGCCTCGCCGTCCTGCTTGCGCCTGTTCCCGTTCCGGGTCGCCGGCCGCGCCCGCTCCCGCTGCGACGCCGACTTCGCCTCGTACACGCGGTCGTCGGCGAGCTGGAGCAGCGCCGGCACCGTCCGCGCCTCGTCCGGGCAGCAGGCCACCCCGCACGAGGCGCCCAGGGGCAGGCTCTCCCGCAGCGTCCCCGAGCTGCTCCGCCCCGACGCGATCGCCGCCGCCAGCTTGCGCGCCGTCGCCCGCGCCGCCTCCAGCGGCGTGTCCGGCAGAATGATCGCGAACTCATCGCCGCCGTAGCGGGCGGCGATGTCCGCCCCCCGCACCTGGTCGCTGATCACCCGTCCGATGAACGTCAGCAGCTTGTCGCCCATCAGGTGGCCGTAGCTGTCGTTGACCTCCTTGAAGTAATCGAGGTCCAGCAGGATCACGGAGACCGGCCGCTTGTAGCGGTGCGCGCGCTCGACCTCGTGCGTGAGCTGCTCGTAGAAGTAGCGGTGGTTGTACAGGCCCGTCAGCGAGTCGTGGTAGGCCAGGCTGCGCAGCCGCTGGCTCAGCTCCTCCAGGTGCGCCGAGTACGAACGCTCGATCCCGGAGTTCTGCCGCAGCATGTGCGACGCCAGCAGCACGCCGACCGCTCCCGCCAGCGCGATCCCGCCCACATCGAACACGAGCGCGACGCGCCCCTCGAACAGCTGCTGCACGCCCAGCGTCCAGCCTACCAGGGCGTAGACCAGCGGGACGACCAACCAGAGCGCCGACGCAGTCCGGCTCCGCCGCTTCCGCTGCGGGCGGATCGGCTCACGAAGCGCCTCAGGAGGAGGGGTGAGTGCCATACCGGCTACCGAATCCCTCTCTACAAGAGGTGCCTTCGGTAGCGCGGCTGCCATGGCTCCGGACTACGGAGCGACAGGCCCGTACGCTTTGCGCCCCGCCCTTTCGGACGGTTTGCCTTTTTCGGGCACGAATGCCGTTCTCACTGCCAGTATCGACCCGAGTTCGCCTGCCTGTTGTGTCCGAAGCTGGCGGAAGCTAGAGAAGCCCCTCAGAATGCATCGCGGCGATGGTCTTCGCGAAGGCGGAGACCGTCCGCTGCGCGTCCTCCTCCGTATGGGCCGCCGAGACCAGCCCGCCCGTGTGCATCAGCTCCACGCCCTCGTTCAGCATCCCCCGCCGGAGCGCCCAGGCCTGCTCGCCGCCCATCGCGGGCATCCGGTCGCCCGGCGCGCCCCGCCAGTCCCACGCCAGCCCGTCGCGGGGGGCCGGGCACTCCGCCCCGAGGATGATGTGGAACATCGACGCCTCCCCGTAGACGCAGCCGGGGACGCCCGCCGAGGCGATCGCCTCGTTCATCGCCCGCACGAGCGAGCGCGTCAGCTCGCCCGCGCGCCGCTGCGGCTCGCCGGTCGCGACGATCTCGAGCGCCGCGCCGCCCGCCGCCGCCGACAGCGGGTTCGCGTTGAACGTGCCCGGATGCGGGATGCGGTCGACGTAGTCGCGCCCGCTGCCGAACTCGATCGCCGAGAAGATCTCGCTCCGCCCGGCGACGGCGCCCCCCGGCAACCCGCCCGCGAGGATCTTCGCCAGCGTCGTCAGGTCCGGCGTCACGCCGGACGCCGCCTGCACGCCGCCCGGCGACACGCGAAAACCCGTCACCACCTCGTCGAAGATCAGCACCGCGCCCGCGGCTGCGGTCTCCTCGCGCAGCAGCGGCAGCATCGACGGGTCGAGCGGCACGGTGCCCCAGCCCGCGCCGGTGGGTTCGACGATCACCGCCGCCACGTCGTCGTCGCGCAGCGTCTGGCGGAACGCCTCGGCGTCGTTCTGCGGGATCACGGCCACGTTCGAGAGCGTCTCGTCCGGCACGCCGAGCGCGTGCGGGTGGACGCCCTCGCGGTCGGGCGTGCCGACCATATTGTCGTTCCAGCCGTGGAAGTGGTGCCGGAAGCGGACGAGCGTCTTCCGGCCCGTGTAGGCTCGCGCCAGGCGCACCGCCATCATCGTCGCCTCCGTGCCCGAGCTCGTGAAGCGAACCGTCTCGGCGGACGGGATCAGCTCCGTCACGCGCTCGGCCCACGCCACCTCGAGCTCGTGCGAGGCGCCGTAGTGCGTCCCGCGCTCGAGCTGGCGCGCGACAGCTTCCCGCACCTCGGCCCGGTTGTGGCCGAGCAGGAGCGCGCCGTGGCCCATCACGTAGTCCACGATCTCGTTGCCGTCGACGTCCCACTTGCGCGAGCCCTGCGCCCGTTCGACGTAGAGCGGGAAGGGCGTGAAGTAGCGCACGTCGTGGGTGACGCCGTCCGGGAAGAGCCGCCTGGCCCGCTCGTGCAGGCGGCGCGACCCCGGATGCAGCTCCTCGAACCGTTCGACGATCGTCGCCATCAGACACCCCTCCCCGCGATCGGCGGCAGGTCGAGCATCGTCACCAGCCCCGGCGCGTGGTCGACGACGCGGCGCGCCGCGTTCAGGACGACCGACGCCGTCGCGCCGTCGCCCGGCACGCCGCCCTCCAGCACGAGCCGCACGGGCGGCGTGCCGTCGATCTCGATCTCGTCCCGCGCGGCGTCGACGTCCGTCGACATCCGCACCGTCGCTTCGATCACCGTGCGGCCGTTGGCCTTGGCAACGGCGCGCTGGAGCTGCCCCGCTGCCCGGCCGTCGGCGCCGACGACCGGGTCGAGCGTCTCCTCCAGGCTCTCGAGCTGCCAGCCGAGCGCGCTCGCCAGCAGCCAGCACGACTCCGGCAGCCCTACGTGCCCGAACCGGCCCGTCGCCGCCCGCTGGCGGAACTCCTCGATCGTGAGGCCGACGCCGACCTTGCGCTGGAGCTGCTCGCGCCGCGTCGAGACGTCGACGATGCGCGCGACGCGGATGCGCTCGACGCGCTGGCAGACGCCGCTGATCGTCGCCGCCAGCGTATCCATGATGAAGCCGGGGTTGATCCCCGTGCCGAGCACGGTCGCGCCGCCGGCCTTCGCCTCGGCGTCGAGCTGCTTCGCCAGCTCGGGGTGTCTGCGCCAAGGGTACGAGAGCTCCTCGCAGGTCGAGACGACGTTCGCGCCGGCGCGCGCGCACGCGACGAGCTGCGGCAGCACGTCGGGCAGGTACGAGCCCGTCGCGTGCAGGACGAGCTGTGGGCGGATGCGCGCGAGCGCCTCGTCTGCGTCGGCGACGATCGGCGGGTTCGCGGCGCCGGCGCGTGGCGCGACCGCCAGCGCGTCGTACAGCGGCGTGCCCGCCTTGTCCGCCGCGCTGTCGATCGCGCCGGCCAGCTCGATCTCGTCGCGTTCGGCGGCCAGTCGGCCGATGCCGGCGCCGATCGCGCCGACGCCGAAGAGCACCGTCCTGATCCGCTCTGTCATCCCACGTCTTCCTTGATGATCGAGGCCAGCAGGTCCGCTGCGTCGTCCTTCAGCTTGCCCTCCGGCTGCAGCTCGAGGCAGCGGCGCAGCGCCGCTGCCGCCTTCTCGTACAGCTCCTCCGCGTCGAAGCCGACCTCGCCCCTGCGCGCGACGGCGTGCGCGACGAACTCGTAGCACCAGCCGAGCGTGTACTGCAGCGCCGGGTCGTCGGGGGCGTCCCCGCGCGCCCGCTCCAGCTCGGCCAGCCCCTCGGCGTAGCGCGCGCGGCGCGTCACCAGCGTCTGGCCCAGGTACGAGCGGGCGTCCGCGAACGCCGGCGCCAGCTCCAGCGCCTGCCGCGCCTGGTCGAGCGCCCGCTCGATCTCGCCCGCCCCGTGACTCTCCAGCGCCTGGCGCAGCAGTGCCCGAGCTCCGTCGGGGACGTCGGTCGCCACGCCTATGGCAGCGCCCCGACGATCGCCAGCATCTCGCTCCGGTCGAACGCCCGGAACGTCTGCGTCCGCACGTTCCCCTGGCCCGCGACGGCGAGCGAGATGCGGGCCATCGTCTCGTCGTCCGGCGCGTCCGCGACAACGACGTAGTCGTACTGGCCCATCAGCAGGTAGACCTCGCGCAGTTGCGCTCCCATCTGCGCGAAGGTCTGCTCCGCGTTCTGCAGCCGTCGCGAGAGGTCCTTCATGTTGCGGATGCCCTGGTCCGTGATGCTCGCGAGCGCGATGTACGTCGCCATGACCACCTCCCTGCGCTGGGCACGGCCGCGGCCCTCGACGCGGCCGTACGCCATCATAGGCGAACGCGAGGGCAGGGGGTCAAGCGTGATACAATACGTCGAACGATGAGCTCGCCCGTGCTGTCCCGCCCGCTCCGGCTGCTCCTCGCGCTCGCCGCGCTCGGCGTCACCGTCGCTGCCGCGTTCGCCGTCGCCGCCGTCGCCGGCGCCGCTGCCTCGAGCGACGGCCCGCAGGGCGTCGGGGCGCCCGCCGGACCGCCAGAGGCGCTGCCGGACCTAACGATCCAGTACCTCACGGTCACGCTCGAGACCGGCGGCGACTGCGACTTCGACTCCACCAACCTCGGCATCCGCATCTACTTCGAGAACATCGGCGACGCCGACGCCGGCCCCTTCGATGTCGACGTCAACAACGTCTGGCAGACGCAGATCGATGGGCTCGCCGCCGGCGAGAAGGCCAGCCTCTGGTTCGATCTGTTCATCTACCCGGGCGGCGAAAACAACGCCTACGTCGACGTGGAGGAGGAAGTCGTCGAGAGCGACGAGACGAACAACGGCTTCTCCGGCATCCTGCCCGTCCCGACGCTCCCGCCGACCTGCACCCCCACGCCCTCACCGACGCCGACCAGCACGCCCGAGCGTCCCGAAATCCTCGGCGACGTCGACTGCGACTTCGCGATCACGAGCCTCGACGCCCTCCTCGTCCTCCAGTACGTCGCCGGGCTGATCGACGAGCTGCCGTGTGGGGGCGCCGCTGACCTGAACGGCGACGGCGCCGTCACCGCCGTCGATGCCGCGCTGATCTTGCAGATCGTGGCCGGACTGTTCGGGCTGTACTAGCCGAGCAGCAGGCACTCGACCGCGTCGCCCGCCTCGATCGCCGGCACGTCCTCCGGCACGACCGCGAGCGCGTTCGCCAGCGCCATCGACGTCAGGATCCCCGAGCCCTGCGGCCCGGTCAGCGCGGCGTAGTGCCTCCCGTCGCGCTCCGTCACGATCGCCCGAGCGTAGACTCGACGGCCGTCCGTGTTCTCGATTCGCTCCTCGGCCGTCGCGGTCACGCGCGGCCGGTCGTGCCGGGGCTTGCCCATCATCTTGAAGATCGCCGGCCGGCCGAACAGCTCGAACGTGATCATCGAGCTGACCGGGTTGCCCGGCAGGCCGATGTGCGGCACCCGCCGGGATCCCGACGGGAACGCGCCGAACGCCAGCGGCTTCCCCGGCCGCATGCGCACCGTCCAGAAGTCGACCTCGCCCTCCTTGGCGAGCACGTCCTTCACGACGTCGTAGTCGCCGCGCGAGACCCCCGCCGACGTGATCAGCACGTCGGCATCGAGCCCCTCGCGCAGCTTCGCCGTCAGCGCCTCGATTGTGTCCGAGGCGATGCCCAGCCGCTTCGGCACGCCGCCGGCCTCGCGCACCATCGACGCGACGCTGAAGGCGTTGCTGTCGTAGATCTTCCCCGGCGCCGGTGGCTCGCCGACGTCGAGCAGCTCGTCGCCCGTCGAGAGGATCGCGACGACCGGCCTGCGGTACACGCGCACGGTCGCCCGTCCGAGCGACGCCAGGACGCCGACCTGCGCCGGGCCCAGCAGCGTCCCCTCCGCCATCACCGGCGCCCCCGCGCGCACATCCTCGCCGGCGAAGCGGACGTTGGCCCCGGGCGCGGCCTCCTTCAGCACGCGCACCTCGGCCGCGCCCTTCGCGAACGAGCCGGCCTCGTGTCCGGCAGCCTCGTCCGTCTCCTCGAACGGCACGATGGCGTCGGCGCCCCGCGGGATCGGCGCGCCGGTCATGATCCGCACCGCCGTGCCCTCCGTCACCTCGCCGTCGTACACGTAGCCCGCCGCCAGCTCGCCCGCGACGCGCAGCCGCACCGGGGTCGACGCACTCGCGCCCGTCGTGTCGGCGGCGCGAACGGCGTAGCCGTCCATCGCCGTGTTGTCGAGCGGCGGGATGTCGAACGCGGCCGCCGCGTCCTCCGCCAGCACCTGGCCCAGCGCCTCCGCGATCGGCTGCTCCTCGGGCTCGAGGCGCTCGAAGAACGAGAGGATGCGCTCGAGTGCCTCCTCGACGCTGATCATCGACTGCGCGACCACCGGGCCGGGGGCTCCTACGCCAGCTTCACCGAGAGGCAGGTCGTCGTCCGGTGCACGCCCTCGACGCGCTGGATGCCGTCCGTGATGCAGTTGCCCAGCTTGTCCAGGTCGTCTGCCTCGAGCTGGACGATCACGTCGAACGGCCCCGTCACCGTGTCGACCGCCGTCACCCTCGCGTCCGGGTGCGACAGCGCCTGTACCGCCTCGCCCACCGCCTTCGCCTTGCCCACTTCGCCCTCGATCAGCACGTAACCTCGTACTGTCATTTGATGCTCCTCCTCACGTGATGCCGGTTGTGCCGCGATCGTACCTGCCGCCGCGCCGCGGTTTCAAGTTTGACCGCATCTCGGGCGTCTGACCATAATGCCTCTGACATGCCCGGCCCCTCCGATCTCGATGCCCTCGCCGCCGCCGCCCGCGACGCCCTCGCCGCCGCGAGCGACGAGTCTGCGCTCGAGGCCTGGCGCGTCGCCTACCTCGGCCGCAAGGGCCGCCTCACGCTCGCCCTGCGCGGCCTCAGCGCGCTCGCGATCGACGAGCGCAAGCGGGCCGGCGCCGAGGCGAACCGCCTCAAGGACGAGCTCGAGGCCGCCCTCGAGGCGAAGCGCCAGGCGCTCGCCTCGGCCCGCCTGGCCGCCGACGTCGAATCCGGCGCGATCGACGTCACGCTCCCCGGCCGGCCGAAGCCCGTCGGCCGTCTCCATCCCGTCACCCAGACGGTGCGCGACATGCTCGATTGCTTCGTCTCCATGGGCTTCTCCGTCATCGAGGGGCCCGAGGTTGAGACCGACTACTACAACTTCGAGGCCCTCCGCATCCCCGAGGACCACCCGGCCCGCGATATGCAGGACACGCTCTGGATCGACACCACCGGCATGAACACCGGCCCCATGCTGCTCCGCACCCACACCTCGCCCAACCAGGCGCGCTTCATGGAGCAGCACCAGCCGCCGATCCGCGTCGTCGTCCCCGGGCGTTGCTACCGCAACGAGACGCTCGATCCCCAGCGCGAGTGGATGTTCACCCAGATCGAGCTCCTCGCCGTCGACGAAGGCATCAGCATGGCCGACCTCAAGGGCACACTCTTCGAGTTCGCCAGGCGCATGTTCGGCCGGGAGCGCAAGGTGCGCTTCCGCTGCGATTATTTCCCCTTCGTCGAGCCCGGCGTCGACATGGCGATCGACTGCTTCCTCTGCGACGGCGCCGGCTGCCGCACCTGCCGCGGCGAGGGCTGGATCGAGATCCTCGGCGCCGGCATGGTCCACCCCGAGATCCTCCGGAACATGGGCTACGACACCGACCGCTACACCGGCTTCGCCGCCGGCCCCGGCGTCGAACGCATCTGCATGCTCCGCCACGGTATCGAAGATATCCGCCTCTTCTACGCCAACGACGTCCGATTCCTGGAGCAGTTCTAAGCCGTGCGCGTCTCTCTCAAGTGGCTCGCAGACTACGTGGACGTGACGCTCCCGCCCAAGGAGATCGCCCACCGCCTCACCATGGCCGGCCTCGAGGTCGAGACGATCGAGTACGTCGGCGGCGACTGGGACCCCGAGCTGATCACCGTCGGCCGCGTCCTCGCCGTCGAGCCCCACCCCAACGCCGACCGCCTCCGGCTCGCCACCGTCGACTACGGCGGCGACGCGCCCCAGACCGTCGTCTGCGGCGCGCCCAACGTCGCGCCCGAGCAGAAGATCGCCTTCGCCCGCGCCGGCGCGACGTTGATCGACGGCCGCTCCGGCAAGCCGACCGTCCTCAAGCCCGCGAAGATCCGCGGCGTCGAATCGGCGGGCATGGTCTGCTCCGAGAGAGAGCTCGGACTCTCCGAGGAGCACGAGGGCATCCTCGTCCTCGATGACGGCGCTCCCATCGGCGAGCCGCTCGCGCGCTACCTGGGCGATGCCATCCTGAACATCGACCTCAAGCCCAACCGTCCGGACGGCCTCTCCGTCCTCGGCGTCGCCCGCGAGGTCGCCGCCCTCACCGGCGCCGAGCTCCGCGAGCCCGAGCACACCTACGTCGAGGACGACGAGCTCGCCTCCGGCCGCGCGACGATCCGCATCGACGATCCCGACCTCTGCTACCGCTATGTTGGCGCCGTCATCGACGGCATCACCGTCGGCGAGTCGCCGAACTGGATGCAGGAGCGGCTGATCGCCGGCGGCATGCGCCCGATCAACAACGTCGTCGACGTCACCAACTACGTCATGCTGGAGCTCGGCCAGCCGATGCACCCGTTCGACCTCGACAAGCTCGCCGGCGCCACCGTCGTCGTCCGCCGCGCGACGAACGGCGAGCGCATCAGGACCCTCGACGGCGTCGGGCATGAGCTCACGAGCGAGCGGCTCGTCATCGCCGACGCCGGGCACGCCATCGCCGTCGCCGGCGTCATCGGCGGCGCCGACACCGAGGTCACCGACGCCACCACCACCGTCCTCCTCGAGTCGGCGAACTTCAAGGCGACGAACGTCCGCCGCACCTCGAGCGCGCTCAAGACGCGCAGCGAGGCCTCGAGCCGGTTCGAGAAGGGGCTCGGCCCCCATCTCGCCGAGGTCGCCGCCCGTCGCGCCACCAGGCTTCTCGTCGAGCTCACGGGCGGCCGCGCGCTCCACGGCCTGATCGACGTCTACCCGCAGCCCGCGCCCGAGGTCCACGTCGAGGTCACCCGCGCCCGCCTCGAGCAGGTGCTCGGCATCGACCTGCCGACCTCCGACGTCCGGCGCGCGCTCACCTCCCTCGGCTTCGGCTGCACCTGGCACCCGCCCGAGCGTTACGAGGTGCGCGTCCCGTACTGGCGCACAGACGTCCACATCCCCGACGACGTTGCCGAGGAGGTCGCCCGCATCATCGGTTACGACACGATCCCGACGAAAGGCCTGGGCGGCGACATCCCGCCGCTTGAGCCCCAGCCGCGTCGCGCCCTCCGCGAGCGTCTCCGCGATGCGCTTGTCGCCGCCGGCATGCAGGAGGTGATCACCTACTCGCTGACGACGCTTGAGACACTCGCCCACGTCGTCGCGCCCGAGGAGCTCGCAACCTACCCCCCGTTGCGCGTTGCCAACCCCGGCAGCGCCGACCACGAGTACCTGCGCCCCGTCCTGCGCGCCAGCCTCTTGCAGACCGTCGCCGCCAACGCCCGGCGCCACGAGGGCGAGCTCGCCCTCTTCGAGGCCGCCCGCGTCTACGCGCCCGCCCGGGACGGCGATGCCGGCCCCGCGCACGAGCGCGAGCACGTCGCCGGCGCCGTCTCCGGCCGCCGCGCCGACCGCTGGGGCCGCGCCTCCGCCGAGCCCGTCGACTTCTTCGACGCCAAAGGCTACATCGAGGCCGCGCTCCGCGACCTCGGCGTCGCGCCGGCCTTCGAGGCCGGGAGCGAGTTCGGGCTTGTGCCCGGCCGGACGGCCCAGATCACGGTCGACGGCGGTCGGGTAGGGGTGCTCGGCCAGGTCCATCCCAACGTCGCCGCCGCCTTCGACATCGACCAGGACGTCTATCTCTTCGAGCTCGTCGTCGACGACCTGCTGCCGGCGCTCGGCGACGTGCGGCGCTACGACCCCGTCCTGCGCTTCCCGCCCGTCGTCGAGGACCTCGCCCTCCTCGTCGACCGCGACCTCCCCGCCGAGCGCGTCCGTGCGCTGATCGAGCAGCACGAGCTCGTGCGCTCGGCCCGCCTGTTCGACGTCTACGAGGGCGAGCGGCTGGCCGCGGGCAAGAAGTCGCTCGCGTTCGCCGTCACGTACCAATCGCCGGATGCCACGCTCACCGACCAGACCGTCTCCAAGGCGCGCAGCGCCATCGTCGCCCGGCTCGCGAACGAGTTCGGCGCCGAGCTGCGAGGCGGCAGCGCCTAGCCGCATCGCCATGGTCCGCCGGGGGCGACCTCCGCTCACCATCGCGCATCGCGCCGGCAACAGCGTCGAGCGCGTCCTCGAGGCCTACGCCACCGCCCGCGTCGACTACGTCGAGGCCGACGTCTGGCTCCACCGCGGTCGCCTCGAGGTGCGCCACGACAAGACCGCCGGGCCCTTGCCCATCCTCTGGGAGCGCTGGCGCATCTCGCCTGCGTTCGGCCGCCGGCCCGTCCTCGACGATGTCCTTGACGCCGCTGCCGGCCGCGGCGCCGTCTTCATCGACTGCAAGGGCAACGACGAGGGTCTCGCCCAGGCCATCGCCGGCGCCGTCGAACGGCACGACGCCGCCGCCTGGGTGGCCTGGAGCGGCGGCTGGGCGCACCTCGACCGCCTCCGCGCGCTGCTGCCTCAGGTCCCGCGCTTCTACACGGCCGGCAGCCTGCGCCGCCTTGCCCAGATGCGGCCCCGGCTCCGCCACAGCGAGATCGACGCCGTCTCGATCGACAGCCGCTTCCTCACGCGCGAGATCGTCGCGGAGCTGAAGGCCCTGGGCGTCGCCACGCTCGCCACCTGGGCCGTCGCCGACGCCGCCGGCGCCGAGCGTGTCCTCGGCTGGGGCGTCGACGCCGTTATCGCCGACGACCTGGCACTGCTGCGGGCGATCCGGAGCGGCGAGGTCGGCCGCTAGACGAGCACCGCGTGGATGCGGCTGCCGGCGAACCGGCGGTTGAGGTAGCCCGCGATCCAGAGCGCGCTCATCGCGATTGCGCCGCCCAGCAGGCCGTCGATGATGTAGTGGTTCGCGGTCAAGACGATGCCGGCCAGCATCGCCGCCGGCATCACAAGCGCAAACGCCCTCGCCCACCACGCGCGCGTCGTCTCGAACACCGCGATCGCCACCAGCAGGTTCCAGCCGAAGTGCAAGCTCGGCAGCGCCGCGTACTGGTTCACCAGCGCCGGCGGCTGCAGCACCCGGTAGGCGTTGCTGTGCAGCGTCACCGTATCGACGAAGCCGGCGTCCTCGAGGAACCTCGGCGGCGCCGTCGGCAGCATGATGAAGAACACCAGGCCGATCGCGCCCGAGATCAGAAACGCGTTCCGGTACTTCGCGAAGAACTCTCGGCGGTAGAAGTAGATCCACAACGCGACGGCGCCGATCACGGGGATGTGCCCCCAGATGTAGATGCTGTTGAAGACGTCGATCAGGAACTGGTGCCCCAGGATCATGCTCTGGAGCTGGATCTCCCAGAAGATCCCGATCGACTGCTCGAGGGCGATCAGCGAGTCGGCGTTCGTGAACGCCTCGTCGGCCCGGCCGTTCACCGCCCCGCGCACGAGATGGTACGTGAAGTACCCCGCCATGATCACGATGACCTCGAACGCGAAGCGAACCAGCCTGCCTTCGGGCAGCGGGAGCCGGAGGCGGGGGAACGGCCGTCTGGCCTCCGACGGCGGCGTCACTCGTGCGTATCTCATCGATACACCGATCCGCGCCCAGCGCGGGCAACGCTAGTAAATCACGAACGGTGAGGGGGGTTCAAGATCGTACTTGTCGTAACAAACGCGATTGCAGTGTGGCTTAGCTTGCGGCCAGTGCCGCTTTCGCCCGCTCCGCGACTGCCGCGAACGCCTTCGGATCGCGGACGGCCAGGTCGGCCAGCACCTTCCGGTCCACCGCGACCTGCGCCTTGTTCAGCCCGTCAATGAGCTGCCCGTAGGTCATCCCCACCTGCCGCGCGGCCGCGTTGATCCGCAGGATCCAGAGCCGCCGGAACTGGCCCTTCCGGTCGCGGCGGTCCCGGTAGGCGTAGTCGAGCGCGTGCAGCACCGATTCATTCGCGCTGCGGAACGTCTTGTGCCGCAGCCCGCGATGGCCCTTGGCCATCTTCAGGATCTTCTTGTGCCGGCGGTGGCTGGTGTAGCCGCCCTTCGTCCTCGGCATCGCTACTTCCCGTACGGCAGGAGCTTGCGCAGCTTCTTGCGCATGCTCGGGTGCACTTCGAACATCTCGTCGAACTGGCCCTTCGACCGGCGCGACTTCTTCCGGCGATAGTTGTTCACGTGCGTCCGGCGGCGCATGATCTTGCCCCGGCCGCTGATGCTCAGCCGGCCGCTCGCGCCCTTGTGCGTCTTCACCTTCGGCACGCTACCCCTCCGACGCGACCTGCTGGGGCGCCCGCGGCGCGGGCTTTGCCGGCTTCGGTTGCTTGGCCGGGCCCATGATCATGTTCATGAACCGGCCCTCCATCGTCGGCGGCTTCTCCACGATGCCGACCTCCTCGAGCTGGTCGCGCACCTTCTCCAGCAACCCACGGCCGATCTCCGGGTGCACGATCTCGCGTCCGCGGAACATGACCGAGAGCTTCACCTTGTCGCCCTCGCTCAGGAACCGCTCCGCGCGCCGCACCTTCAGGTTCATGTCGTGGTCGCCGATCTTCACCTTGAACCGCACCTCTCGCAGCTCACCGCGATGCTGGTGCCTCGTATTCGTTCCCTTGCTCTTCTTCGATTGCTCGTACTTGTACTTCCCGTAGTCGAGCAACCGGCACACCGGCGGGTTCGCCTCCGACGCCACCTCGACGAGGTCCAGGTCCCGCTCGCGCGCCGCCGCCAGCGCCTCCGCGATGGGCAACACGCCCAGACGCTCTCCGTTGTCCGCGATGACGAGGACTTCTCGGGCGCGAATGCGCTCATTCGTGCGCGCCTCTTTGGTACGCGCCTCGCGAGCTATTCTTGCACCCTCAGCGATGCCGGGTAACGCGTCATGTCTTGCAGCTTCGGAGTATAGCCAATCGGGCGCGTAGCCGTCAACGGGGAGCCGTCAGAGCAGCACCAGCAGCGGCGCCCCCTGCTCCACCCGCTGCCCCTCCGAGGCGTAGACCGCCTTCACCGTCCCCGCCCGCCGGGCGTGGAGGTCGTTCTGCATCTTCATCGCCTCGATCACCATCAGGACCTGGTTCGCCTCCACCTCGTCCCCCGGCTGCACCATCACCTCCTGGATGACCCCCGCCATCGGCGAGGTCAACACCCACTCGCCACCGTCTGTCTCGGCCTCCAGGTCCGCCGCCCCCTCCGAGCGCCGGCCCCGGGTCCGGCCCGGCGTCGTGATCGCGAACATCCGCGCCCCGATCACGATGTGGTACCCGTTCGGTCGCTCCTCCGCGAACGCATCGTACGGCCGCCGGTCGAGCAGCAGTGAGTAGCGCGCGCTCTCGCCCAGGCGCGCGAGTTCGAGCGGGTGCCACGTATCGTCCAGCCGCACGCGAAAGCGGCCGTCCAGCTCCTCGACCTCGAGCTCGTGCTCCTGATCGTTCAGCGTCAGCCGGTACGACGCCATCCGCGCCTCTCCGATACGCGCCGGGTATCGAGTGCCCGCTCGCGCCCCGCCGCGCGCCAGGCGCTCGGTGCGCTGCCACCCGGCGTCGCGGCCGGCGGCCGGCGCTTCTTCATGTGCGCCAGCACCGCCGCCATCAGCAGCGCCGCCTCCTCCTCCGGCTGCCCGTCCGGCGACGGCATCGCGAACTCCTCCTCCAGCCAGCCGGTGTGAAACTCGCCCCGCGCGAAGCGCTCGTCCGCGAGCAGCGCCAGGTGGAACGGCACGTTCGTCTGGATCCCCACGGCGACGTACTCGCGCAGCGCCCGCGCCATGCGCTGGATCGCCGCTTCGCGCGTCGCGCCCCAGCAGATCACCTTCGCCAGCATCGGGTCGTAGTGGTAGGGGATCTCGACGCCCGGGAAGAGCGAGCTGTCGACGCGCACGCCCGGCCCCGACGGCTCCTCCACCCAGTCGACGCGTCCGAGCGACGGCAGGAAGTTGTTGTAGGGGTCCTCCGCCGAGATCCGGCACTCGATCGCGTGCCCCCGCGGTTGGATCTCCTCCTGCCGGTAGGGGAGGGGCTCGCCCGACGCGACCAGGAGCTGGTCGGCGACCAGGTCCCGGCCGGTGCAGAGCTCTGTCACCGGGTGCTCCACCTGCAGCCGCGTGTTCACCTCCAGGAAGTAGAACGAGCCGTCCCTGTCGAGCAGGAACTCGACCGTCCCCGCGTTGCGGTAGTCCGATGCCTTCGCCGCCGCCACGCCCGCCGCCCACATCCGCTCGCGCAGCGCCGCATCGACTGCGACCGAGGGCGATTCTTCGACGAGCTTCTGGTGCCGGCGCTGGATCGAGCACTCGCGCTCGCCCAGCGCGACGGCGTTGCCGTGGTCGTCGGCCATGATCTGCACCTCGACGTGCCGCGCCGGCGAGAGGTACTTCTCCACGAAGACGCCGCCGTGCCCGAACGCCGCCTCGGCCTCGCTCGAGGCCACGCGCAGCGCGTTCGCTAGGTCGTCCGCGCTCGAGACCAGCCGGATCCCCTTGCCGCCGCCGCCGGCCGCCGCCTTGACCATCACCGGGTAGCCGATGTTCTCCGCGACGCGGAGCGCCTCTTCCGCCTCCACCTCGCCGTCGGTGCCCGGCACGACGGGCACGCCCGCCTTGCGCATCAGCTTGCGCGCGGACACCTTGTCGCCCAACTGGCGCATCGCCTTCGCCGGCGGCCCGATGAAAGCCCTGCGCGCCTTCTTGCAGGCGTCGGCGAACTCGGCGTTCTCTGCGAGGAAGCCGTAGCCGGGGTGGACCGCGTCCGCCTTCGCCTCCTTCGCCGCCTGCAGCACCTTCCCGATGTTCAGGTAGCTTTCGCGCGGCGGCCCCGGCCCCAGCAGGTACGCCTCGTCCGCGTAGCGCACGTGGAGCGCGTTGCGGTCGACGTCCGAGTACACCGCGACCGTCGCGATGCCGAGCTCGCGGCAGGTGCGCATGACGCGCAGCGCGATCTCACCCCGGTTCGCGACCAGGACCTTCTTGAACACGGCGACAGGAAGGTAGCACGGAGGTTCGGGCGCGGCAAGCACCCGCGCGCTACGTTGGTTTGACCTCGTCCCCCAGCCCCCGTAGGCCGATCACGCGCGACGCCGGCAGGACGAAGAAGATCCCCTTGCCCGGCTCGCTCAGGTCGCCCAGCACCTCTTCCGTCACCTCCGCCAGCCTGTCGACGACCTCGTCCTGCACCACCGTGAACACCGTCGTCCTCGGCACGTCGTCCGCCTGCATCACGTCGCGGACGGTCGGCATCATCGGGAGGTCACGCATCGCCTGCTTGTCCTTGAGATCGCGCGTGCCCAGGCTCTCCAGGATCGTCACCGCCGGCGCGCCGGCATCGTGCCAGCGGGCCATCAGGTCGCTGAAGTGCTCCATGTCGTGGAGCACCAGGACCACCATGCTAGGCATGCTGCCCCTCCTTCTCCTCCTCGGCCTGCTCCGGCTCGCCCGTACCCGCGAAGACGACCCGGAGCATGATCGGCGTGACCAGCGTCGTGATCAGCACCATCAGCACCGTCACCGAGAACAGGCTCTCGTCCACGAGTCCTGCGCCCAGCCCAACGCTCGCGACGATCAACCCCACCTCACCGCGCGAGATCATGCCCGTCCCGATCTGCGTCGAGCCCCGCAGCCCCTCGCCGCCCAGGTACGCGCCCAACCCCGATCCGGCGAGCTTCGACACGACCGCCACCACCGAGATCACGGCCAGCAGCCCGATGTCCGACGCCTCGAAGTTCCGTGCGTTCGCCGACAGGCCGACGCCGATGAAGAAGATCGGCACGAAGAAGCCGTAGCCGACCGCGCGCACTTTCTCGTCGACGA
>Ga0214472_10003520_pt1 | contig 16525 bp, 33 predicted proteins | sample RVTome_6_FD_207662 | JGI IMG/M metagenome (GOLD analysis project Ga0214472, IMG submission 207662) | Soil microbial communities from uranium-contaminated site in the Upper Colorado River Basin, Wyoming, United States - RVT140D175 | ecosystem: Environmental > Terrestrial > Soil > Contaminated >... | reverse complement strand
CAAGATGACCAGACGGGCACGAGTTTCACTCTGCCTTGGCGTTTCCTGCTTGACCTGACAAACATTTCGTCTCACACCACCACCGTTGAGTGGGACGCGTGGCCACAGGTCTCGGGCTGCACGTTCCACGCCGAGGGGTGGAGCACCAGTGCTAGCGGCATCGGCGGGGCCACTGTGCCGTCCAGGTCGACTCGGTTCATCCGCGTTTACGAAAACGATCTGTACGCCGCGGACTTCCCTGTGAACGGCGGAGCGATCATCAGCGACTGCCAGTTCATTGGAACCGACGACGACGAATCCCTGTATCTCGACACCTTGTCAACGGTCGTGAAGGACAACGTGTGGCGTCGTTGTTTCTCAACGACGAACCCCGTGGTGACGGTCACAGCCAATGCGACCCGTACTTACCTGACCCACAACATCTTCCTCGATAACTCCGACGCTCCACTCGCTACTCCGATTACTGACAGCGGAACGAACACCATCATCGCTTAAGACGCTTTGGCTGGCGCCGCTGGGATGATGAAGACCTTGCATCACTTGGGACGCTAAGGCTTACGGCGATCGGGTTCTCGGACGTGGTGGCCTGACCGTTTACCATGACCCACACCGACGACAGGCACCGTGATGACCCCAGGCATGAAAACGTCCGAGTTCGCGATCGCCGTCCTCATCCTGCTCGCCACGAGCGTCCTGCTCGCGCTCGGCAACATCACCGAAGAAACGTGGGTTGACCTGACCCAGTGGATCGGCTCCGGCTACCTCATCTCGCGGGGCCTGTCGAAGATCACCACCGGCGGGGACCGGCTCACCAGCACCACCGAGTCTGTCGTTCACACTGTTGAGGAACGGGAAGAACCATGAACTTGGGAACTGTCCTTGTGCTGCTTGGCGTGATCCTTGCCGGCGCGACACTGATCGCATCGACGGCCTCGTGGGTGCTGACCGACGCTGTCCTGCTCATCGGAGTGGGTGTCCTCGTCGGTGGTGGCGCGTTGCCGAGGGGATAGGCGGTGTGGTGTGTTCATCGTGATCGTGGACGACGATGCTGATATCAGGCACATCTTTCATGCCTTGTTGGAGGTGCGCCACAAGGTCATCGAGTTCACCTCGGTCGATGCGGCAATGGCCGCGGACTGGCAGCATGTCGATGTTGCCATTGTCGACTTGATGATGCCCGGTCGGGCAGGTGACGAACTGATTGTGTGGCTGGCCGCCACCCATCCGCACGTCCGCCGGATCTTGTGCACCGCGAAAGACCCGGACGGGTTGAATGCGGTCAGGTTCGGCGACGCCCACGACATCCTCAGCAAGCCTTTCACTGCGGACGATCTGCGAAGGATGCTCGCCGATGACTGACACGATCGCGGAGCGGCTGGCACGCATCGAAGAACGGACGGTGACGATCCTGGCCAAGGTCGAGCATGGCGACAGCAGGCTTGACGAGAAGTTCACTGCTCTGGCGTCCAAGGTGGACCGGCAGGGCACCCGGTTCGGTGCCCGCCTTGACCGTGTCGAAGCCGAGGTCGAGACGGTGGCGGACCAGCAGAACGCGTGGCGCAACCGGGCGATCGGCCTCATCATCGGCGCGTCAGCAACGACCGGAGGTGTGACAGCGATCCTGCTGCGGCTGGTGTCGGGAGTCATCTGATGGTGGCGCGTGGCAGCGAACGGTGGCGCGAGGAGAAGTGGGGCGATGCCTGCGCCACAGCGAAAACAACGATCGTGTGGATCGGGGCCGACCAGTCGACCGGGCAAAAGGAGGTCGGGCTGACTGTTGACCGCCGTGCCGTGCCGATCTTCCGGGCCGCCGCGGCCGTCATCGCACGTCACCGCTATCTGGTGGACCGGACCCAGACCGGCGCCTACAACTGCCGCCACATCGGCAACGACGTCAACCGGCCGTGGTCGTCGCACGCGTGGGCGACCGCCGTGGACATCAACTGGCGGCGCAACCCAGACGGGTCCAGGCTCGTCACCGACATGCCGGCCGCCATGATCGACGACTTGCAGGCGTTGACGTGTGCTGACGGGACACCGTGCTGGCGGTGGGGTGGCGACTGGGACCGTGACCCGCGCACCGGCCACACCTACTACGACGCCATGCACTTCGAGGCGTTCGCGACTCCGGACGAGATCGCGTCCGGGCCGATCTGCGATCCAGGAGCTGCCATGCTTGCCGGGCCGGTGTTCTATTTCGAGGGGGCTGATGGGATGGCGGCGTGCGCCTGGATGGCGACCGACCGTGCCCGCGGGCTTGCGACTGCTTCGGCGGCGGAGGCGGCGGAGGCGGCAAAGTTGGGGTTGGAGGTGATTGCGGTGGGTGGTCCGGCGGGGCGGACGTTGGCTGCTGCTGGGGTGGCGCACACGGTCCGGTCTGGGTCGGACCGGGCGGCGACCTACCGGGCTGTCGCCAACTGAGAAATGGTGTTGACATCTAGTCTACGAAAGGGTACGTTTTCAGCACCACAGACACCCGCCCGCAAGGGCAAGGAGCAGACCCCATGACCACCGCGACTGCCCACCGCACCGCCTCCCCCACCAAGCTTCAGACCGGCGCATGGGGGGCCCGCATCGCAGGCACCGCCGCTGTCGGCGAGACGATCACCATTGTCACCCGCGCAGGCAAGACCTGGGACGCCACCGTCTCACGGGTCGTCTGGTCTGATGGTCAGGTCACCATCGTCGCGACCGGCACCGCCGCTCGCACGACCCCTGCACGGTCCCCGCACTCCTCCACCACCTCGAAGAGGACTTGCGACGAGTGCCTGGAGTCGCGGACCGGTCTGCGCCCCGCCCGCGATTCGTCCGGCCTCGCTGGGATGGTCTGCGGCCGCTGCTACGGCCCGTCGCACACCCTTTCCTTCGCCTGAGTTGTAGACTGGCGGGCGACGGTGCGGTAGTGTTGTGGCACCCGAACAGAGGGCCACCATGCCTGCGCCTGCCACACGAGAAGAAGCCGCCGGCATCCTCCTCGCCGCACACGCACGCCTGCGCGCATCCGCAGCAGACTCCGAGCACGCACGGACCGCATTCCAGGATGCGGTCGCGGCAGCATCCGCATGCATGTCGTTTCGGGCGATGAGCAACCTGGTCGGACTTGACCCGGCCCACCTGCACCGCACCGCCCGCAAGTCCGCCCACTACCCGCCACCATCGCCCGGCACATGACCGCCTGACCGAACAACCGAAGGACCGAACATGTCAGAACTTGTCCCGCACGTCCCGCAGCCGGTCGCGTTCCTGCCCGGCCCGACCGAGTCCGAAAGGCTCTGGAAGCTTGCCAACGCGATCGCAACGACCGACTTCGTGCCCAAGTCGATCCGCGGGAATCCGCCCGCGATCCTGGCCGCGATGATGACCGGCCGGGAGTTGGGGATTCTGCCCATGCGTGCCCTGCGGCAAATTAACGTCATTGACGGCCGGCCGGCACCGTCGCCGGAGCTGATGATGGCGCTGGCGTTGAAGGCCGGCCATGACGTGTTCGTGGCTGAGACGACCCGTGAACGGTGCGCGGTCGAGGTGCGCCGGTCCGACTGGGACGGCGACCGTGTCGCACGGCTGGAATGGACGTTGGAGGACGCGGCCGACGCCGGCCTGTGCACCGTCGATCCGACGTCGGGCAAGGCGGTCGCGGTGTCGCAGTACGGCCGGCCGCTGCCGTGGCAGGCCTACACCCGCGCGATGTTGCGCTCACGTGCGATCTCGGAGGCGTGCCGGACGTGGCTGCCTGACGTGGTCGAAGGCGCGTCGTATGCGCCTGAGGAGCTTGGTGCTGACGTCGACGATCGTGGGCACAGCGTCGAGCTGGTCGAGGTCGCACGGGCGGGCGGTCGCGAGTTCGATCCGCTGGAAGGTGAGACTGACGAGGTGCGTGTGGCGGTGGCCGCTGCGATGGGCGACGGCCTGCAGGACGCCGAGATTGTTGACGAGGAGGCGCCGGCCGATCCTGGCATGCCCGCCGACGTCCCCGACGGTGACCTGCCCGCTCACGTCCCCGCCGTGGCGGCCCAGGTCGAGCCTGACGGCGTTTCGGCCGTGCCCGGTAGTGCGGGAGGGTCGGACGTGCCGGCCCGGCACAGCGGCTCTGACGGCCTCACAGCGGCGCAGGTCGAGCAGGCATGCGCCCTGATCGACGACATGCACGCCGACGTGGCCACCGCGAACATCGACGAATGCATGGCCCGGATCACTGACGGAAGCTGGTCGGCAGGGATAGTGATGGCCTGCGAGATGGCCGGCAAGAAGCGCACCAGCCTGCTTGCCAGGTTGCAGCCGGTGGTGACGGCCGACCAGAAGGCCAAGGCACGCACGGTCGCTGACGTGTGGCTGGGCCGGCAGGACCGGGAGTCGGCGGCGGCGCTGGTTGCTGCGACGGTGCCGGGCACGCCGGACATGACCCGGCTGCGCGACGTGTTGAAGTTCCGCATGGAAGTGGCGGTGCAGGCTCTCGGTGAGCTTGACCCCGACCAGTCATATTCTGGGAGACAAACCAGGGCGGCGGAAGAGGTGGCCGATCTGGGTCCGTGGGGTGCGGTGCGGCTTGACCGTGCCGCCACCCTGGTCGACGAGCTTGAAGCGGAGGTCGCCGAGTTGCGGCAGTCCTGACGGGTGCTCGCCAGCCGGGCTCGTGTGGGCTAGTGTGCCCGGCAAGAAGAACGGCCCCCGGGGGAGGGGGCCGTTCTGAAGCCGAGTTCGCCCTCGGGGTGCCGACCATAGCACACGAGGCCCTGAGACAGGAGCACGTGTGAGCATCCAACGGGTGGCTCGATGAGCGCCGAGGCGACTGGGTGGGTGTGGCGCCACAGCCCTTACGTCGGGGTCGCGTTCGCCATCCACCTTGCACTGGCCGACTCAGCCAACGACCAGCACGGCTACCGGCTGTTCGCCCGCAAGCAATGGACCGCCGACAAGGCGCGCACGACCAGGAAGACGGTCCGCGAGGTGATGGGCCAGATGGTCGCCGACGGGATGCTCGAAGTCCTCGTTGTGAGGCATGCGCATCCGACGGAGTACCGGCTGCTGTTGCCGCAGGTCGAGCCGATGTGGACCCCGAATGCTGGTGTCCCGAGAGCCGACACCAACCCGAGTCATGGTGGAACGTCAGGTTCCACCATGACGGAACGACAGGTTCCACCTGACGGAACGACAGGTTCCACAGAGACAGAAGGGAGACAGAAGGTTGAGGAAACCCCCCCTACCCCCCCACGCGAACCCGCCACGACAGCACCAGCCGAACCGGCTACGTCGACGCCCATGGTGGAGGAAACAATCCAACTCCTGACAACCCGGGCCGGCCCACACGCCAGAAAGCTCACCCATGCCGGACGGCACCGCCTCGAACGGCTCCACGCCACCCTGGCCGCCGCACTGGCCGAAGGGTGGACCCCTGCCGGACTGGCCCGAGCGCTGACGGTCGACGACCTCGCCGACGTATCGTCGGTCCCGGCGGTCCTGACTGCACGCTGTGCCGGGCTGGGCCCGCCGCCGCGCCGCACGGCACCGGAGCTGGGCCGACCCGACCCGGGCTGCCACACGTGTGGCGGGGTCGGGCTGGTCGAGGCGCAGGCGGCGCGGACTGTCGCGGCGGACACGCCCGACCCGGGACGCATGACCCCATGCCCCTGCCGGCAGCGAAAGGCGGCAGCATGACCGCCGTGCGTGACCGTTTCGGCCGATTTGTCCGCCGAAACGGTATTCTTGGAGGGTCGAACGATCAGGAGACCCCCGATGATCGACACGACCCGACCGTGCACCCGCCACACCTGTGGCGGGACGGCACACCTCACCCGCGACGAAACGTCGGCAGCCCTGCGCTATCGGACGTTCGTTTGCGTGCGCTGCGGCCACGAGCAGGTCCAGATCATCCGCCCACAGTCGCCGGCACGACGTGCCGACGACGTCCTCGCGCTGGTCGCCTCGGCGACACAGCCGGAGCTGATCGAGTCGCACCGTCGCGACCGCACCGGCGAACGGATCCTCGTCGAGCGGCCGTCCGCCTGACCCTGGCCGCGACTGCGGCCGTGGCTGCGGCCGGGCTGTCGACGTCCGCGGCGGACGCACCCAAGGCGCAGGCCGTCCAGCTGCCAGTGCCGCCCACCGCGGGGCTGCGGCCGGTGGACGGCTGGCGCCAGCACGCGGCCATGCCCCAGCGGGCAATCCCCGTCCGGTGGGCGGCACTGGCCGACTGCGAGTCGGGCGAATGGGACCGCCACGGCGTCCCGATCCCAGGCACGGCCCGCTGGGACATCGAGTCTCCGCCGCACTTCGGCGGGCTGCAATGGACCCTGTCGACGTGGCAGGCCGTGAAACCTGACGGCGCGCCGGACAACCCTGCGGCCGCGTCGGCACGGCAGGAGATCGCGGCGGCCGAGACACTGATGGGCCTGCCTTGGGGCGGATGGCAGCACTGGCCGGTCTGCTCGGTCAAGGTCGGGCTTGCATGACTCACTTGCACCGTGTCGCCCGACCGTCTACGCTGCGCGGGTGACAGGCCGACTGAATGGATGACCGATGACAGCAACCCCCAACCTGGACGACGACCTCGACGAGGCCCTCGCCGACGCTTTCGCACCACCGACAGACCCGTTCGCAGACGACGAAGGGCCGGGCAGGTTCCGGATCGAGACGGACGACCAGGCCGAATGGGCCGGCCGGAAACTGGCGGTCGCCACCCGACGAACCGCCGAAATCCGTGAGACCGCCGACCGTGCCCGCGCCCGCATCGAGCAGTGGCAGGCCGACATGCTCGCCCCGCACCGTCGTGACCTGGAGTTCTTCGAGGGGCTGCTGACCGAGTATGCGACCGATCAGCGGACCGGGCATGGCCGCAAGCAGGTCGAGACACCATCGGTGAAGGTCACGACACGGACTGTGCCGGCAACGTTCGCGGTGGTCGACGCCGAACGGGCCGCGGCGGCACTGGGTGACGACCATCTGGCGGTCACGGTCCGGCGGGTCGTGTCGGTGGCCGAACTCAAGAAGGCGGCGGTGCCGGCGCTGATGCTCTATGACCCGATCGACAAGGAGATCGGGGGGCTCTCGCATGACGAAGGTGCCAGCTTTCGCGACGCCGAAGGGGCACCACTTTCGTGGCAGATCGTCGTCAGCGACGGAAAGTACTCCGTCGTTGACGGTGCGACCGGCGAGATAACCGAGCACCTGGTCCTCATGAACGTGACGGTTGATCAGAACACCGGCACCGTCATCGACGGGGTGGACCCGGTGCCGTCACGGCTATCTGTGACCGTGACCCCACAGGCCGTCCGATGACCGGCCGGCGCGTCCCGACCCGTGTCGTCATGCCTGCCGATCAGGTCATAGACGCGATCTGGTGGGGTGTGGCACCGCCGGCACCTGCCGACCGTGGTTGGGAAGGCCGCCAGCCCGTCGTCGGAGCACGTGCGCTCGCGCTGGCTGCTGCGACCCGGCCGGGCGTGTGGGGCAAGATCCGGCTCGGCCGCAGCCGTGCCGGCACGACCGCGCACCGGCTCCGTGAACACCACGGGCTGGAGGCCGTCGCCCACGGCGATGACCTGTACTTCCGCGCCGCATCGAAGGACGCGTGATGGCCACCACGAAAGAGTTCCGGTGGCGCAAGGCTGACCGGCTCGCCGCCACGGGTGCGGTGGCCCGCCTGGCCGAAGGGTTGTGGGCTGTGCAGGGCGACCATGGCTGCCACCTGGTCGCGATCGTCGGCGACGACGCTGGCCGGTCGCCAGTGGTCGGGACGTCCGGGGCGCTGCCGCCACGGCATTCGTGCACGTGCACGCACGGTCGCAGCGCCGACGAAACGGCATGTTCGCATGTGATGGCTGCGCTGCGGGTCGAACGGGCAGCCCGGCCGCCGTTGGAAGACCCGTTCGCAGGGTTGATCGAAGGGGAACAGTGATGGCGGAGCGGTGGGTTGACAGTGACGGGCTGGCTGCACTTGCACGGGCCACGACCGGCGAGCGCCGGCCCGGCCTGACCAGGCGCGGCCTCGCCGTCGTGCTGGTCCTGATCTGGCTGGCCGCGTCCACCCTCGTGGCCCCGTGGCTGTTCGACAGGGCGTTGGATGCGGCCGAATACGAGCGGTGCCGCGTCGCCCAGGCCTTCCCGTGTGGGAGGGACCGGTGACCGGCGAATGGGACAACGGGCAGAGCGGGCTGACAGACCAGGTCGTCGCTGCGGTCCGCTGGCGCTCCAAAGGTGTCTGTGAGGCCGTGTGGAACCTGTCAGGCGACCCCGAGGCGGGTCGGCGCTGCCACCGTGACGGCGTCGATCATCATCATGCGCTGCTGCGGTCACGTGGCGGCAGACTGCTCGACGCCCTGTCGTTCCCGTTCCACATTGTCCTTCTGTGCCGGCCATGCCACGACCGGGCACATGCACGCAAGGACTCGGGTGTGAGGGCGTTTGACGGGCTGCCGCTGATCGTCGCCGGCCAGGTGCGCAGCCGTCACGGCCGCATCGAATATGTCGGCCCCGTCGACACGTTCGAGGCGGTGCTGGCCGCATGGCAGACCGGACCAGGAGAGGACGACGGCGATGCGTGACAAACCGACGGGCCGTGTGAAGTGGTTTACCGACGAGTTGGGGTACGGGTTCATCGCGCCTGATGACGGTGGTGATGACCTGTTCGTTCACCATTCCAACATTTTGATGCCGGGCCGGCGAACTTTGGAGTCGGGTTGGCTGGTCGAGTTCGAGGTCGGTGAGGGTCGCAGGGGGCCGCAGGCGCAGAATGTCGTCCGTCTTGCCGAGGTGGCGGCATGACCGACGGAGAGCGTCTGACTGATGAGCAGCTGGTCCACGTTGCCGGCTTGCTGTTGCGATGCAATTTCGCTCTGATGTGGGAGGGGATCAGTCCGTACTTGTCGACTGATGCTGATGACGACGTGTGGGACTGGGCGGTACGAACAGCGGGGGCGCGGTTCGACCAGCACGGGCTGTGGGACAGTGGGATGTTGACCGACGAGGAGCATGCGTCGCAGGGCTGTCCGCACTCGTGGTGCGTCCTCAAGGGCACGTCGGGGGACAATGATGCGTGAGCGTGTGCTGACGGTGAGACAACCCTTCGCCGACCTGATCATGTCCGGCCTGAAGACGGTGGAGAACCGGAGCTGGCCGGTGCCGCAGACCGTCGCGCCGACCGAGGACTGGTATCTGCGTCTGTGGGAGTGCAGCTACTACCGGAGCTATCACCTGCCGACTGGGGACGTGAGGAAGGGCACCTGTTCGTTTGGGTGTTATGACGAACCGGCCTGCATCACGGGCGGCCCGTTGCCGTTCCCTTTCCGGCTGTGGATACATGCCGGCGCCGGGTGGGCGGACGGCTGGACGTGGACCCGGGACGGGGAGGAGCGGCTGGCCGCCGTAGGTCTAGACCCACGGCGGATCGTTCACCCCGGCAGCGGCATGGTTGCCCCATGGGTTCCCAGCTCACGGCTTGGTGTGCTGCTCGGGCATGTCACGGTCACAGGCTGCCACCACGCCGACGAGTGCATCCAGTCGATGTCCCCAGACGACCTGGACGACTCCTACCAGCACGGGCCGTGGTTGGGCGAGGATCAGGGCGTCCGCTATTGCACCCGCTGGTCCGACCACGAGTCATGGCACTGGCAACTAGACGACCCGGTCCTGCTAGATAAGCCGGTCCGGATGCGCGGGCAGTTGAGCCTGTGGCGGCTGCCGCCGGCGGTGACGGCATGGCCGACATGATCTGGCCGCTACGTGTCGCCATTTGGGCTGCTGGAGCTTCCACTCCTGGCCGGTCGCGGCGGCATGAGGAGTTGCCGGTCAAGTCCCGCGTGGAGTGTCGTGTCGAGGCGATCGGCTGGACGCTCTGTTTCGGACGCGGGTGGCGTCGCAACATGGAAATCGCGACGCTGCTGTGGCGCGACCAGTGACCGGCCGGACGGTGTCGGAGATTGCTTTCCAAGACGCCGTGGCCCAGTACGCCCGCTTTCAGGGCTGGGCGGTGGCCCACTTCAGGCCGGCCCGGTCACGTGCCGACGGCGGCTGGCGCACCCCCGTCGCCTACGACGCCCGCGGCTGGCCCGACCTGGTCCTGGTCCGCGAACGGGTCCTGTTCCGCGAGCTGAAGTCGGCCCGTGGCAAGGTCGACGCCGATCAGCAGGCGTGGCTTGACCGGCTGGCGGCGGCGGGGCAGGACGTTGGGGTGTGGCGACCGAAAGACTGGGGTGTGATCGAAGCCACGTTGGCGCGTGACTTCCACCACCCCACAGTGTAGACTCCACGTCGACAGACCGTCTGACTGAAAGGACCGCCATGCACCCGGCCGACATGGACTCTGTGATGGGTCCACTATGACGTACGCGGAATTCCTAGCGTCCAAGCAGGCCCACAGTTGGCGCCACGGCGTCACCATCGATCGCGGCGACGTCCATCCGATGCTGCACGACTGGCAGGCCGCACTCGTCCTGTGGGCCGCCGAACGTGGCCGCGCGGCCGTGTTCGCTGACTGCGGGCTCGGGAAAACTTTCGTCCAGCTGGAGTGGGCCAGGCTCGTCGCTGATACCGCACTGTTGGTCGCCCCACTGTCGGTTGCCCGTCAGACGGTCCGCGAGGCACGCAAGCTCGGGCTCGACGTCACCTACGTTCGTGACGGAGAGGAAGTCGACGGGCCGGGCTTGTGGATCACGAACTACGAGATGGCCGAACGGTTCGACCCCGCCACGTTCGGCGCGATCGTCCTCGACGAGTCCAGCATCCTAAAAAACGTGGACGGCAAGACACGCCGGCGCCTGACCGACACGTTCCGCACCGTCCCGATGCGGCTCGCATGCACCGCCACCCCCGCCCCGAACGACGTGGCCGAGTTGACCAACCATGCCGAGTTCCTCGGGGTCATGTCCCGACCAGAGATGCTCGCCGCCTACTTCGTCAACGACGAGAAGTCGTGGCGGCTCAAAGGCCACGCCGCCGACGCCATGTACGAATGGATGGCCACGTGGGCAGTAGCACTCCGCAAACCGTCCGACCTCGGGTACGACGACACAGGCTACGACCTTCCGCCGCTGACCATCGTCCCGCAGATCGTCGACGTGGCGGTCGTCCCTGACGGGCAACTGTTCGCCACCGACATCGGCGGAATCGGCGGAAGAGCGTCCCTGCGTCGCGAGACGCTTCATGCCCGCGTCGAACGGGCCGCCGAACTGGTCGACGCTGAGGATCGCCAGTGGATCGTGTGGTGCGGACTGAACGATGAAGCAGACCTCGTCACCAAGCTCGTCGGCGACGATGCGACCAACGTCGAAGGGTCATGGGACCCGGACGCCAAAGCCGAAGCACTCGAAGCGTTCCAGGACGGCCAGATCCGTGTGCTTGTCACGAAACCGTCCATCGCAGGGTTCGGGATGAACTTTCAGAACTGCGCACGGCAGGTGTTTTGCGGCATCGGCGACAGCTACGAGGCCTACTACCAGGCCATCCGCCGGTCGTGGCGGTTCGGCCAGACCGAACCCGTGGACGTCCACATTGTCGTGTCCGAGCTGGAACGTCAGATCGTCGACAACGTCCGTCGCAAGGAGTCAGACGCGTCCCGCGTCACCGACCAGCTCGTGCGCCACGTCGCACGAGCGATCCAACAGGAGAAGAACCGTGCATGACGCATATGTGACCGACGATGCCCACGGGGACGGCTGGCACCTGATGCTCGGCGATTCGTGCGAAAGGCTCGCCGAGATCGGCGACGAGACCGTAGACCTGTCCATCTACTCGCCACCGTTCTCGTCCCTGTTCGTCTACAGCCCGTCCCCACGGGATTTGGGCAACAGCTTCTCGCGGGACGAGTTCATTGAGCACTACGGGTTCGTCATCCGTGAGATGCTCCGGGTCACGAAGCCGGGCCGACTGTCAGCCGTGCACGTGCAGCAGTTGACGACCACGAAAGCCACGCACGGGATCATCGGGATGACCGACTTCCGGGGCCAGGTCATCCAGGCGCATCAGGACGCGGGGTGGATCTTCCACGGCGAGGTCACGGTCGACAAGGACCCGCAGGCGCAGGCGATCCGCACGAAGGCGCACGCGCTGATGTTTCAGACGTTGCGGCGCGACTCGACGGGGAACAGGCCGGCGCTGGCCGACTACGTCCTGATCTTCCGCAAGCCGGGGGAGAACGCAGTCGCGGTGACCCCGATCGAGCATGGGGTGACCCACGAGGACTGGATTCGGTGGGCCCGGCCCGTCTGGTACGACATCCGCGAGACGGACACTCTGAACACTGCCGTGGCCCGGGACGATGCCGACGAGCGCCACATTTGCCCGCTGCAGCTGCCGTTGATCGAACGGGCCGTCCGTCTGTGGACGAACCCCGGCGAGGTCGTGTGTTCCCCGTTCGCGGGGATCGGGTCCGAGGGGGTCGTGTCGGTCGAGTGGGGCCGCCAGTTCGTCGGATGCGAACTGAAGGCCAGCTACTGGCGGACGGCAGCGGCGAACATTGCTGCGGCGCAGGTCCGGCGGGACATGCCGTCACTGCTTGACACCCAGGCAGGGCTGTGATGGGCCGCCGTTTCACCCTGTCGATCGCGCTGGACGCCGAAGACTTCCACGACGACGACGGCCGGTGGGACCCGGCACCGATGATCGCCGAAATGTTCGGTGTCCTGGCCGACCAGTTCGAGACCCGACCGGCCACCGCAGTCGGCGACAGCGCGGTGGTGGTGACGGCTGCCGGTGAGGTCATCGGCACCTGGACCGTGACCGGCGACGACGCGTGGGTGCCATGAACGACCATTCAGACCGCACGAACCTATCGAGGAGCACGAGCATGGAACTTTCACTGACTGACCTGCGCGACCTGATCGCGCCCGCAGGAACCCCCGGCATGTCCGGGACGCCTGATCCGCTCGACCCGACCCCGGGCACGGCGGTGCTGATCCGCACTGTGACGATGACCCTGACGGGCCGGGTTGCCAGCCTGTCGCCGGCATGGATCGTGCTGGACGATGCGGCCTGGATCGCCGACACGGGCCGGTTCGCCGACGCCCTGTCCAAGGGCACCCTGTCGGAGGTGGAGCCGTTCTGCGACAGGATGTGGGTGTCACGTGGTGCGATCGTGGATATGACGTTCTGGAACTTTCCGCTGCCCCGGGATCAGAAGTGAACGCCGCGACTGCCCGTGCCGGGCGCGACTGGTCGGGGTCGTGGTCGGGGTCGCGGTCGGGGTCGTGGTCGGGGTCGCGGTCGGGGTCGCAGTCGGGGTCGGGGTCGCGGTCGTGGTCGTGGTCGGGGTCGCGGTCGCGGTCGCGGTCGCGGTCGCAGTCGGGGTTGCGGTCGGCATGACGGTTGCCAAGTGGGTCAACGTCTACCAGCTGGCAGAGGCCGAACTGGCCCGCACCCGCGCCGAGGTCGAGCGGTTGCGCGGGCTGCTCGCCGAACTGCGCGACTGCGATCTGTTTGCCCACCCTTGCCGGATCCACCCCCCGTCGGACACGCCCCCCGGACTCCCGGAGAGCTATTGCCTGGGGCACCATTGGGATCATCCGTGCATCGTCCCGAGAGTGCTCGACGCACTCGACCAGACAGGACCAACCACCCAACGCAACACCACCATCAAGGAGACAACATGAGCACCAAGAACACCACACGCCAGATCGTCGTCACTGAAGGACGTTGGAACTTCGTCGGCGACGTCGAAGCCACGCTTGACGGGCTGACCATTCACGACTGCTCGGTGATCCGCTATTGGGGCACCACCGACGGGCTTGGTCAGTTGGCGCTGTCCGGACCGACCGACAAGACGAAGCTCGACCCGGTCGGGACGGTCCACATTCCGACGCACGCGGTGATCGTGCGGATCGACGTGAAGTCATCGCTGTGAGCCTCGGCAACGGCAACGGCTACGGCGACGGCAACAGCTACGGCGACGGCTACGGCGACGGCGACGGCAACAGCTACGGCTACGGCTACGGCGGCGACGGCGACGGCGACGGCAACGGCAACGGCTACGGCGGCGACTTCACGAACTGCCCTGCGATCATCCAGACAGGAGCCACACCATGAACGTCGCAACGATCACGATGGACCCTCTCCTCGCCCGAGAGAAGCTGCGCAGCACCCGCATCGCCGTCCGCGCCCGCAACGCCGCCGATCTGGACACGGTCGCCAAGCGGATGAAGCGCGAGGACGAAGCACTGCTGCGCGGCTACCGCCACTTGGCGAAGGGCAAGGCGCTCATCAACCTTGGGCATGCAATCCACGACGCCGGCCGCAACCACGATGGGCTGCCCCTGCTGGCGGCCTGCCGGGCCGACGCGACGTGGTGTCAGGCGTCCGTCGGGTCCGACCGTGTGGAGTTCTACCGGGCCGAAACAAACAGCCGAGGGGCTCTGGACGGGCGGAAACGCCCTGACTTCGCCTGCAAACTCCCCTCGGGGCCGGTCCAGAGTGTGTGGCGCAATCGGGCGCTGGTCCCGTCCGTCCCTGCCGAACTTCGCCCCAAGGCGGCGCTGCACCGGTTCACGATCCTGTGGGAGGCCGAGTGGGGCCGCGTTCCGACGGACCCGATGCTGTTGCGTCCGCTGGCTGGCGACCTTTTCGTGGTCGAGGCGCACTGGGATCTGACCCCCTTGGAGCAGGCCGTTCTGGCCGGGCGGATCGGCTGATGGGCCGCGTCGAAGAACTACGCAAGATGGTTCGGTCTCGCGCAGGTAGAGGCAACTACTTCCTCGACGTCGAGGAACTGCTGGCCGAGGTGGATCGTCAGGCGACTGAGCTTGCTGCGCTGCGTGAGGAGAACCGGAAGCTAGTCGTCGCGCTGCACGAGTCGTGCGACGAGGGACGCCGTGAATGCCTCGCAGAACTGAAACTCTGCTGTTCAGCCGAAGTCGATGCCGTCGTGATGGATCGGCAGGCGGCCGAGCTTGCCGCGCTGCGTGAGGTGACGCAGCGGGCCATCGAGTGGGGCTGTCACGATCTCCACTGTGCGTGGTGCGGATACGGGGCGAACCACCACCCTGATTGTCTGTTCGAGGCGATGCGCAAGGCACTGGAAGGCGACAAGTGATGACCCCTGCTGAGGGCCTGGCCATGAACACGCCCATCACGATCCTGCCCGGCCCAGAGGGTCACGGCGACCGCCGTGGGCTGGCTGTCGATGCCGTGGGACACTGCGTCTATGAGCACATCTCGTCGGACTACTGGTGGTCCCAGAAAGACCTGTGCGACGGCCTGTGGCGCAACTTTCGCGAAGCCCTCGGATTGGATGAGGATGCGGACGTATCGCGTCGTCTGATCCTCGCCGGGGAGTGCGAGGCGGTCAAGCAGGGCTGGCGCGGCGACCTCACGGACTGCCGAGCAGCAAATGATGACGACCACACGCCAGGAGGCGACAAGTGAGTATCTACGTCAGCAGGCCGCAAATGGTGGCCGCGTTCCAGTGGCTTGGCCCGCAGTCTGAAGACGATCTTATCGACGGCTTCCTAGGCGCGGAGGGGGTGAACGGACGCGTCCGCTTCGTGGGCGACGACCTCGAACTCATGGCTGGGGTGGGTGGCGCTCAGGGGTGGGTCCCGGTGCCCGTCGGTCACTGGATCGTGCGCAAGCCGGGGGACTTCTCAGATCATTGGCCGGTGGACCCTGACTACTTCGCGGCGAAGTACGAGCCAGCCAGTAATGACGACCACATGCCAGGAGGCGACACATGAGCGCCCTCACCTGCCCGAAATGCTCCACCGACCACGACGGCCACCCCGACGACACCATCGACGCACACACATCAGCTGCATCCAGGGACAGTCCGCGGCCATCACCGCGGCCATAGCCGACATTGTCGCCCAACTCACGCAAGCAAACCCCCCAACCCCCAAGCCCCGAACCCCCACCAACAAGGAGACACCATGATCCGCGCCATCGTCCGTCACGGATTCGTCTGGTCCTGCCTCGCCACGTTCACCCTCGCCGCCTTCGCCGACCCGCTGTGGGCGCTCGGGGCACTGGCCTTCACCATCGTGATCGGATCAGTGGGGCTGTGGGACGAGGCCACACACGAACCCCCCCGGATGGGCCCTGACATCATCGAACGCATCGCCGCTCAGGACCGCCACCCCACCCCTGTAGTCTCGCCGTCAACGACCGTATAGAAGCCCACGACCCTATAGAAGCCCCCACATGAGCACACGAGACGGACAAGGCATCCACGGCGCCCACGGCCGCGAAGTGTTCGACGCCGAACTAGACCGGCCCCGCTGCACCGCCAACACCCGCGGCACAGGCGGCGTGCGCTGCCGCAACCGGCCCCCTGTCGGCGCCACCACATGTCGCTTCCACGGTTCCAAGTCTCCGCAGGCCGAACGTGCCCGACGGATCCGGCTCCTTGACCTGCAAGACCCTGCGATTGCCAGGCACGCCCAAATCCTCACATCACCGTCGGCGTCGGACAGGGACGTGCTGATGGCAATCAAAATGGTGTATGACCGGACCGGCCTTGTCCCTGGGGTGCAGGTCGATGTGGCGGGGACGCAGGACCGGATCCTGGCACGGATCGCAGACCTGATCGCCGACGACGACGACGACGATG
>Ga0214472_10003519_pt1 | contig 16530 bp, 13 predicted proteins | sample RVTome_6_FD_207662 | JGI IMG/M metagenome (GOLD analysis project Ga0214472, IMG submission 207662) | Soil microbial communities from uranium-contaminated site in the Upper Colorado River Basin, Wyoming, United States - RVT140D175 | ecosystem: Environmental > Terrestrial > Soil > Contaminated >... | reverse complement strand
GCCGCCGATCCAGAACCACAATAGGCAAGCCCGCGCCGATCGAGCTCCGCTTGCAGCGTACCGTCCTCGCCGAACGCTCCGTGCAGTGCGACAAACACGAAATCCGCCGGCCGATCCAGCGCCGACAAGTCGTGCGGGTCAATGTCGCGCATCGCCACGCGGTGCCCCAGCCGCACCAGTGCCTCTGCCACGGCACGGCCACTATCCAAGCTGACGGCGCGCTCCGTGCCCGGACCGCCCGCTAATACCGTGATCGCCAACGTCTCCAGCGCCTCATTCGGTTTGCGCAACGTGGTTGGCACACTTGCTTTCTTATTTGGATCGAGGGTTTGTGTCATCAGATGCAGGCTTTTGCCATCTCGGGTCGCCAAATATCGATTTCGATTTCGAGCCGGGTTCCGAATTCGCGCTCTACACGATCGCGAACCAAATCGATCAACTCCATCACGTCCGTCGCCGTCGCTCCCGGATCTGCGATGATGAAATTCGCATGGCGGTGCGAAACATGGGCCGCCCCGCAGCGCGCCCCTTTCAACCCCGCGCGATCGATCAACGCCCCCGCGGACTGCCCGGGCGGATTCTTAAATACACACCCGGCGCTCTTGTCGGCCAGCGGTTGCGTCTCTTGTTTGTAACTAAAATACTCATCAAAGCGACGCTTCACCTGAACGGGATCACCCTGACACAAGCCAATCTCCACCGAACAAACAATGCGATCACCAACCAAAGACCGGCGATAACCAAACCCCAGCTCTGATTGATCTATGGTCTCGACGATTCCATCGCTTCCGACACAAGTGACCCGCCGAACGACGTCGCCAAAAGAACCAAAACGCCCGCCGGCATTCATGCGCACAGCACCGCCCACCGTGGCGGGTATGCCGGCCATGCACTCCAACCCGGATAAACCTTCTTCGCTGCACTGCTTGGCGAGTGGCATCAGATCGACACCCGCCCCCAGCGTTACAGAATCATCATGGCGGTCGACACGCCGAAACGTCTCGTTGTCTAAACGTATCACGACCCCGTCATATCCATCGTCACTGACCAGCACGTTCGCACCGCTGCCGAGCGCCTTACATGGAACACCATGATCCCGCGCGCAACGCATCAGCGCGGACAGATCTTTGGCATCCCGAGGGTGGCACAGAAAGCGTGCGTTGCCTCCGAGCCGAAACCAGGTGCATCGACCGATGGGCGCGTCACGCTCCATGCGGTCTGCAAATTTGCTCCACCAACTCATCAGCGACCTTCCAAACGTCCCCCGCACCCATCGTAATCACCAGATCGCCCGGCAAGACATTTTGCACAACGTGCCGCGCTGCCATCCCGGAGTCCTGCATGTATTGCGCTTCTCCGCCGTTGCGCCGGATGCGCTGCGCTAGCTTTTCCGAACTCGAAACCTCACCCCGCCCCTCGTCGTCTTCCGCTTGCTCCCGCGCACCAAAAGCGTCCAGTACGATCGTTTCGTCCACCACGGTCAACGCTTCCGCAAATCCATCCATCAGATGACGTGTCCGCGCCGCCTGATGCGGCTGAAATACCACCCACGTGCGCTTCGGTTCGTAGCGCCGTTTCGCGGCCTCGAGGGTAACACGTATCTCAGTCGGGTGGTGGGCGTAGTCGTCAACCAGGGTCACGCCGCCGGCCGCCCCCCTCCAGGTCATGCGTCGATCAATGCCGCCGAAAGTCGGAAGCGCTTGCGCCACGCTCTCGAGGTCCGCTCCTGCATGATGGGCCAGGGCGATCGCAGCCAGCGCGTTGGATACATTATATCTTCCGGGAACCGATAAGCGCGTTTCTCCAATCGCCTCGTCGTGGTGTAGCACGTCAAACGAGAAACATCCTCGCTCTTCGCGTAGATTGACTGCTTGCCAATCAGCCCGGTCGGTGAACCCGATCGATTCAACGTTTGCCGAGCATCCCGCCATCACACGCAATGCCGTTTGATCTTCCGCGTGGCACACGAGATAGCCGTCGGGCCGAATGCTTCGACTGAACCTATTGAATGCCTCTATAATGTCATCAAGATCACCGTAGCAATCAAGGTGATCCAACTCGACGTTCAAAATAGCTGCAGCATCCGGCGCCAGATGCAGAAAGGACCGGTCAAACTCACACGCTTCCACGATGAAATGCTTACCCGTTCCGATCCCACTTCCACCACCCAATTGCGATGACCGCGCCCCCAAGAGAAACGACGGATCCAAGCCGGCCTCGCGACAGAGATGAACGCACATCGCCGTCGTCGTGCTTTTCCCGTGCGTCCCGGCAATCGCAACGCCATGTTCATGCTGCCGCATGAGCGCTCCGGCCAACTCGGCGTATTTCAATACCAAAAGCCCACCGGCGCGTGCGGCCAAGAGCTCCGGGTTTGATTCCCCGATCGCGGCACTAATCACGACGCAATCGACACTGGGATCAAGCTGCCCCGCGCGATGACCCACGGAAACCAGGGCACCTTTTTCGACCAGGATCCCCATCCCATCGAACGGGATTTGATCCGAGCCGGTCACTTTGGCCCCCAAGTTCAAAAGGAGCGAAGCCGCACCACTCATGCCCGCGCCACCGATCCCGATGAGGTGTACGCGTGCCGTCTTCAGATCGATCGGTGGTTGCTCCGGTCCGGACGACACACCCGGCGCGAACAAGCTCGATGTGGTTGAAGCATCGCCTTTTGAGCCCACGCTCGCACCGTCTACGTGTGTGCGCATCCTGATCCTTCGAGCTTGATAAAGTTAGGGTGATCCGTTGGCGTGGGTGAGTTTTACCAATGGGCGGGCGACCGCATGCCCGACCTCCTCACGCCCCAATCGTTCAGTATCGGATAGCTTAGCAGGACGGCTCCAAAGATTCACCCCCGTTACTCAGACGGGTGTGCTCTGACCGGGCGATGGTGCAACAAACCGCTCGCTTGAGCGCCCATGAATGGCACGAACTTCAGGAAGATCGGCAACGTAGTCCGCAATTCTCGATGCGGCTTGCCCCCTTCCCAGTCGCTTGGCCGACGCCGCCATCGCCTCACGGCCGGCGCCGTCGGACATCAACTGCTCTAACACGCTCCTAAGGGCAGGACCATTGACGCTGGAATCAATCTTGTCATGGACGATTCGTGCTGCGGACGCGCGAACCAGGCAGCGTGCGTTGGCTAACTGGTGCAGATCTTTATGGTGCGGATAGGGCATGAGAATCGACGCCCGCCCCAATGCCGTAATCTCCGCCAGAGAAGACGCCCCAGCCCGCGCCACGACCAAATCCGCCGCCGCCAATGCCTGAGAAAGGTGATCGGTATACGGCAATACCATTACGCGTTCGGCGCCCCCTGTTCCCCATCGCGAATAAGCAAGCTGCACTTCCTCAAACTCGCCGTGCCCCGTCAGATGTATCATCTGCCAACCATCAACCCCGGTGATGAACTCAAGATTTGCTACCGCGGCTTCGTTGACGGTTCGCGCTCCTTGTGACGCGCCCATTATCAGTAGTGTCTTGCGTGATTCTTCGAGACCGAAACGAGCTAAGCCGTCTTCACGCGTCGATCGGTTGAAGGAAGATCGCACCGGACACCCAGTGACCAAAACCCTAAGTGACGCAGGAAACTGCGCGAGGGTTTCTTCCCATTGAACAAACACAGTGTCCGACATACGTGCGAGATATCGATTGGCGCGGCCGGGCAGTGCGTCGGGGTTGAGTAAGGCCGTATGAATGCCCATCCGGGACGCCTCACGAACCGCTGGGACCGACCCGAGCCCGCCGGTCCCAATGACAATCACCGGCCGTTCGACCGTAAACCGCTCCCGGCAAAGCCTCGAAGAAACCCGAAAGCCGTTGTAAATAGCGGGCCAGCGCCATGGAGCGCGGGCCAGCGCCGGAAGATCCTGCTGAACCAATGCCAGGCTTGTCTTGTCGTGATCATCGCCCCCGCCGCCTAAGACTTGCTGATCGATCGGGCGCTGCGTACCGAAGAACAAGAATCGAACGCGGGGAATCTTCTGCCGAAGCGCCTCGGCCACTGCCAGTGCCGGATACAAGTGACCACCCGTACCACCACCGGCGAAGACAACCAACGGAGAAGGTGAAACGGAGCGTACCTCTGCGGGCCGAGACGAACTCGGTTGGAGGTCGTTTGATTGTACCGCGGTCGCCGTGGTCATTAGATAGAACTCCCCATCCCGATACCCGTCAGCCGTAGATTCCACTGTGCGACGGATCTGCCCGACCCCTCAAGGACCGGGCGTCGCCACGTATGGCAACCGCCATCAGCACCCCGGTCAAGAGGCAAAAAACGATTAATCCACTTCCACCGGCGGAAATCAGCGGCAACGAGATGCCCGTCGTTGGGGCGAGTACTGTCACCACCGCGATATTCATACACGCCTGAAGTCCTACGATCGCCGTGAGACCAAATGCAATGAGCCCCTCGAACCGCGAGTTAGCCGCCAGCATTACACGAAGCCCCAACCAGATGAATACGGCATATAGAGCGATGACTACGACCCCGCCGAAAACACCCATCTCTTCACAAATCACAGCAAAAATAAAGTCTGTGTGACTTTCCGGAAGATATCCATATTTTTGCGTTCCTGAGCCAAGCCCACTGCCCAGCCAAGAGCCCGACGCGATGGTTGCGAGCGATTGAAGCGGTTGATACCCACCGCCCTGCGGATCAGCCCAGTAATCCCAATAGGCCGCAATGCGCTCGAGGCGGTAGGGCTCCGCGTAAAGCAACCCGGCCAATCCCAATGTCCCCACCCCGCCCACGGTGAGCAAATGCGAGACGTGACAGCCCGCTACGATCAACATGGCCGCACCAACGCCGGCGAGTAACGCGGCCGTTCCGAAATCCTCCAGACCCACTAACACGACACATACACCGATCCCCACTGCCGCCGGCAAGAACCCGCGCCGCCATTGTTTGGGATCTACACCGCCATCGGCCAAGAGCCAGGCGAGCAAGAAGACCAGCGCCGGCTTGGCGAATTCCGACGGCTGAACGCCGATCGTCATGGGTCCTACATCGAATCGCAGCCACCGTTGGGATCCGTGGTGTGTTCCCGAAAGACCTGGGATAAGTGTCGCAATCAGACAAAGCAAGGTGCCCACACATAGCGCGATGGTAAAGGTCCGACGAAGAGATACGGAACCGAGTATGAAACCTGCGACACGCGATATGGCCAGCATGGCCATGATGCCAACCAGCGCGAAGATGCACTGACGGGTATGAGGCGCACGCAGCCATGAGGCACCCAATAGTGATCGGTCGATCGAAGCCGAAGTGGACGCGACCATCACCAGTCCCACGGCCATTAATGCCGAGGCGACGATTGTAAACGAACCGGGGCGAACAGCGTCTTCTTGCGCTGGTTTACTAAGCGTTAATGCAGGCATCTTTGTCGTCCATGACCGGCCCGTGATTCTCAGATTATATCTACGATCCCATCGAACGTAACGTCCGCGCCGCGTGGCGGACATCGGCATTCGAAACGCGCCTGAGATCTAACGGCCGCCACAGGGGGCGGCCGCTGCAAGCTAAACACATACCGGGTCGATAACCCGATCTACGCACTTCGTGATTATCAATCGCACCGCATCCGAGCCCCATACTCTATCGGCACTACCGCAACTTGGTCGATACCACGGCCATGCCCGCGAACATGGCCGCGACCAGCCAAAAACGCACCACCGTCTGCGGCTCGCTCCAACCACCCAGATGAAAATGATGGTGCAGTGGGGCACAACGAAACAGCCTTCGCCCCCCCGACCACTTAAAGTACCCGACCTGGGCCATCACAGAGAGCGCCTCAATCACAAACACGCCGCCAGCGATCAAGAGCATCAACTCTTGTCGGGTTACGACGGCAATATAACCGATCAGTCCACCGAGCGGCAGCGAGCCGGTATCTCCCATAAAGACTCGAGCCGGATGACAGTTGTACCAGAGGAATCCCAAACATGACCCAAGCATGGCACCACAGAAGATTACCAACTCACCGCTTTGCGGCACGTGCGGGAAAAGGAGCTTGTCGGCCAACGTATTCGTCGAAACCACATACGTCAGGATCATGAACACCAGCGCGCACAAACCCACGCACCCCGACGCCAACCCATCCATCCCGTCGGTGAGGTTTACCGCGTTCGACGTGCCGGCCATCACCATCACCGTCACCACCATAAACGCCAGCGGCCCCAGGTATAATCCCGGTTTGTAGAAAGGGACGCTCAGAATTCGATAGGCCGGCACCTCACCGGGTTCCACCAAGGAACTAAGAACCGCGAAATTCCCTCGGCCAAACTTGTAGATATAGAACCCCAGTACAACGCCCAACCCAATCTGAAACAGCAGCTTTTCGTACATCTTCAAGCCGTCGCGCGAGCGCAAACGTCGCACGGCTGTCAGCTTCAACCAATCGTCAACGGCACCGAGCACACCGAGCCACACCAGGCAGACCAAACCTATTTGGACATAGAAGTTGCTCAGGTCGGTCAGAAGGAGTACGCAAGCTGCAATCGCAAAAAGAATCATCACGCCGCCCATGGTGGGGACGTTGCTCTTTTCGCGGGTGAGCTCGTTGAGGGAAGCGTGGTCGAACTCGGGCCGGTCGCCGAGCTTCCATTTCATTAACTGGCGAATTAATCGCGGCAGCAGCACCAGCACAAGGAAAAACGCGAGAAGCGCAGCACAGGTACCGCGAAAGAGCGTGTTTTCATACGCGTAATGCCGATCCCCGAAAAATTCACGCGCCAAGAGATAAAGCACTTAAGACCAATTCCTGTCGATTCCGCTCAATTCACTTCGCCACCCGACCATTGTGGACCGCGCACGATTCCATCAGCTCGGCTCCTACACCCCCGCCGTTGCCAAGCTCGTTCCCCGCGCATACTGATTCACTCGGGTCTTCAAGTCTACGACCACTTTGTCGAGCCGCATCGCCCTGGACCCTTTGAGCCACACTGCATCACCACCGCGCAGCAGCGTCACGAGTTTAGCACTACAATGGCTCGCATCCTTACATACGATTAATTGCATGCCCTCTTCGTGGCCCGACACGGCCTGGCAGGCGCGTCTCATGTTCGCTCCCACCGCCACCAAACAATCGATTCCCGAAAGCGCGGCGCGGCGCACCATGCGCTCGTGCATAGCCTCCGACATCTCGCCCAACTCAAACATATCGCCCATGACAAACACACGTCGCCGATTTGCCACCGATCCAAGCGTATCAACCGCCGCCAGCATGCTCACCGGGTTGGCGTTGTACGTATCGTCCACGACGGTCAGCGCGCCGAACTCATGGACACAAGCGCGCCCCCCCGTCGCCGAAAAAGTTCGAAGCCGCACGATACTTTCTTCCGGGGATATCCCCAACCGACGCGAAACCGCTACTACCGCCGCGGCATTGGTGGTGTGGTGCAGACCGGGCAGATGCAACTCAACCTCGAACCGACCATCCAGCAGGCACCGCGTGGTCGTCAGATCCGTCGATGACCGCGTGATCCGCAAGTCGGCGCCCGCTTCAATCCCGAAAGTGAGCAATTCCATGGCACTCACGTTGTTTAGGGCATCCTTGATCTCGCATCGATCCGCGTTGACCACGCCCACACCGTTCGGCCGAACGTACTCCAGCAGTGACGCCTTCTCTTTGGCGATGGCATCAATGTCACCGAACCCCTCAAGGTGGGCTTCTCCAATCGAAGTGATAACGCCAATATCCGGTGAAACCATATCCGCCAATCTCGCCACCTCACCCGGTGCGTTGGTGCCGATCTCTACAATGAGGTATCGATCGCCCGGCTCGGATGAGAGCAAGGTCAACGGAACCCCAAGTTCATTGTTAAAACTCATGGGCGCGGCACGGCCAGGCAGGGAACCGTGCAGTACGTGGTCCAGCATGGCCTTGGTCGTGGTCTTGCCGTTGCTTCCGGTGATCGCAATAACGGCCGTTGTCGAGGACATCACTTCGCGCCGGTAAAAAGTGCCCAGCAAACCGAGTGCAACTACCGTGTCATCCACTACCAGCAATGGTGAATCGATCGATCCGCCGCGCTCCGCCTTGGTTTCCCACCAATCGCGATCGCAGACGCACGCTACCGCCCCGTTGGCTCCGACCTCACGAATGAAATCGTGCCCGTCGAATCGTTCGCCGACGATGGCAAAGAACAGGTCCCCCGGTTGCACATCGCGCGAATCAGTCGTGACACGGCGAATCGACTCACGCCCGGCCACACCTTGGCAGTCCGCACCCATCGCCGACGCAACCGCCTCCAAGCTCATCGTGATCATGCCAATTCCCCCACCACGGCACGACTCCCGATGTACTTACGTGCCACTTCTACGTCATCGAATTCCAATACTTGATCTCCAATGAGTTGATAGGTCTCATGCCCTTTGCCCGCGATGAGCACGGTGTCACCCGATTGTGCCTCGGCCAGCGCGGCCCGAATCGATTCTTGGCGATCAACGTTCACCTCAATGCGACAGTTCGATAACGACTCGAATCCGGGAAGGATTTCGTCGATGATCGCGGTGGGGCTCTCGGTGCGCGGATTGTCGCTGGTGACATAGGCGACGTCGGCCCATGTCGCCACCGCTACCGCCATACGCGGACGCTTGGCGCGATCGCGATCGCCGCCACATCCAAAGACGCAGATCAGCCGTCCCGTCGTGATGGGACGCAACGCTTCCAACGCATTGGCGAGCGCCGCGTCCGTATGGGCATAATCAACCAAGACCGCGAATGAACAATCATCGTTTTCGACACGCTGCAAACGACCAGGCACCGCCTTGATCCGCTCAAGCCCAGCACGAATCGCATCGGGATCCACGCCCAACGCCTCCGCGGTAGCTGCGGCCGCGAGCGCATTGGCCACGTTGTATCGCCCGATCAGAGGAAGTTCCACCGGCAATTCGTACCCCCGGCCTTTCAGAAGGAATCGACTACCCCGCACATCCGACACTTCAATCCTTGCGGAAACGTCGGCATTCTGCACATCCAGAGCGTAAGATACCACGGCCCCGCCCTGCTCATTGCATAGTGTCTTTCCAATGTCATCATCTACGTTGACCACGCCTATGCCATCGGTCGTCCGTAAGTCAAACAAACGCCGCTTAGCCGCTCCATACATTTCCATCGAACCGTGATAGTCAAGATGATCGCCGGATAGATTCGTAAAGACAACCGCCGAAAACCTCAATCCGTCGCATCGTCGCTGATCGAGCGCGTGCGACGAAACCTCCAGCACGCCGTAAGCGGCTCCGGCGTCGCGGGCCTCGGCCAAATGCCGACATAATTCGATCGATCCGGGTGTGGTCAGTGGTGCCGGCAAACGCCGTGAAACCAAATCGTATTCAATCGTCCCCAACAGGGCGGGGCGTTTCCCGGCTTCTCGCAGAATAGAGCGCAGCAGCCATGCGACCGTAGTCTTTCCGTTCGTTCCGGTGATCCCGACCAAACGCATAGTCTGCGAATCGCTCGGCGCCATTTGGAAGTATCCGGCCGCGAGCTTCGCCAGCGCCTCGCGCGTATCCTTCACGACGACACGCGCCACGCCCGCCGGTACGCTCACATCACGATCCACAACAACTACAACCGCACCGGAATCGACCGCGGCGTCAACGAAGCGATGGCCATCCACATCCGACCCACGGATCGCTACGAAACACGCACCGCGCTCGACTTTCCGCGAATCCTCCGCCAAAGAGGTGATGGATATATCAGGGACGCGTTCCCCATCCACACTTACAACGCCGCACGCGGCCAGCAATTCCGGCAGCGATTTCGCGATTGGGTTCGGGAATAGGCTGGGTGTGTTCATCGTAGGAATCAGATTGTAGCGTCCAACGCCCCCTTGTCATCCCGTACGCAACATCGCCGTACTACAACCCCCGTAGCGCGACCTGGGTTTCCGGCTCCACCTCCAGGTACGCCAGAACGCGGGCCATAACCTTCCCCGCCACCGGAGCCGCCACCGTCCTCCCGTAATACCCGATCGCGGGATTGGGTCTTCGAATGAATGTCAACGCGACAATCTGCGGATTCTCGACCGGCGCGGCGCCGACAAATAGGCTCAGATACCCTCCGGTCCCGTAGCCTTTTCGGCCAGGAACCGTCAGCTTGGCAGTGCCCGTCTTGCCGAATACCCGATAGGCTCCCACGCGGGCCGGGTGATTCGGCGTGCTCTCTACGACAGACACTAAGGCTTCACGTGCCATAAAGCGCGCGGAATCGGTGCTGGCGACTCTTCGAACGACGGTGGGTTCGTCGAACGATTCCACGATTTCGCCGTCGGAATTGAGTAGTTGCTTTACAAGCTTCGGTTTGAGCAAGATTCCGTCGTTGACGATCGCGCCAAAGGCCATGACGAGCTGCAGCGGCGTGACCAACAGCTCGTATCCAATCGCGATCGAATTCGTGGAATAGCTGGTCCAGCGTTCAAGGGGGTGAACCAAGCCCGCGCCCTCACCCGTGAGTTTAATTCCCGTTTTCTCCCCAAACCCGAACCGCCGAACGGTTTCGAATAATAATTGGTTGCCCATGCGGTGGGCGATGAAACCCATGCCGATGTTGCTGCTGTGCGTTATGATCCCCAACAAATCCAGCTTGCCTTTGGGGTGCGAATCCGTGATGGTTCGAGATCCGAACTGATGAGATCCGTTCTTGCAGTCTATTAACTCGGTCAAGTTCACGAAACCACCGTCGAGCGCTCCGCAAGCGATCATGGCTTTTATCGTGCTTCCCGGCTCCACCGGATCCGTCAGCGCACGGTTGCGCCGCATCTCGGGCAAGACAGTCCCGGCCTGCTGGGGGTCGAAAGTCGGAAGCGACACCATGGCCAGTATCTCGCCGGTGGACGGTGCCATTACGATGGCAACACCGCTCTCAGCCTCAAAATCCGCGATGCCCTCAGCCAAGGCCTCGGCGGCGACGCGTTGAATCTCCGCATCAATGGTCAATACGACATGGCCTCCATCCACCGGCGCCGTCGTTGTCTCTTGGGCTTGCCGCAAGGAACGTCGCCGCGCATCGCGAACCGTATCGCGCCGACCGTCGCGACCTCGAAGGTGATCATCATGGGCCAGTTCAACCCCTTCCAACCCCCTACCCTCGCGCCCCACCCAACCCACGACGTGGGCGGTCGTATCACCGAGCGGATAGTCGCGTTGCGCACGCGCCGTCAGACCAACTGCGGGATGGCGCAACGCACGGATGGCCTCTTCCGTGATCGGATCGACCCGCTCGGCCAAAACGACATAGCGCGATTGCGAGGCGTCATTAGAATCACTTCGCAAGCACAACATGCGATTGAGAATCTGCGACGGGGATTGGTTGAGTCGCGCGGAAAGCTCCCCGGCCAGGGCGATTGGTTCACGAACCAGCGACGGATCTACGAACACATCGGGCATCAAACGGCTCAAAGCCATAACCCGCCCCCGCGCGTCGAGCACCATTCCGCGCCGCGCCGGCACGACGGATCGCCCATGCTGCTGGAGATCGGCCATCTCCATCAGTCGGGGGCTCAAAGAAACGTTGATGAAGGCCAAACGACCAGCGAGGACGACAAGCAGCACCAGGACACCGGCCAACAACACAACACCTGATCGCTTTTGGTTTCGATCCAGCGTTGTGGCGGATGATGCCATATTTGTGTCTCTATTCAGCGCGATCTGACGCCAAGCGCACCGATCCACGATTCAAGACCTCGGATTCCGGTGAAATCAATTCCGCTTGCAGGTCTTGGGCGCGATCGCGAATGTGCTCGGGTGTTTTGAGCCGGGCGGCGCGTGCCTGGAGATCCCACCATTCTCGACGCAGCAAAACCCACTGGGCATCAAGAGTTGCAATCGTGGCAGCACAACGCGCCCGCTCTGCACGAAGATGGACGGTGGCCATGGCCATGCCGGCAAACGCGGCAATCAGAAAGCAAACCCGTGGGGTGCTCAACGTCACCGCCCCGCCGCCGAAGCGTTCTTCGTGGGTAGCTTAATGCGAACGCCGTGGCGAATTCTCTGCGGGTCGGGGAACTTGTCCTTGTTCAACTCGTAGATTTCGCGCCAGCGATCGCCGTCGCCCAGTTGGTCACGCGCGATGCTCACGTAGCGATCGTTTTTCTTAATCTGATACCACTTAAATCCGGCAGCAGGCGACTTGGACGATGACGACTTCGAAATGGCGTGTGAGGCGCTGCGCGTCCCGCCGCTGACGATCGACTGTGACGCTGCACCCTCAATCTCCGGAAGCACCAACTCCACATTGACGCGCAGGTCATCGGGACTGGTAAGATTAGAACGATTCGCCTGGTAAATCGCATTGACGACAGCCCCGGTTGACCTGCCGTAGTGCTGCTTCGCAATGCTCGTCAACGTATCTCCGGGCTTGACCTTATAGCTTTGTGACGGCATCGCCGACTTCGGGCGCACTATTGGAGACTGTTCGATCGATTTGCTCGTCACACGCGCGGGACGAATTGCCCGGCGTTGTGCATCCCGTTGCTGGTCGTCACCCGTCGTTATCGCGTCGAGCCGTTCTTGCAGGATCGCTTGACGCTGAAGCTGTTCTGTGGAGGGGGAGATTAATTCGGGATTCCCAGCAGGTGTGGTCAACCTTGTAAGGTCGCGAGCGCCGGGCGTCGAATCCGCCGTCCTTGACCGTCGCGGCATCAACGATCTCTCGCTGTTACGGGGATTCGCATCAACCATACTTTGATTCGTTGGCGGGGCGAGATCCTTTCGCACCGGGTTTAACCTCGCGCCGAGACTTTGATGCGGGCTGGGCGCGGCGTCCCCAGGTAACGGGGTATTCGTAGGATGCACCGGTGCTTGAATCGGTATGCCCTGGCCGATCTGAGGTGTGTTCACGCTGCGATCGGCCAGCGTCGGTGTGCTGCGAACGATCGGATCCTGCCGACCTCGATTTGCAAGAATAATGGCGAAGCAAATGATAAACGCCAACCCGGCGAGCAAACCGACTTTCGTTTCGCGTGCCATAACGCAGAATCCCACAGTTTGAGTTATTATGCCGTTAGTCCGTCATTCGCTTGCGGAAACCGAACAACCACCCGAAGCTTCGCACTTCGAGAACGCGGATTGCCAGAGCGCTCTTCCTGGTCCGCGATCACGGGCTTCTTGGTGACCATCCGATAGATGCCATCCTTTTTCCCGTCGCGAAAGCTTAGCTTCACAGGCTTATCTTCCACGCTGTGAAAGGCGATCACGCCGAAACGGCCACCGGGCTTGAGCATCCGAGGCGCTTTTTGCAGCAAGTCCTCAAGCCGCTGGATTTCCGAGTTCACGGCCATCCGCAACGCCATGAATACGCGCGTCGCAGGATGGATCTTCGTCCATCGCGAAGAATCTTCTGCACGCAGCGCCGACACCACGATGCGCGACAATTGTGCCGTCGTCGTGATGCGGCCATCGCGCCGCTGTTCACAGATTCGGCGCGCGATCCGTCTGGACTTCAGCTCTTGTGCGTTGTAGTAGAATAAGTCTCCGAGTTCCCGCTCCTTCAATCGGTTGACCAGATCCGCAGCCGTCTCTTTCAATCGTGGATCTAGACGCATATCGAGCGGGCCATCGTGCCGAAAAGAAAAGCCGCGCTCCGCTTGATCCAGTTGCGTCGAACTGACGCCCAAATCCGCAAACAACACGTCTACGCCGGCGATTCCGACCGACGCCAGAGCGTCATCACATTCGGCAAAATTTGCGTGAATCAGCTCCACGCGGCAAGGAAACCCGCTGAGCCTCTCCTTCGCCACGGCCAAGTTGGCGGGATCGACGTCCAACCCGACCAGCGTCCCGGCTGGACCGATCGCCTCTGCGAAGAGGCTCGCATGTCCTCCCAATCCTATCGTGGCATCGAGAACCGTTTCACCGGACTGTACATCCAGCAGCTCCAACACCTCGCGTGTTAATACGGGCGTGTGCTTCGCTGCCTCAGTCACCGTCTCTTTCGACCGTCCAAAGAATAGGGGTGGTCGTCACACCTCCGTGGCGACACACTCACCCCCCAAGCGCGCGGACTGTTTGGTCGTTGCACCATGCACGACAAACCGAGAGAGTCTAACGCCATCGAACCCATTACCCAGTTCACGAAGCCGATCAATACGTGCCATAAGCTCTGCACGATCTGAGGGGGCGATACGCCCCGATCGGCTCTTCCGTACGGTTCGACCCAGCGCCCGCTGAACACGACATACCAAGCGACTGTCACTTCGCACCATGCCATCGACTCCCGGTACAATCCGCAACGAACCACGACGAGGCGATTCCCTTCGCTTCTACCATCGCGATACGCCATTCACGAAAAACATCAAAGCCAGATCGAAGCCCGATTCCGTCCAGGTCCGACCCATGTCGTTGAAACAGATCCTTAACCGCGCCAGGCTCAGATCCGTCTCATGCTTGGCACGCCCCAAGCACACTCACTCGCCGCGACAACCGGTTCCTTCCAGCACACAGCGCCTAACGACCGTCTTTGCAGCGGCCCGTTGAAAAAGTGTGGCACTGGCTTCCCGCCAGTGTTTTCACCGGCAAAATGCCGGTGCCACACGGGTAAGCAGCCATTTTTCAACAGGCTGCTAGCCCTTGGGTCTCATTCGCAAGAAACCCTGCCAATCTGGCCAATCAGCCCCCTCCCAGTCAATCGCCAATGACCGATCAAAGTCCGCCCGATTCCAAACATCCAGGCGGTTACGCTGGCCGACCAAGTACACCTCTTCCGCGAGCTTGGCTTTCTTGCGAAGCCGGTCGGGAAGCACGATGCGTCCCTGTTTATCCATGTCCACAAAACAGGGAAGACCAAAAAACTGGAGCTCGAAACGGCGGGACTCAGGGCCCGGCATGACATCCGTTTCAATTCGGGCCGCGAGTTCCTCAAAACTTCGCTCGGTGAATATCGAGAGCGTTCCCTGAAAATCACCCAGCGTGATATACAATCCCTGGCCATCACGCTCCGGATCAATCGCAGATCGAACTTGCGACGGAAGCTGAATGCGGTTTTTGGCGTCGATTGATCGTTCATATTGGCCTGTAAATATCCTCATAAACGCCGAACCATAACCCACTTTGTGGGATTGATCGACAATATGTACCACCCTCAACCACCGAACGCAAGTGGCAAATCGATATTTTTTTTATAAAAATCTTTCCCCCGAAAGCGCGGGCCTTTATAGCAATCTATATGTAGTGCCTGAGTGGCACTAGCCTACGATGCTTGCGGGTGGATAGGTTATCGGCAATCTTTGCGCAAGGGGAATATCACAGCGCTCCAAGTGCCCCACTCTGATCCACTAGGTTCAAGGCTCACCTACGAAATCACAGGCGCCGAGCGACACGGATTTGTTCGGGAATTGTTACGGTCGACTACTCCATCGATGCCTCGATCTCAGCGTAGCATTCTGCGTAGGCATCGAATGTATTTTTTATGTGCCATTCATTAGACACTTTTACGTCCGCCTGGTGGCCGAGCCGCTCCGCTGTCGTTCGATCTTCGAGCATGCGCCGGATGGCACCGGCCAGCGCAGCGGGGGAACCGTAGGGCACAACCAAACCCGTTTCTTGGTGGTCGATCAAATCACGACACCCGGGCACGTCCGTTGTTACGATCGGGCAAGACGCTGCCATCGCTTCGAGCAGGGCGTTGGGCAGACCCTCGGTTCGAGATGGCAACACGAAGACGTCCGCGGTCTTGAGCAGCGCTGGAATGTCATTGCGTGTCCCCAACCAGCGAACGCGATGAGCCACACCGAGTCGGTCGGCCAGTTGGCCCAAGCTTGTCCGCTCGGCCCCTTCTCCGACCAACAGGAGAAACGGATCGCCAAGCGAAAAGGTGGCCTCTAGGAGTACGGACAACCCCTTTACGGGATCGAGCCGCCCCACCCAGAGCAAGATGGGCGTTTCTTGCGGCACCCCAAGCGCCGCCCGATCGATCGGCTTCGCAATCTGAAAGGGTGCGGGATCGATACCGCCACGGACCAGACGCAGTTTACCGCGCGGGATCTTCGCATGTGTGGCGAGGTGTTCCAAGACGGAAGGTGAATTGGCGATCGTAGCTCGGCAACCGCTGTGGGTCAGTCGATCCACCCATAAGTGCCATCGTCGCTCCACCTCGACCGTCTGAATCTCGCAGAGCAATCGGCGCGAATCGAAACCGGCGCGCTCGGCGGCCAACCGAGAAGCTATGTTGGCGTGAAAAAGTAACGCATGCACGATGGTCGGTCGAACCGTTTCAATGATCCGCGTTAGCCGTCCGATCGCGGGAAAATCCCAACCGCAACAGGCGCCGCAACTGAGAACTTCGATTCCATCCTCTTCCAGCATCGCTCCGACGCAAGCGGGTTTGGCCAGGGACGCGACGATCGGCCGATAGCCTCTGGCACGCATCGCACAGGCAAGTCGATGCAGATGCAGCGGCACCCCGCCCACGTGAAGATCGGTAATGACGTAAAGTATGGTTGTTTGGGTGCCCACGCGACCGCATTCCACACAGTAGTTTGGAGCGTGTTTAAGAAGTTTCTTTCCGAGTCGCTTCTTTCTAAGCC
>Ga0214472_10003518_pt1 | contig 16531 bp, 16 predicted proteins | sample RVTome_6_FD_207662 | JGI IMG/M metagenome (GOLD analysis project Ga0214472, IMG submission 207662) | Soil microbial communities from uranium-contaminated site in the Upper Colorado River Basin, Wyoming, United States - RVT140D175 | ecosystem: Environmental > Terrestrial > Soil > Contaminated >... | reverse complement strand
CAGATCTATTCGTCGACAAAAGATTCACCTGCTTTCAGGAGACTGCCGGGCTATCCCGGAACCGGCGGCGAGTGAAAAGAAAGGGCAGAAACGCAAAAGAACTGCCCCTGTCAGAAAAGCAATAAAGAGTAGCAAAGGTCAACTCCTTTTACAGCACAACGGCAATTATAATTCCCCCGTTTCATTGCCTCAACAAAAAATCTTTCCAGCATGTTTGTGTGCGGCTGCGGATTTATCGCAGGCTTTGATGATATAGGCGTCAGAACGCTGGCAATACATCAGAATCATTCATTTATAGAAAAATTTCTGTACTTCATCTAACATCTCTATCAATCATAAAACCACAAAGCACAGAAAACCCGCACGGCTGAACCTCAGCCATTAGTTTCCAGGCCTCTAGCAGGATGATCTCATGTCAATCACAGAAGTCAACCTTATCCACCACGGCGCCCGCCACAGCGTCACAGGCTCATGTCATGAACTTCGTCTTGCAGACGGCAGCGGCCTGCTGGTTGATTGCGGACTCTTTCAAGGCAATGAAGCCGGCATGTCGCTAGAGATCGACTTTGCAATCAATCATCTCTGCGGCCTGGTTCTCACCCATGTCCACATCGATCATGTCGGTCGGCTTCCTTACCTGCTGGCCGCCGGCTACAAAGGACCTATCTTTTGCAGTCAAGCCTCGGCCCTGCTGCTGCCCACCGTATTGGAAGATGCCCTGCAAATCAGCTTCACAAAAGATCGTCGTCAGATTGAGCAGTTCCTCAAGATCCTGGCCAGGCAACTTTATCCGCTTGCTTACGGGATATGGCACCCCATTCGTACGAACAGCAGCGATGAACTGAAAATCCGCCTGCAGCCAGCCGGGCATATCCTTGGCTCCGCCTACCTGGAATGCCGGAGCAAAGGCCGTGTCGGACCGCCCCAAAGCATCCTTTTTTCCGGCGATCTCGGTGCACCCTACGCCCCGCTGTTGCCAGCACCCAGATCGCCGTATGGAGCCGACCTGGTGATATTGGAAAGCACTTACGGCGACCGGTTGCACGAAGGCCGCAGTGCACGCAAGGAAAAGCTGCAACAGGTCATTGAGCTGGCCCTGCAGGACCGCGGCGTCATCCTCATCCCTGCCTTCAGCATTGGCCGCACTCAGGAACTGCTTTACGAAATCGAAGAGCTGATTCACCGCAACCGGCATCGTTTTGCTGCACTCAAACTGCCATGGGAAGATCTGGAGGTTATCCTTGACTCACCACTCGCCAGTCGATTTACAGCTCTCTATCGACAGTTGCAACCCTCCTGGGATGCCGAAGCACGCAGCAAACTGAAACGCGGTCGCAAACCACTGGCCTTCGAGCAGCTGACCACTATCGACAACCATCAAGACCATCTGCACGCCGTCGACTACCTGCGCCGCAAGGCACGGCCCTGTATCGTTATCGCCGCCTCCGGCATGTGCAGCGGCGGCCGCATCGTCAACTACCTGAAAGCCATGATCAACGATGCCCGGACCGACATTCTGTTCAGTGGCTACCAGGCTGCCGGTACACCCGGCCGTGACATCCAGCAGTACGGCCCGCAAGGCGGCTATGTCACACTCGACGGCCATCGCTACGACATCCGCGCCCGCATCCACACCATCTCCGGCTACTCTGCCCACGCCGACCAGAAAAACCTGGTCAACTTCATCAAACGCATGCGCAAACGCCCCCGCCGTGTCCGTCTGGTACACGGCGAACCGGAAGCTCAGCAAGCCCTTCGCCGAGAGCTGGAGAAACTGGGAATCAGGGTCGATTAAAGCGATGCCCGGCCACAGGTTAGTGCAACCTTAACATCAACTCAGAGAGGGTGTTCAGATGGATGGTTATCGGGTGAGAGGTGTGAGTAGCCCCAGACACGTTGCCTGGAAGCAACGGCTCTGCTTGAATATTCTTGATTTGAGCGGAGGCGCAGTCCTTTACGCCGCACAATCAAATCCGCAGATTGACGCAGAGATTGCGGAAAAGGGCCGTTGCCGGACGAATACTAACTCAGGAATCCGAATTTCTTCATCCGATAGCGAAAGGCGTCAATGCCGAGGTTGAGTTTCTTGGCCGCCTTCGACTGGTTGCCCTCGGCGATCTCCAGAGACTGGCGAATCAACTCCCGCTCGACATCCTCGATATCGATCCCTTCAGGTGGAATCCTCAGGTTCATCGGCCCGGACGCGATGTCTCCGGTCTTCGAGATCAATTCACGGGGGAGATGTTCGAGCATAAGCGTATCTTCGTTTTCAAGGATAATCGCCCGTTCAATAATATTACGCAGTTCACGCACGTTGCCAGGCCATTCGTATTCTTCGAGAAATTTACGGGCCATCTTGGAAACGCCGGAAACGGTCTTGCCGAATTCCTTGTTGTAATGCCGGATGAAGAACTCAACCAGCGGCATGATGTCTTCGCGACGTTCTCGCAGCGACGGCAGGTAGATCGGTATCACCTGCAGGCGATAGTAAAGATCGTTGCGAAAGGTCTTATCCGCAATCTTTTTGAGCAGCTCCTGGTTGGTCGCGGATACGATGCGGACATCGACTGGGATCTCCTTGGTGCCACCGACCCGGCGGAAGGTGCGCTCTTCAAGGACACGCAGCAGCTTGGCCTGCATTCCCAGTTCCATATCTCCTATCTCATCGAGGAAGAGGGTGCCGCCATCAGCTATTTCAAAAAGGCCGCGTTTCTGAACCTTGGCATCGGTGAAGGCGCCTTTTTCATGCCCCATCAACTCACTTTCGAGCAGGGTTTCCGGCACGGCGGCACAATTGATGGCCATGAAAGGCTTGTCGCTGCGGCCACTCTCCATATGAATGGCCCGGGCGATCAGCTCTTTGCCGGTGCCGCTCTCACCCTGGATCAGAACAGTGCTGGCGTCGCTCTTGGCAACCTTGCGCACCATATCGAGTACCTGCTTCATATGGCGGCTGTCACCGATTATGTTTTTAATACCGAACTTGCTTTCCTGGGCAGAGCGCAGGTGGGCAACTTCTTTGCGGAGTTGCCGGGCCTCCAGGGCCTTTCTGACAATAATCGACAATTCGTCGAGGTTGAACGGCTTGTTGATATAATCATACGCGCCGAGGCGCATTGCTTTAACAGCAGTCTCAAGCACACCGAGAGCCGTGACCATGATCACGAGGATTTCGCTGTCGATCTCCTTGACCCTTTCCAGCACCTTCAGCCCATTCATTCCAGGCAACTGGATATCAAGCAGCATCAACTCCGGGGCGTCTTCCTGAACCAGCCTCAGGGCATCCTCGCCACTGGCGGCTGTTGTGACCTCGTAGCCCTGCTTTTTCAGGGACTGCTCGAGCGACCAGCGAATCAAATGTTCATCGTCGACGACCAATATTCTCGTATTACGCACGTTCTGCCTCGTTCATATCCGGCGCAGCATCTTTACTGACCGGTAGATAAATAGCGACACGGGTTCCTTCACCAAACCGGCTTTTGACCTCAAGGGTTCCGCCCTGTTGTTCCATGAGTTGCCGACAGATTGCCAGACCCAGGCCTGTGCCCTGAGTCTTGGTGGTAAAAAACGGGGTGAACACCTTCTCCAGGTCCTCCGGCTTGATGCCCGGTCCGCTGTCACCGATCAGCACCCGGACGAACTCTTTACCCTGCTCTTCAACAAGCTCGGTTTGCAGCAACAGTGTACCGCCGTCCTTCATCGCCTGGATGCCATTAATAATAATGTTGAAAAATACCTGCTGCAGCTGCTTTTCGTCAACCCAAACCGGTGGTAAATTACGGGTGATCTCCTTGCTCTGGTGGACATTTCTTGCTTCCGGGTGCTGGCTGACGAAAAACATCGTTTTGTTAAGCAGCGCGTTGGTATCAACAAATTCGAAACTCGGCTTGCCGGGACGACCGAAGAAGAGCAGATCGGTCGCAGCTTTATCCAGCCGCGCTATCTGTTCAAGCACTTTGCTGACGATCTCGCGACGCGGATCATTTTCGGCAAAATCGTCGGCGAGCACGGTGACGGCGCCGCTGATCGCAGCGAGAGGGTTTTTGATCTCGTGGGCGATGCCTGCCGACATCTCACCGACTGAGGCCAGACGATCGGCCCGTTCCATTTGTTGATAGTGACAGGCCTGAACTTCGTCGTTGGCTACGCGCAGACGATCGACCATCGAGTTGAAGCTGACCATCAGGCGGCCAACCTCATCGTCAACCTGAGGTTCGAGGACGACAGACAGGTCACCTTCTTCAACCTGGGCCATCTTGACAGCGATAACCTGCAACGGTTGCCGTACAAAGCGATGGAAGATCAAAGAGATCCCGCTGGTCAGCAGTAGTACAATCGTCAACATGGTGATTCCGAACAGCTGTGATGACTCCAGCAGCTGGGCCTCCATCTCGGCCAGAGGGAGATCGAGATTCAGGACACCGAGCACCCGCCGGCCGGCACCATGACATGGCGTGCAACGCTGTTCGGAATAGATCGGCCTGACCACCGCCATGACCTCGCTGCCTGTCGAACTGCGAAAGATGTTATAACCTTGTCCTTGCAGGAAGGTTGCCAGGTTGTGAGGATCGACCCGACGACCGATCTCATGCGGCTCCGACGATTTGAGCACGCGGCCATCGGGATGGAAGATGCGTACTCCGGACAAACGTGGATCACCGCCTACCATCTCCAGAATCGCCTGCACATCACGGGTATTGCCGGTACTCATGGCGCTGGCGATGGATCGTTCGATCACTGACATCATCAGGTCGGTAGTTCGCAGGCTGGTATTGGTGATATAGCTATGTTCGCGGCGTACATGAAAGAGGGTCACGCTGCCGATGGCGACAAAGAAGAGCAGAAAAGAAAGGATGACGATCCGACCGATCAGGCTTTTAAAAAACATCGTGCTCCGTATTTACTGGGTTATGCTTCTCGGCATGGGCATGGAAAAAGTATCGCCGGTCGTCGGTTTGGACATTTTATCGCTGGTTGTCGATTTGGCCTTTGCTGGCACAAATACAAACTCCCATTCACGATAAGAGCTCTTTCCTTTCAACTTGTCCAGTTCCTCGGGGAAACCGTCCTGCTGGAAAGGTTCCAGATCACTGCTGCTGCGTACACCAATGATCCGCTGGGCAGGATCGGTAATCAGTTCCAGTTCTTCACCGGTCATCGGATCATTGTAGGGCTCGCGCAGATGCCTGACCACGTCCGGAAAACGCGGATCGCGCAGCAGATGCTCGAGCTTGGCCGGAAACATTTGCGGGCCACGCTTGATTGCATAGTAACTGGCGATCGCCTGCTGATACTGCTGGCCACGCCAGAGGAGTTCAACCTCCCGAGCCCTCTGCATGGTAGTACGCCAGGATTGTCCGGCCATACTGGCTGCCAGCCCCAGAACCACGACCATAACCAGGAGCAACATCAGAATAGCGCCGCGCTGACCAGTTTTGGAAGAATCCGTCATAAAGCAACCGTTACAAAAAACCCGTTACAAAAAACCCGTTACAAAAAACCCGTTACAAAAGGACCGTTATAAAAGGGCCGTTATAAAGAGGCCGGCCATCATCACGGATTCATCATCACAGCCTCACTTGTCATCCCCCATCAGGTAAGAGAGGATGACTTCGTCCAGGCTGAATTCGATGGTTGAAGAAGGCGGCTTTACCGCTACGGGCGGCGGTGTTTTGGGCACGGTTTGCAGCTCGGGCTTCGGTGCGGCAACCGGGGTAACGGCAGGTGGAGCAGGCGGAGTCTCCGGCACAACAGATTTCATGGCAGCCGGCGTCACTTCGGTCAAGGGGGTACTGATCATCTCAAGCTTCGGGATCTGTGACTTCTGGTTCCTTGCCAACTGGAAGCGTTCAATCACTGCATCGAATTCGCCGGTCTTGAGATTGCGCAGCATCCCCTTATGCTGCTCCTTCATCAGTTCTTCGACAACCTGGTCCAGATTGTCAACTCTGGTGATGTCGGCATAGCAAGTTTTCTTTGAGGCAAGGATCGTCCCGCCCTGATAGAGCAGAGTGACAATATTGGGGCTTTTGATCCCGCTGTCCTCGGTCTGAATGTGATAGACTTCGCCCTTGTAGCGGAAGTTATGGTTGAAGCCGACCACCATCTGCTTTGTTCTCCGTACTCTTCAAGAAATAATCAAAGCTGCGACAAAAGCAAAAAGCATAAGGCAAAGGACAAGCCAGACTTTTAACGCCCGTTCGCTACGCTCACTCAAGGCGCAAAGTGGTTAAGCAAGATGCAAAGAAAAACGGCAAAAGAGACTGGTGTTAAAACCTTTAAAAACTTTTGATTCTCTTTGCGTTCTTTGCGGCTTTGCGTTACGTTTTTTGCCTTTTAGCCATTATTCCCGTTATTCTGTCACAGGCACAAACCCAGCGCAAGTCAGCGCGTCAATGCCCCAGAATTGCCTTGACCTTGGCCACAGCTTCAAGGGCATCCCTGGCGTAGATGTCGGCGCCGATGCTGTCGGCGTAGTCCTGGCTGACTACGGCACCGCCAACCATGGTAATGACCTTGATCCCGGCCTCCCTGAGTTTGCTTAAAGTCACATCCATCTGCTGCAGAGTGGTGGTCATCAGAGCTGAAAGGCCAACGGCATCAACATCTTTTTTCAGCGCCACCTCAAGAATCCTGGCGGCCGGAACGTTTTTGCCGAGGTCAATCACCTCAAAGCCGTGGTTCTCCAGCAGCGTGCATACGATATTCTTGCCGATATCATGGATATCCCCCTCGACCGTGGCCATGAGAATGCGCCCCAGAGAAGGGCCGCTGCCTCCGGCGAAATTCTCCTTGAGATAACCGAAAGCGGCCTGCATCGTCGCAGCGGACTGCATGACTTGCGGCAAAAAGATGCGATTGTCCGCAAAGCGGCGGCCAACTTCTTCGAGCCCCGGCAGCAGCCCCTCGTTGCTGACGGCCATGGCGCTTAACCCCTCCTGCATGGCAGCCTTGACCAACGGCACAATTCCTTCGCTGTCACCGGCGACAATTGCCGCCGCGAGACGCTGGCGAATTTCCGGTGGAGTTCCATCCTGCCCTGCTACCACGGCGACTGAGGCTGACTGTCCGGCATAATGACCGATATAATCCTCGGCCCGGATATCCTGGCAGAGCAGTACCTGTGCCGAGCGGTACGCATCCATCATCCGCTCATCGCCGGGGTTGATAATGGCCGCTTTGAGACCGGCTTCCAGGGCCATGGCAAAAAACACCGAGGACAACACCGGCCGCGACGGCAGACCAAAGGATATGTTGCTCACGCCAAGGGCGGTGGCCAATCCAAGCTCGTCGCGAACCAGACGCAGGGCACGCAAGGTTTCGAGCGCCCGCTTCTGCTCTGCTGAAACCGTCAGGGTCAGACAGTCTACCACCAGATCCTGCGGCGGCAAGCCGATGGCCTGAGCGGCGTCGAGGATGCGCCGGGCAATCACGACCCGCCCCTCGGCAGTCTCGGGGATGCCGGCTTCATCGAGAGTCAGGGCGATCACCGCTGCGCCGTAACGGCGGGCGAGCGGCAGGATGCGATCAAGACTCCGGGCTTCACCGTTGACCGAGTTGATCAAGACCTTGCCGTCTACAGCCTTCAAAGCCCTCTCGAGGGCAAGCGGATCAGTGGTATCGATCACCAGCGGAGCCATGCTGGTAGCGCTGACAGCGTAGATGGCGCGTTCCAGAGCTGCTGCTTCATCAACCCCGGGGGCACCGCAATTGATATCAAGCAAGTGGGCGCCAGCGGCGATCTGGGCTGCCGCTTCACGACGCACATATGCCGTCTTGCCGGAACGCAGCTCTTGCGTGTAGCCCTTCTTGCCGGTGGGGTTGATGCGTTCGCCGATCAGGGCACAGGGTGCTTCACCACCAAACTCGGCCACACCGGTCCGACAGGAAAGAAACCCCCGCCGGGGGGGTGGCGTCCAATGTTGCGAAAAGCTGCCCAGCGCCTTGCGCATAGCGCGGATATGGTTCGGAGTCGTTCCGCAGCAGCCGCCGATAACCCGCACGCCGAGAGCAAGCAGGCGTTCATGGTAAGCAGTCATCTCTGCAGGGGTCCCGGGAAAGAGGGTCTGACCGTCTTTAAGTATCGGCAAGCCGGCATTGGCCTGGGCGATCAATGGCCGCGGCGTGACCTTGCGCATCTGCACAAGCACATCATGGATACCATCGATGCCGAGTCCGCAGTTGCTGCCGATCACATCAACCTGCAAGGCATCCAGAGTGACCGCAGCAGCGGCCGGCGGGGTTCCGAGTACCGTACGGCCAGCATCATCAAAGGTCATCTGGGCGATGATCGGCAAATCACAGACATCGCGGCAGGCAATAATTCCGGCACGCAGCTCACGGATATCGAGGAAGGTCTCAAAAGAAATCAGATCAGCCCCCGCGCACGCCAGGGCTGAAATCTGCTCGGCGAAGATTGCGACCATCTCATCAAAACCGGCATCGCCAACCGGTTCGACAAAGCGGCCGGTGGGGCCTACGGAACCACCGACTAAGACGTGATCACCACCAGCTTGACGAGCCAGCTCTACAGCACGCCGATTCAGTTCATCCACTGCGTCTGCCAGTCCGTAATGGGCCAGCTTGGCACGATTTCCACCGAAACTGTTGGCGACCAGGATATCAGCCCCGGCCTCAGCATATTCGGCATGGATTCCGGCGACGACATCAGGTGCTACCCGGTTCATCTCTTCTGGACAGCCGCCCGCAGACATCCCCCGCTCCTGAAGCAGGGTACCCATGGCGCCGTCGAGAATAAGCACCCGTGCAGCGATCGCAGTCCGGAAATCGATCACTCGTCCCTTCCTTCAGGCAGGCTGATCATTTTGCCGGTTGGAGCCAGCCCTTCTTCCACCAGACTGAAATCCGGGTTGATCGGCTGGCGAAGGTCGACATGCCCCTTAAGGGTGGCTACCGATGCGCCGTTTACCAGCATCTGCACCTGGCGCAGATGCGGGAAATTAACTGTCAAAGTATCGGCCAGGCCGTAGATGGTGAGCAGCTCACTCTGGGTCCCGCCGGGATGCGCGGTGATCAGTTCCCGGCTGAAATCTACGCTGACCAGACTGTCGATGACAGTGATCTCATGCAGCGAGACCTGTGCAGGCAGAATTGGTACAAGGCCACTTTGCGGGCCGGCGATCAGGGCCTCGACAATATCACGCAGACAATCTTCGTCGCGTTGGCATTCCTTGACCATGCGCGTTTCTGCGACCAGAGCCTGACCATCAGTTGATGCAAAGTAGAGAATCATCTCACGGGTCTGTTGCGACGCCATCTCCTCGACAACCGTCGATATCCCGGGAATTTCTCTGGTTTTCAGGTAGCCGACAACCAGACCGATGCAGAACAGCAGTACAACAAGGCTACCCCAGAGTATCAGGGGTTTTCGCCATGGCTGCTGTTTTAATTTATTTGGTTCGTGATAAGACTTGGGCATATTCAATCCAGACTGACCGTGGTAACCCCTTGCAGCTCTTCACCAAGAAAGGCGCCGCCGACCCGCTCGAAGCGATCGGGGATGTCGGTTACAAAATAACGTGGATACAGAGCAGCCGCTGTCTGACGCAGCAACTGATGCTCATTGAGCCGGGCGGCAACGACCTTGGCTGTTTCCTGTGCGGAGTCGACAAGTTGAACAGCCGGACCGACAACCTCCTGCAGCATCTGTTTAAGCAACGGATAATGGGTACAGCCGAGCACCAGGGTATCGATGCCCGCCTCGAGAAGAGGCGCAAGGTATTCCCTGGCAGCCAGCCGCGCAACCTCATGGCAGGCCCAACCTTCTTCAGCAAGCGGCACAAAGAGCGGACATGCGGCAACATGCACTACGATATCCGGCCTGCCCGCCCGCAGAGCACGCTCGTAGGCGCCACTGCGTATTGTCCCTTCAGTACCGATCACCCCGATTCGGCCGTTGCAAGTAATTTCCAGTGCTCGTCGGGCGCCTGGTTCAATAACACCGACCACCGGCACCTGGTAGTGCTTCGCGAGATCGTCAAGAGCAACAGCTGAAGCGGTATTGCATGCGATAACCAGCAGCTTGACCCGCTGGGCAAGCAGAAAACGTGCGGCCTCGTGTGCGTAACGCAGCACTGTCGGCGAGCTCTTTGTACCGTAAGGTACGCGTGCCGTATCCCCCAGGTAAACAAGTGGTTCGTCAGGAATCTGGTGGCGCAGTTCCCGCAGGACAGTCAATCCACCGACTCCTGAATCAAAGACACCAATGGCTCTTTCCGGCACCGTCTCAGCCCTCTTTTCCGTAGTTTTCAGCAGGGGGTTACTCTAGAGAGCAAGTCAGCAAAAGTCAAGAATTATGGAGGTTTTTTGGCCTTTGTCGCATTCAGAAAAGGTGATAATATACCAAACTGAAGTTTACCTATCAGCAGGAATGCAAACCGGAGAAGGGCTCATGGATTTTTCCTCAGCCATCGAATTCATCAAGCAGTTTGAAACCGCCAGGGTCATGGCCTATATTCAGGCCATGGACCTCAAACAGGTCATGGAGCACCCTTACTTCCTGGCCGGCGTCGGTGTTACTGCAGTGATTGCCTATCTGATGCACTGGCGCCTGCTGCTGGTCACGGTCATGACGATTACCGGGTTCATTTATCTGCTCAGCTACACACTCTCCCAGGGAACGTCACTGGAAGACGGCATGCCAACTGACGCGCTCATGGTTTTGGTAGGCGGCGGCTCATTCATCGTCTTTCTGGCTATCTACCTGCTCTTTATCCGCAGCGACTGATGGCAAGGCTCTACAGCAATACCGTTGCAGCACTTTACATGATTGCGAACTGCATACTCGTATGTGCCGGACAAAGCGCTTGACGCATGTTGCAGTGTTTGCCAAGTGATGCTATCTTTTCCCTGGCCTGGTGGATTAACCAGCCTTGCCAATAAATGACACTGATACCGATTAACATAACCACGCATTGAGGTCCTCATGGCTTTTTCCCTTAAAAAACGTGATCTTCTTCTGGTCGGAGTTGCCATCGTCATTCTGGCCTTTCTCTGGCAAGCACCACCCGAGTCAACCAGTCGCGTGCCTTTCGATGATGATCATCGCCAGTACCACGAAATCGTCAAGTCCGAAGGGAAGAAAGCTGCTGAGAAGTTCTGCGAAGAGTGCCACAACCAAGACAACATCCCCTTACCGGAAGGACATCCGGCAAAATACCGTTGCCTTTTCTGCCACAAACTTGCAAGCCCTTAAGGGGCGAGTGTCCTGTCATGGGTCAAATGTTGTATTCAGAGCCACGCAAAGAACCCAAGACAAGGCGCAGGCCGCAGAGAATGGCGTGCCCTTGTCAAGGGCTGCAACGCCGTATTGGGTTCTTTGCGTGGCTCCCGCAGGGCAAGGCGATAAGCAACCATCTGCGGCGTTGCACTCACTTGAACTAGATAGCTGGTCCTGCGTTCGCGCGTCTTGCATATGGCCGCTTCTCGCCTTGCTGAAAGCGACATTTGACCCATGACAGGACACTAGGGAAATCCCCCGCTTTAAAACGCCGCGATTTCGCCATATATCTATTTCTGGCCAGGCATCTTCATATGACTCAACCTGAGCATTCTTGGCCTGCAGTTGTATTTTCAACTACTTGAGAAATTCTCGCGAGATCTTGTTCTTTTTGGCACGAGCATTGCTTTGCTTTTCCGCTCTGGCAATCGTCTTGAAGTTTCAAAAGGGATATACTACGGAGTTGGATATGTCGAATACACTGGACAACCGTAAAACCAAAATTTCGATCAATATCATGGACGCCCTCCTCTATATCATGGCCGGCAGCGCCATGGCCATCATCAGTGTCTCTTTCCTGCTCTGGTTGCGCTTCTGAGGCAGCAACACACCATGCCAAACCAACAAAACCCGGCTGAAAGCCCGGGTTTTGTTTTGTGTCCCGCAAACGCAGGCCACAGACCTTTTACTTCGAATTTTTTTCTAGTCTATCAGCGACACCCTCGTACAATAACCCGCTGTACATGGTTCCCGGCAATCTCGGCAAAAGCCCGGACCTGCTCGTCAGAATAAGGGGTCTGCGCCCTTGCGCGTTCGCAAAGAGCATGCTCTGAGTGGTACTGCTGCAGCGCCCAGAGCGGGGCACCGTGGATCAACTCTCCCAACTCAACGATCACATTTTCATCGACCCATCCGGGGACACAAGTCGTGCGATACTCGAGTTCAACGGCTGCACCGGCACAGAGACGCACTGTCTCAACCAGCTTGTCGACATAGACAGTCCCGGCATGCAACTCGGGGTAACGCTCAGGTATGGTCTTCAGATCAATGGCCAGATAGTCGATCAACTGTCCGGCAAGTAGCTCTGCGATGATTTGCGGAGCAAGGCCATTCGTATCGAGCTTAACCTGCAGCCCCAACGCTTTGACCTGTTTGATGAAGGGAAGCAAACCACTGTTCATGGTCGGTTCGCCACCCGAAACAACGACGCCGTCAATAAAGGACCTGCGCTCGGCAAGGTCAGCCAGCAACTCGGCGGGATCCAGATCGGGGCAGGTTTCCGGCTCGAGAACCAGGACAGGGTTATGACAAAAAGGGCAGGTCAAATTACACCCGCCCCAGAACACCAGAGATGCTATCCGCCCGGGAAAATCAAGCAGACTTGTCCCTTGAAAGCCTTTGATACTCATACATCATGTCTTCAATACATTGTGGAATCTATAGAGGCAGGCGTTGTGCCTGCCCTTGATAGGCGAGAGTCCCGCCAGGGGCGCTCTTGCCTAGACTTTGTCCTCTTCAACAACATACTCCTGACGATCCCTGAACTCTTCCTTTTTCCCTTTGTTCCATTGTTGCACCGGGCGAAAGAAACCACAAACGCGTGAGTAGACTTCGGTTTTAGCGGAGCATTTGGTTGACATGATCTGAATCTCCTTTTCGTGAGACGCGAGGAGCAAGCTTCTTACGCCTGAGGCCTCACGGTTTATCATGCGGCCTGTCCTTCATGAGCATGCGGACAGGCAAAGTGTTCGCCCGAGATGTAGCCGTGCTCGGGACAGATGGTGAAGGTCGGACTGATGGTGAAATACGGCAGGTGGAAATTTTCTGCAATCCGCCGCACTATCAGGCGGGCACTCTGCCAGTCGTCAAGCCGCTCACCGAGAAAACCATGAAAGACAGTGCCACCGGTATAAAGGGTCTGCAGGGAATCCTGATGGGCCAGCGCCTCGAAAATATCATCAGTAGTTCCAACCGGAAGCTGGGTCGAGTTGGTGTAGTAGGGTTCGGAATCTCCAGCAGTGATGATGTCAACGTAGCGGGCCCGGTCCACTCTCGCCAGACGGAAGCTGGTTCCTTCTGCCGGGGTAGCTTCAAGATTATAGAGGTGGCCGGATTCTTCCTGAAACGCCTCCAGTTGGCTGCGCATGAACTGCAGGGTTCGCACGGCAAGGCTCTTGCCTTCCGTGGTATCGATTCCTTTGCCCTTCAGGTTGAGCATCGCCTCGTTCATGCCGAGCAAGCCGATGGTGGAAAAATGGTTGTCCCAGTAACGACCGCTGCGTTCACGGATTCCCTGCAGATAAAAACGACTGTACGGATAAAGACCTTCCTCGGTCAGCCGCTCCAGTTGTTTGCGCTTGATTTCGAAGGATTCATAGGCCATACGCATCAGCTCTGAGATCCTGGCGAAAAAGTCGTCTGCATCTTCAGCCAGATAAGCTGCCCTGGGCAGGTTGAGTGTGACCACTCCGATCGAGCCGGTCAAGGGATTAGAGCCGAACAGGCCACCGCCACGTCGACGCAGTTCACGGTTGTCGAGCCGCAGTCGGCAGCACATGGACCGTGCATCCTCCGGGTCCATATCGGAATTGATGAAGTTGCTGAAATAGGGAATGCCGTACTTGGCAGTCATCTCCCAAACCGGTTGAAAGCGCGGGCTGTCCCAATCGAGTTCCTTGGTGATGTTGACCGTCGGGATCGGAAAAGAGAAAATCCTCCCGGAAGCGTCGCCGTCCATCATCACTTCACAGAAAGCCCGGTTAAAGAGATCCATCTCATCCTGGAAATCACTGTAAGTAGCATCCACCAGTTTGCCACCTATTATGACCGCGTCCTTACCTATGTCGCGCGGTGGCAAGAGATCAAGGGTGATATTGGTAAATGGCGTCTGAAAGCCGACCCGCGTCGGCACATTCATATTGAAGATGAATTCCTGCATCGACTGACGGACTTCGTGATAAGAGAGGCCATCGTAGCGAATGAAGGGGGCAAGCAGGGTGTCAAAATTAGCGAAGGCCTGAGCGCCAGCAGCTTCGCCCTGTAAGGTATAGAAAAAGTTGACGACCTGGCCGAGGGCTGTACGGAAATGTTTGGGCGGAGCACTCTGAACCTTGCCATAGGCGCCGCTGAAGCCCTTGAGGAGCAGGTCCTTAAGATCCCAGCCACAGCAGTAAACCGAGAGCATGCCGAGATCGTGGATGTGGAAGTCGCCATCACGATGGGCATCGGCCACATAGTGCGGATAGATTTTGTTCAGCCAGTAGTTGCTGGTGACATTGGACGCAATATGATTATTGAGCCCTTGCAGGGAGTATCCCATGTTGGCGTTCTCGTTGACCCGCCAATCCTCCTGGGTGAGATAGGAATCCATCGACTCGATCGATTCCTTGATAAACGCCTTGGTTTCACGTAGTGACGCATGCTGTTGACGGTACAGGATGTAGGCCTTGGCAGTCTTGGCATGGCCGTTTTCGATGAGGATCTTTTCAACCAGATCCTGGACATTCTCAACCGTGGGGATACGTCCGTCTTTGTAGATGACCTCGAGAATGCCGACGACCTGGCGGCCAATTCCGGCAGCCTGCGCCATGTCGGTGCCGCCCACGGCCTTAACCGTCTTCCGGATAGCAGAGACGATATTTTCTTCTTCAAATGCTACAAGCCGCCCATCCCGTTTACGAATAAATTCCAGCACGTCACCCTCCCCCGATCAAAAAAACTTATAGAAAGCTACCATATGGCTCTTAAACAACAAAGGGAAAAACACAATATATAGACAAAAAATCTTGCTTTTTGCACTACATGTTGTGCACAACCCCGTGGACAGCCTGTGGATGAGCTTGTCATAATGTTTGCTAAGCAAGCAAGATTCTTGACCCTTATAAAGACACCATGTAAATATCCACAATATTTACCCGTGAGGAAAACCATGACTGATCTAGCTCGCTTTGGCATCTCTATTGACCCACGCCTCCTGGAGAGTTTCGACCAGTTGATTACCACTAAAGGCTACGTCAACCGATCCGAGGCAATCCGCGACATGATTCGCAATGCCCTGGTGGAGGATCAGATCGAGCGGGCCGACACCACAGCGACTGTCGGCACGGTCACGCTTGTCTACGACCACCACACCCGTGACCTCTCCGACAAGCTCACCGAACATCAGCACTCCCACCACGATGCCATTGTTTCAGCATTGCACGTTCATCTTGATGCCCACCATTGCCTTGAGGTAGTGGTAGTGCGCGGCACTGCCGCGCAGATCAAGCGTCTGGCCGATGAATTGATCGGCACTAAAGGTGTCAAGCACGGGAAGCTGGTATTAACGTCGGTGGGGGTGTAGGTAGTTGTGAAGTCTCCCAACTACGGGCCATTTATCACAGACCATCAGCTTAAACCTTGACCGCTGCCAGGACAAAGACCGGGTTAAAAGCTTCAAACATCTTGTAATCGGTCAGAGGCCGGGTACGCGAGATGTTAACTGTGGTTACTTCCAGATCGTAACTGGCGTTCTCGAAAAACTCGGTTGCGGATGTCAGGGTGTCAAGGGTGACAGCATTGAGAACCACCCGCCCACCGATTGACAGACGAGCGTCAGCCGCTGCAAGAATCTTCCAGAGATGACCTCCGGAGCCACCGATAAAGACCCGATCCGGATCTGGCAGGTCATCCAGGCAGGCAGGCGCTTCTTCTTCGATCAGAGTTATGTTGCGGGAATTGAATTTTCGCAGATTCTCCTTGAGAAACGCCAGACACTTGGGATTACGTTCCACCGCAATGACCCGGCCATTCGGCATGAGATGGTCGGCCTCGATACTGATTGATCCGGAGCCCGCACCGATGTCCCAGAGGGTCATGTCCTGGCGCAAGCGCAGCTTTGCCAGGCTTACTGCCCGCACTTCCTCCCTGGTGATCAGTTTCTTGACCGAAGCGAAATCTTCATCCGGAATCCCCAGAAAGGGTCCGGTGCCTTCACCGCCCGATTCATACTCCTTGATCAGGATCAGAACATTCAAAGGTGCTGCATGAATATTCAGCAACCCCTTAAGATCGGTATGGGTAATCTTCTCGTTGGCTGTCCCCAGGTTTTCACAGAGGTAAGCGGTGTAGCCATCCCGCCCCCGTTCAATCAGCTCGCTGGCGATCCCGCGCGGCGTATTCACTTCGTCAGTGAGAATCGCAATCTTGTCATGGGCCACAACCTGGTCGACAGCACCCGTCATCCCCCGTCCGTGGGCTGAAACGAAGATTGCATCGTCCCATGGCTGACGAATCTTGGCAAATGCGTACTGG
>Ga0214472_10003517_pt1 | contig 16533 bp, 16 predicted proteins | sample RVTome_6_FD_207662 | JGI IMG/M metagenome (GOLD analysis project Ga0214472, IMG submission 207662) | Soil microbial communities from uranium-contaminated site in the Upper Colorado River Basin, Wyoming, United States - RVT140D175 | ecosystem: Environmental > Terrestrial > Soil > Contaminated >... | reverse complement strand
CTCCGCGTAGTCCCTATGCCGCTGCAAAAGTGTTCGCCTACTGGTGTACAAGGAATTATCGTGAATCAGAGGGCCTGCATGCCACAAACGGCATCTTGTTTAATCATGAAAGTCCCATCCGAGGGGAGACCTTCGTCACCCGTAAAATTACCAGGGCGGTGGCGGCGATTGAAGCTGGTCTGCAGGACTGCCTTTACGTCGGAAACCTTAATTCCAAACGAGACTGGGGACACGCCAAGGACTTCGTCGAAGGTATGCGCCTTATGCTCCAGCAGGAAAAACCCGACGACTATGTTCTGGCAACTGGTGAGGCTCATTCGGTTCGCGAGTTTATCGAGTTGGCGTTCCAGGAAACGGATCGTGAAATTGTCTGGGAAGGCGAAGGCCTCAAAGAAGTCGGCCGAGATTGCAAGACGGGTATCGAACTGGTGAAAGTTCTGCCGGAGTATTTCCGTCCGCTCGAAGTGCACCATCTTTTGGGAGATGCGTCGAAGGCAAAGACGGTTCTGGGGTGGGAGCCAAGCGTTGGTTTCAGCGATCTGGTCAAGGAGATGGTTCGCGAAGATCGCAATGCGATCGGAAACGCGGCCAGGCTTTCAGACGCAAAACCGTTCCAATGAACAAGTTTCGGATAAAAATGCCCAAGCTGCCGCTTCTCGGATTTCATCGCAATGCCGGCAAGATGGCCACATATGGGTGATCTGCGGCAAGCACCCGTGGCATCGATCATTCTCCCGACCTATAATGAGCGGGACAATATCGGCCCACTGCTATCATCTTTAATCGAAGTTTTTGACGGCCATGATTTTGAAATTCTCGTGGTCGATGATCAAAGCCCAGACGGAACTGCACAGGTTGTAGACGAACTTTATGGCGAGGACGAGCGCGTCAGGGTCATCGTGCGTCCTGCGAATCCTGGTTTGGCCTATTCGATTCAAGAGGGTCTAAGCAGTGCAGTGGGTGATATTCTCGTAGTGATGGATACGGATTTTAATCACAATCCGAAGGATGCCGTTACTCTGTTCAAAATATGTCAGCATGTTGATGTCGTCGTCGGTTCTCGATTCATCTTTGGCGGTGGAATGCCAAATAGAACTCGGTATTGGTTGAGTTTCTGGTACAACATGATGCTGTGGGCGCTGATCGGAACCCGTGTCCATGAAAACCTAAGCGGGTTTTTCGCAATCAAGAAAAGCGCTATGGACCAACTGGATGGCAGCAAAATATTTTGGGGCTATGGCGATTATTTCTTTCGACTGCTGTTGTGGACTCAACGCGTCAAGCTGAAACACGTGCAGGTTCCCATAACATATGGAGAGCGCCTTTCGGGCGAGTCGAAAACCCAGTTTGTGACCATATTCGCCAAGTACACAAGCGCCGCTCTTAAAATCACCATAATGAAAATCATGAAAAAATGGTAATGAAGAAAATGGCTAACGAAGCGCTTTACAAGGCAGTCACACATTGCCGGATTTGTAAGAGCGGGTCTCTTCGGGATGTGATGAACCTTGGCGTTCAAAGCCTCAGCGGGCGCTTTCCGGGGAAAAATGAGAAGGATCCGCCAGAGGCGCCGCTGGAACTCATAGCCTGTAACGATTGTGGATTGGTTCAGCTCAAGCACACTGTAACACCCGATGAAATGTATACGTCAGGGTATGGCTATCGCTCGGGCATCAATCAGACCATGCGTGATCATCTGCGCGAGATTGCCGAAGATGCGTCAAAGCGTGTCACCCTAGGGGAAGGTGACTGCGTTCTTGATGTGGGCTGCAACGATGGCACCTTGCTGAAAGCCTATCCAGATGGCGTTCGTAAGATCGGTATCGACGCTGTGGCTTGCAAATTCATGGCGGAATACCCGGCTGATTTTCTGATTTACGACGGGTTCTTCAACGCAGAGAGCTATCGTTCGCTTGTCGGTGCTGAAAAAGCAAAAATCATCACGACCATTTCGATGTTTTACGATCTGGAAGATCCGGATGCCTTCGCAAAAGACATTAAGGCGATCCTGGCCGATGACGGCGTTTGGATTCTGGAACAGAGCTATATCGTCGATATGTTGGAGGCCAACTCCTTCGATACGGTTTGCCACGAGCATCTGGAATACTATGCGCTGCGCCAAATTGAATTATTGGCCAAGCAAAATGATTTGCGTGTTTTCGACGTGTCGCGAAACAAAGTTAATGGTGGAAGCTTCAAGCTGTTTGTCTGCCATAAGCTCGCTGCGTATGTTGAGAATGACGCGGGTCTTGCCGAATTGAGAGCCTTGGAAGCAGACAAAAAGCTCGATTCAGGCGATGTCTATATTCAGTTCGAACGTCGCTGCAAGGAGCAGGCGAACAAGCTGAAGAAAATTCTGGTTGAGTTGAAAAAAGAGCGAAAAACGGTCCACATCTATGGTGCTTCGACCAAGGGAAATATTACGCTTCAATACGCTGGCATTGATCATTCACTGATCGCCTATGCTGCTGACCGGAATCCGGAAAAAATAGGTAAACGGACGCCTAAGACCAACATCCCCATTATTTCCGAAGAAGAGTCGCGCGCAATGAACCCCGACTATTTTCTGGTATTGCCCTGGCACTTTAAAGAGGAATTCGTCCTTCGCGAGCGCGAGTTTGTCCAAAAAGGCGGTCGATTTATTTTTCCCTTGCCCGAGGTTCAGATACTGCCTGAATGAGATCTGGGTGCGTTGCTCTGCGTTGGTGCCAAGTGATCCAGAAGGTCAGCGTTGTTCTAATGGAAATTCGACGACTATCCGAAGAAGTTTGTGAGCGAATATGACTGTTGCAACACCAGACGAGCCCGCGATTCTATCCGAACATGACATGAGACTGCCGGTCAGAGATAGCACAGAGCTGCAAGGCGTCATCATACCCTGGGCAAAACCGACGCTTCCTGAGGCTGCACGCGAGCGCGTTCTGGAGGCGTTGGACTCCAGCTGGATTTCGCATGGTCCTTTTGTCAGAGAACTTGAGCAACGTATTGCTGAGCTTTGTGGCGTCAAATACGGCATAGCGGTTGCCAACGGTACCGTAGCAATTCACCTCGCATTGCTCGGCCTGGGATTGCAGCCGGGAGATGAAGTGATTGTTCCGGGCTTCACGTTTGTTGCGGTTGCCAATATGGCAATTTCGGTGGGGGCAACACCAGTCTATGCCGATGTCGATCCAGATACCTGGTGTCTCGACCTGACCGCCGTCAAAGACGCTATTACGGCGCGGACGAAGGTCATTTGCGTTGTAAATTTGTATGGCAACGTTGGCGATTTGCAGGCACTTCGCGACCTCGCCGATAGTCATAATATAGTGCTTCTTGAAGACAACGCCGAGTCTTTTGGCACAATGGTCCACGGCCGAATGGCTGGTTCAGTCGGTCATTTGGCGACACTTAGCTTCCAGGCTACGAAGACGATCACCACCGGTGAAGGCGGTATGGTGCTGACGGATTCGGATGCGTTGTGGGAAAAAATGGTTCTGTTGCGCGATCACGGAATGCGAAAGGACCGTCGCTACTGGCATGATGTTGTGGGATATAACTTTCGCCTGACCAACCTGCAGGCTGCACTGGGATGTACGCAGCTCGACGTTCTGGATGAAATTTTTGAAAATCGGCGCCGTATCCATAAAAGCTATCTCGACGCTCTCAAATCCTGTGCAGGCTTTGTTCCGCAAACATACCGACAGGGGGTCCAACCCGTGCTCTGGGCTTTCGCTGGGCGGGTTGAGGTAAATAAAGGCGGTTCGGCAGATCTTAGACAGCTCCGGGATCACTGCATACAAGAGCTGATGCGCAAGGGAATCGAGACGCGTCCAGGGTTTTATGCCATGAGCAGCCTGCCGCCCTATGACGCGCCGGAACTTGAAAACTCCAGCCGACTCGCGGCGTCGGTCATTTCATTGCCGACTTATAGCGATTTGACAAACGAAGACATCAAATATGTTTGTGAAAATTTCATCGAAATATTGAGTGAGGCAAGTGCATCACAATGAGAGCTCCCGAAGAGTTTTTACGACCGTACCTTCAACAGGCACCGACTGCACTTGCGCTTGAACGTTCACTGGAATGTTCATTGTTCTCGGCCAGAGAGCTGAAGCATCCGATACTCGATATTGGAAGCGGCGATGGACTTTTCGCCCTGAATTGTTTTGATCATAAGATCGACGTGGGGATTGATCCGTCGGAAGTCGAAATCGAGGCGTCGTCGAAGCTCGGTGTCTACAAGGAGCTTATCTGCTGCTTTGGCAGCGAGATTCCCAAAAAAGACAAGTCCTTCGCTACTATTATTTCGAATAGTGTGCTTGAACACATTGAGGATCTGGAGCCGGTCATCCGCGAAGCGCGTCGCCTGATCGCCGATGATGGTCAGGTTATCGTCACCGTTCCAACAGACGAGTTCGAACAGGGTTTTCTGCTGGTGCGGATTCTACAAGCGCTCGGAATGAAAACCCTGGCGATGACCCTGCGCCGAAAATACAATAGTTTCTGGCGTCATTATCACGCACCGAATGAGGCTGAGTGGGCGAAGATGTTTGAAAGAAACGGCTTCGGGGTGCAGTCGCAGATACTGTACTGCCCACGAAATACGGCCACGTTCAATGATGTCATGGCGCCGTTCGCTCTTCCTTCGATGATTGCAAAGAAGACATTGAATTACTGGATCGTGCTACCTGCATGGAGAAAGCTCGTTACGCCTCTGCTTTTCCGGCTGGCGTTGCCCTGGTGCAAGGTGACCGATAACAACGGCAAGAATACTCTGTTGTTTATGACTTTGACTCCGCGTCTCAGTGACATCGCGGACTCATCAGGATGATGGCGCTGGACAAACCGCGTCCGAGCGTCCGGGAAGATGATGAGGGCAGGGGGTTTTCCGTAAAGCGTATTTTTCCGAAGCTGGCGTTTGGGATGCTTCTGTCTGCAGGGACAGTTTATCTGCTGGTTCAGCGTATCGATATTGAACGCCTTGCCGATCTTGCAGGTGAAATTCACTTCACTTCGGTTGCGTTGGCTGTTCTGGTCTACTGGTGTTCGCTGTTTGCCCGGGCATGCAGATGGAAGGTTTTGCTCGGTCAGGCACCAAACGCACGATTGTTGCCGCTCTTCGTCGCCTATCTGATCGGCGCAGGGTTCAACACCTTGATTCCGGCCAAGGTCGGGGAACTCCTACGCATGCAGATCTCATCCCGTTGGCTGCAGATGAGCAGGTTGCGGCTGGCGGGCGGAATTTTTATTGAGAAATGCCAGGACATGCTGATATTACTCGGTTTTTTCGCTGGGGGTATCTATTTTCTTGCCAATCAGAACGTGGACCCGGCGTTGCTGCGAAATATACTGTCGATCGCGGCTGTTCTGCTCGCAGGAGCGGTTCTCGGCCTGGTTGCTTTGTTCTTTTTCTACCCTCGACTTTTGAAACGGATGCAGGGCAATGGTATCGCGCTTACCATTGACAGGTTTGTTTCCGGAATTGCGGGTGCCTTAACGACTGGCATCATGCGGAACCTGACGTTGACGTTTGCAATTTGGGCGATGGATCTTTCAACCCTTTGGATGATCCTGCATTCGGTGCGGGTTGACTTGCAAATCCTGGAGCTGATGCTCCTGACCGGTGCTTACAGTTTCGTGAGTTTGGTGCCCAGCGCGCCTGTTCATCTTGGGACCTATCAGGCTGCGTTCGTTTTTGTGTTCGCGATATTGGGGTATTCGGCCGAAAGCGCATTTCTCGGGGCACTGCTTGTACAAGCTGCTCTGCTGATTCCGGTCACACTGTTTGCTGTCATATTGTCGTTCTGGTTCTGGCAGGACTTTTTCAAGGTCAGGCGTCCTTGAAACAAAGTTGGCCCGTCAGGTTTTCCAGAATTCCGGTACAGCAGCATGTCTGATGGTGGTGGTCTCTGCCCTCTTTCCGAAAATGGAATGCGAGTTGCCCGTGGGCATCTATGATATATACTGGCGGCTTGAGTTGGGTATTCGAAGTGATTGAAATTGATGCACCACACCTTGACCGGATGGTTGAGTTGCACTGCAGGATTCTGCATTGGTCCGTTAACGCACGGCTTGGATATGAGCATGTCAATCAGCTGTACCTGCAACTGTTAAGCGATCCCGATGTGTTTGGTTATGCGGACATCGACCATCAGGGACGTATGTTATCCTTTATCACTATAACGCGCGACTTGCGTGCGACGCGTCAACGGTTGTTCTCGACCTTTACCGGCAAAAAATATACTCAGATTCTGCTCCAGTCTTTGAAAAAACCGGTCGATTTTATCGATCTCTTCGAGAATAAGTTCATTGTTCCCGGATTGCTGGAGAAACTGGGGGTTCGAACAGAGCTTTTTACCTGGGTTGGTGATATTGATGATCTCGCTGGTCGAGTGTCGGCGGTGCGGACGATGCGGTATGCCGTCCAGCAGTTGCAGGCAAAGGGCTTGATGCCGGCGATTGCCCAGGTTGCGAAGTATGATCAAAACCCAAACAGGTTTCACGAAAAAGAATGTAATGAGCTGGTCCATTCATTGGTGCGCAACAACCTTTACCTCATAGTTGATAAATCATGACACAAATGACCCGCTGCAAGATCTGCTGTCTGTCCTCAAACTTTCCTGGCGCTCAGATGGATGAGCACGGCATCTGTAAAGAATGCAGAAAGTTCGAACAGAATGGTGATCCGGATCTTCAGATCCGCCGCAATCACGCCAATATCGATGCTGCCATTTTGGAACGCCGAGGCAAAGGGCGCTACGATGTCATCGTCGCCTACAGCGGCGGCAAGGACAGTTCGTTTTCTTTGCTATATCTTAAGGAAACCTACGACCTTAAGGTTCTGGCTTTTCTGGTTGACAACAACTTTGTCTCGGAGCAGGCGAAGAAAAACGCGGATGCCTTCACAGGCAAGCTCGGCGTTGATCTGGTGACCTTCAAACCCAATTCGCGTTTCATGAACAAGATGTACACGACGTCTCTGGAGGGCGATCTTTACGATATGTCTCAGCTCTCGCGAGCTAACGCCGCGTGTCTGTCGTGCATAAACCTGATTAATAATTTTGTTTTGGATGAGGCGGTGCGCCGTAAAGTGCCTATCATTGCGGGCGGGTATATCGAGGGACAAATTCCCAATCACTCCGGCGTCGTAAAAATGGACAATCCGATGATCCATTCATTCCGCGACAAAAATCGGAAAAAACTTTCCACTGAGATTGATCCGCGATTTGACAGCTATCTGAATATCGCCAGTCCGCAGGACGAGGATGAACATCCGATTTTCATCAATCCGCTTCTTGGCATGAACTATAGCGAAGCTGAAATTATCGAAACCATTTCCCGCTATGACTGGACCAGGCCCACGGATACCGGCAAGTCATCAAGTAACTGCCTGCTTAATGATTATGCGATTTCCGTGCATCATGGACGATACGGCTTTCATCCCTATGAGGCGGAAATCTGTGCCCAGGTTCGCCGTGGAAGCCTGACAAAGGAAGAAGCCCTGGAAAAACTGGAAGACGTCAGACCCGCAGATCAGTTCGCAGAAACGAAGCGGCGGCTTGCTGATCAATAGGAGTTTCTTCCATGTGCGGCTTCGTAGGCATGTTCTGTCCTTCCGGGTTGGCCCAGGGACTGAAAAACAAAACAGAATTTGACGCCATGCTGGGCGCGCTGGATCATCGTGGTCCCGACGGTAAAGGCGTTCTCTACCATGACACCGTGTGGCTTGGGCATGCGCGGCTATCAATTATCGACTTGAACTCAGGGCAGCAGCCCATGGGACTGGAAGACGATGGCATTTTCATCGTCTTCAATGGTGAGATCTTCAATTATATTGAATTGCGTCAAGAATTGATTGGACAGGGCGCAAAATTCAAAACCACCAGCGATACAGAAGTTCTGCTGCATCTATACAGGCGGGATGCGGAAGCAATGCTGGACAAAATAAACGGTCAGTTTGCGTTTTGCATCTGGGACAAGAATGCCAACAAAATACTTCTTGCACGCGACCATGTTGGTATACTTCCGTTATTTTATACACAGTGCGACGGCACGATATTTTTTGCATCGAGCATCAAGTCGCTCTTACGTCATCCCTCCATTACAGCCCGTATGAATCACAGTGCGTTAAAGTCTTTGTGTTCCTTTTGGGTGCCGGTGGGCGATGAAACTTTTTTTGAGAATATCAGTCAATTGGAACCTGGCGAGTATATGACGCTCGACGGGAGCCGGTTTTCAAGGAAAATTTACTGGGATCTGACTTTTCCGGAGACCTGTGCGGTACGTACGAAAGACCAGTGGATCGAAGCGACCAGGGAAGCCTTGACGCAAGCCATCAGGCTCAGGCTGCGGGCGGACGTTCCGGTTGGCTGTTATCTTTCCGGCGGGCTGGATTCTTCGATTTTGGCTGCACTGGCTGCTCGGGAACAGCCACAGACCCTGTCGACCTTCTCCATTGCATTCCAGGAAAAGGATTATGACGAAAGTAATCATCAGAGAAGCCTGATCAAGCATTGTAACCTTGAAAGCCGTTCGGTTTCCATCACGACTGAAATGATCGCCGCTCGCTATGAAGTTATGATCATGCAGGCGGAGCAACCAGTCTATCGGACAGCGCCGGTGCCGCTGCACTACTTATCCGAACTCGTTCATCAGAATGATTTCAAAGTGGTGCTGTCGGGTGAAGGGGCTGACGAAATCGCCTGGGGCTACAACATCTTCAAGGAAACGGCGATCCGGCGGCAGATTGCGGAGGGTGTCGAGGATGAGGTGTGGCAGCATCAACTGATGCAGATTTATCCCTACCTTCAGCAGTTTGAACCGCGTTACAGCCGGATGATGATGGAGTTTTACCGCAAACAGAGTAACATGCCCGGGGATCCACTCTTCAGTCATCTCGTTCGAGCACAAAATGGTGCTGCCACCGTCAGGTTTATGACGCAGGATATGCAGCATCTAATGTCCGGAACCGACAGTTCAGAGCGTTTCAGGGAATCGCTGCCAGCAGCATTTGACGGTTACTCCAGTCTGCAGAAAACGCAATACGTGGAAATGAAAACGCTGTTGTCCGGCTATCTTTTGTCTTCGCAAGGTGACCGGATGTCGATGGCGCACTCGGTCGAGGCTCGTTATCCTTTTCTAGACAAGGCTGTCATCGCGCTCTTCGCTTCAATGCCTGACGAGTTGAAGCTCAACGGCTTGGACGAGAAACATATTCTAAAAGAGGCCTTCAAGGACCTTCTCCCGCCGAGTATTACACAGCGCAAGAAACAACCTTATCGTGCACCGGAATCACTGGCGACCTTATCCGACGACATGAGAGAGCGTTATTTAAGCACCGAAGCGATTGGAAAAGTGGAAATATTCGACTCGGAACGTGTCGGGAAACTGTGCGACAAGCTTAAAATGGCAAATGAAACAAATCGGTTCAGTTTCGGGGACAATTTTGCGTTCAATTGCATATTGTCAACGCAGATCTTCCATGAAAATTTCATCCAGACAGCGCACTCTTCGGATTCGTCCCGGACGGCTTCGGAAACGGTGCGCACTTACATCCACTAGGACTTAATAAATTGAGTGATATTCGTCGAGAAATTAAAGATTTGATCGCGTCGATCAACGTAACTCTGGACGCGGCGAGCATTTCGGACACTGATAACATTATCGAAACGCAGATACTGGATTCTTATGGCTTCGTTGATTTGATCAGCCAGTTAGAAGTCGCATTTGATATCGTTATCGAAAGCGAAGAAATAACAGGGAGCCGTTTCAATAATGTCGACAGCATCACCCGGTTTGTGACTGACAAGAAGAACGTCTAAAAGAATCGGTAATATTCCGCCAGAAAAGTGAAGAAAACTTCCTGTCAACAGACGGAGTTATGCGGATGACATGCGCATTTCTATTCCCGGGGCAAGCTGCGCAGCGTGTCGGAATGATGACGGATTTTATCGAAGACTATCCCGTTGTTCGCCTGTCTCTCGAGAGAATTTCCGACGAAACCTCAACTGATATCATATCACTTTGCTTGACCGCTGACGCCAGGACATTGAACGATGGAAAGTTGTCCGGGCTCCTGGTCGTCGCCTCGTCCGTTGCGCTTTTTCACCTTGCCCGTCAGGAGGGTCTTACTGCTGATGCGTACGCCGGATACAGTGTCGGTCAGTATACAGCGCTCTACGCGTCGGGAATGCTGTCTCTCGAAGAAATGCTGGCAGTCCTGACGGAACGACAAACAGCCCTTGATGATGCTGCAAAGATGCAGGCTTCGTGCATGGTTGCCGTGCTGGGCGTTCCTCTGGAAAAAGTCATCGAAATTGTGACCGCTTTCGACGGCGCAGCCATCTCGAATTTCAACTGCCCGAATAATTATTCGGTGGCATGCCATGTGCGGGATGCGGACGCTCTTGTTGCGCGATTTACCGAGGCGGATGCTGTCCGAGCACTCCGGCTTCCTGTTGTCGGAGGTTGGCATAGTCACTTTATGTTGCCGGCAGCTCATGCAATTCGCCCGTCGTTAGAGGGCCTGGCCTTGCAGGCGGCGAATGGACTGTTCGTTGACAACGTGAGTGGCCATGCCCTGAGCGATCCGGAGGAGATCCGGAGCGCGCTCTTCGAACACGTTTACAGGCCGGTTCAATGGGAACAGAGCATGAGACTGCTTTTTAAAAAGGGCTTCACGACGTTTGTGGAGCTCGGATATGGCGACCAGCTTTCCAGGTTCGTGAAGTTTACAGATCGTAAGAAACAAGTTTTCCCAACGGGAAATGTCCAAAGATTCGAACATGTTATAAGCGCTGTCAACGTAGACTGAATTGCCATGCGTCCTTTCCAGGTCACTAAAATTGATGATGTCATTTTGGTTATGTTTACTCTGAAGGATGGTATGAGTATCGATCCAAGCAATGGAAGTTCGATGCTCTTTTTCATGAATACCGGACCACTTCCACGGTAAGTCTGATTCCAGCTGGGGCACTTGCCCTGACAGGGCAAACGCGCCGTAATAGCCACTCACGCCGACAGTCCGGAAGTCTTGAAAAAGCTGGCGACGGCTCTCAAGACGACTCAGAGGCATAAATGAACAGTGATCAGATTATTCTTTTTTGCCTGCTGTTTGCGGTGTTCGCGCTGCTGATCTGGGGGCGTTACCGCTACGATCTGGTGGCGTTTACCGCGCTGGTGGTTGCGGTGGTGGCCGGGGCGGTGCCGGCGGCGGAGGCCTTTTCCGGGTTCGGCCATCCGGCTGTGGTCATCATTGCCCTGGTGCTGATCGTCAGCCACGGTCTGGTGCTGTCCGGCGCCATCGATCTGATCACCGGTTATCTGATCGACAGCAGCCGGAAGCTGTCGACCCATATCGCGATCATGAGCGGTCTGGGCGCGTTCTTTTCCGCTTTCATGAACAACGTCGGGGCGCTCGCCCTGCTGATGCCGGTGGATCTGCAGGCCAGCGCCAAGGCCAAGCGCTCGCCGGCGCTGACCCTGATGCCGCTGTCTTTCGCCACGATCCTGGGCGGTCTGGTGACCCTGATCGGCACGCCGCCCAATATCATCATCGCGGCCTTTCGCGAAAAATCGATGGGCGAGAGCTTTTCCATGTTCGATTTTGCCCCGGTCGGCCTGGCCTGCGCGGTGGCCGGTGTCGCTTTCGTGGCGCTGATCGGCTGGCGGCTGATCCCCGGAGAGCGGGGCGAGCACGACAGCAGGCTTGAACTGATGGATCTCAAGGGCTACATCGCCGAGCTCAAGGTGCCCGAAGGTTCGCCCGTGATCGGCCAGAAGATCGGCGATCTGGACGATCAGGCTGAGGACTGCGACGCGACGATCCTGGGGCTGGTGCGCAGCGGCAAGCGCTTGCCGGGAAACGCGCGGCGAGAGGAAATCCGCGACGGCGATGTGCTGGTGGTCCAGGCCGGTCCGGAAGCTATCGACAAACTGGCCGGGGCCCTGAAGCTGACATTCGTGGGCAGCGAGGAAATTGCCAGGGCCGACGAGGGCGGCTTGAAGCTGATGGAGGTCATGGTTCCGCGCGACGCGCGGATCGACGGCCATTCCGCGCTGGATGTCAGCCTGCTCTATCGTCAGGGCATCACGTTGCTGGGCGTGTCGCGCAAAGGCCAGCGCTTCCGGGAGCGGGTGCGCAAGCTGGTGATCCGTGCCGGTGATATTCTGCTGCTGCTGGGCCCGGCGGAGCGCCTGCCCGAGGTCGCCGGCTGGCTCGGCACCCTGCCGCTGGCGGAACGCGGCCTGGAGGTGATCCAACGGGAAAAGGCGGCCATGGCGGGGGGAATCTTTGCCCTGGCCATCGTGCTTTCGAGTCTGGAGCTGGTCTATCTGCCGGTCGCCCTGGGGGCGGTCGTGATTGCCTATGTTCTGCTGAAGATCATGCCGCTGCGCCAGATCTACGATTTCGTGGAGTGGCCGGTAATCGTCCTGCTGGCCTGCTTGATCCCGATCGGTCACGCCCTGGAGACCAGCGGCGGCACGGCCTTGATGGCCGAGGGAATCGTTGCCGTCTCGACCGGTTGGTCGCCGGCGGTGGTGCTGACCATTCTGATGGTCGTTACCATGACCCTGTCGGATGTCCTCAACAACACCGCGACCACCGTAATTGCGGCGCCGGTCGCGATCGACATCGCCGGGCGCCTCGGGGTCAACGCCGACCCCTTTCTGATGGCTGTGGCGGTTGCGGCAAGCTGCGCCTTTCTGACGCCGATCGGGCACAAGAACAACACCCTGGTCATGGGCCCGGGCGGTTATGCCTTCGGCGATTACTGGCGGATGGGATTGCCACTGGAAATCCTGATTGTCGCGGTGGCCGTGCCGGTGATCCTGGTGGTCTGGCCTTTTTGAGCAGGCGTCAGGCGGCGCTTACAGGTTCCAGGGCCGGACTTTCCATGACAAGATTTTCCATGAACTGAGGCGCGGGTTCGTCGCTGTCGTGATTCCCGCCGTCGCCGAAGACTCCGCTGCCGCCGGCGTCGTTGCCATAGGGGTGATGAAGCTGCTCCTTGGGCCAGAGGAAATAGCGCAGCAGGATCTCGCCGTAGCCACTGAAGCGGTAGCCGCCGTTCGCGCTCAGCAGTTCGCCGCGCCGGGCCTTGAACCTGGCCGGCAGGCGGTACCAGGGCAGAGCGGGTTCGGCATGGTGCAGGGCATGCAGGTTGTTGTGCAGGAACAGCAGCGACATGACGGGGCCGGCTTCGACGATGACCGTACGCTCTGCGATGCCCGGATGAGCCCGGTGTTCCGCGAAGGAGCGCACCAGTGACAGGGCGATCCCGGGATAGACGAAGAGGGCGAGATACGCCACTAGCGGAATCCCGCAGACGCCGATCACCCAATAGAGCACCAGGGCACAGCTGGCGGCATGCAGGCACCAGATGCCCAGATGATCGAAATTTCCGCGGCAGAGCTGCCGGGCTTCGCTGCTGTAAAGGCGCCAGACACAGACCGGCGGTCCGAGCAGCAGGCGTCCCAGAAAGCTGTTGTGCGCAAGATAGAAGACCTGGGCCGTACGCCCCAGTGACGCCCAGTGTTGCGGTGTCAGGTAGTTGGATTCCGGGTCTTCGAGCGGATCGGTCAGCCTGGCGTCGCAGTGATGGCGAAGATGGGCCTTGCGGTAGAGCCCGTAGGGGATCCAGAGCCAGAGGCTGGGAAAGGCCAGCGCCTCGTTCAGTCTGCGCCAGGCGGTCGGGTGCCCGTGCACGATCTCATGCTGCAGGGACCCGTGCCAGGCGACCAGATAGGTGCCGAAAGCGGCGGCGAGCCACCAGGGCAGGCTGTGATAGTACCAGGTAACAAGGCCGAAACCGGCGTAGATAACGAGCGTGAGGCCGATGGTGGGCCATTCCACCGCATTTTTCCGAGAGATCTCTGAAGGCTTTCGAGCCTTTTCCTGGTGTGTCGCCGCGCCGAGCATAGATTTCCTTTGTTGCAGATCCGGCTACCAGAGCACGATCGTTCCTGATTGAAGCGGTCAAGAACGTGAATCGACCTCTTGCCGGCCCCATTGGGCGGAAGCACTTCCCCAAGCGATCCCGCATGTTCTGACGCCAGTGTAGCTCCGGAACATGGGTGACAACAATGCGATTCAGCGCACAATCCGTTGATTATGGTATGCAAGCGCATCAATTGGTGATAATTGTAAACACTGAAAGATAATCCGGAGAAAGCTGTGAACCGTCGCGAAACCGTTGAAGTCTTCCGTGAACGTCTGAGCGATGTCATCGAACGTTCCGGCCTGAACCGCTCGGCCTTTGCCGCGTCGGCGGGGCTTGATCGTTCGACCCTTTCGCAGCTTCTGTCCGCCAACAACGATCGCCTGCCACGGGCCGAGACCATCGCCGCTATTGCGGCTGCACAGGCGGTCAGCATTGACTGGCTCCTGGGGCTGAGCCAGATTGATCAGGAGGGCATCAGCATCATGGGCCAGCCGCTGGAGATCGAATCCGGCGCCGGCTCACCGGTCGACGAGCGCCTGATCCGCTGGCATGCGGAGGCGGAAGGCTTCAAGATCCGCTATGTCCCCTCGACCCTGCCCGATCTTCTGAAAACCGAAGCGGTCACCCGCTACGAGTTCAAGGATTATGCGCCGATCACGCCGGAGCGCGGTCTGGAACAGGCGTCTCATCGTCTGGAGTACAGCCGCCGGCCGGAAACCGATCTGGAGGCCTGTTCGTCGTTTCAGTCGGTTCAGGACTTTGCCCGGGGCCACGGAATCTGGGGCGGTTTGCCGGCCGCGGTGCGTCTTGAGCAGTTGCGTGAAATGATGGCGCTCGTCGAAGAGCTCTATCCGGCGTTCCGGTGGTTTCTGTACGATGGACTGCAGCGTTATTCGGTGCCGGTGACGATTTTCGGGCGTCAGCGTGCGGCCGCCTATTTCGGCAACATGTACTTTGTGTTCAACTCGACCGAACATATCCGGGTTCTGAACCGGCATTTCGACGAGTTGATCCGCTCGGCGGTGATTCAGCCCACCGACATTGTCGGCTTCCTGGAAAGGCTTCTGGCGGAGGTCGAGTAGACCGGGATATTCTTTGTCTCAACAGACCCTGGGGCGGGGCATTCGGAACGATGCCGGGTACGGAATGAGCGGCCCGAAAGGATGGAGAACAGAACCATGCGTGAAGAGATGAAAACTGTCGAAGACAGGGACGATGAGGCGCCGAGCGCGACCGGCGGCTGTCTGTGCGGCGCCGTGCGCTATCGCCTCTTCGGCCCTTTGCGCGACGTGATCAATTGCCACTGCGGCCAGTGCCTGCGGACTCACGGCCACTTCGCGGCCTATACCAGCGTGACGCGCGCGGCTTTCGCACTGGTGGAGCGGCGTGGCCTGAAGTGGTTCAATTCCTCGGATCGGGCCCGGCGCGGTTTTTGCCGGCATTGCGGGGCGTCGCTGTTTTGGGAAAAGGCCGACGGCCAGTCAGTCTCGATCGCCGCGGGAACCCTCGATCAGCCGAGCGGGTTGAAAACCACGCAGGACATCTTCGTTTTGGACAAGGGCGACTACTACGCGCTCGCGCCGGGCACCAGGGTGTCGTCGCACGGCCGTCTGCCGGATGAAAAGGAGAAAGCGCCCGCGGCCGGTCCGGGTGGGAGCGGTCCGGGTAGGGGCAGGATAGACATGTCGATTGGTCTGCCGGGAGAGTCCGAGTGACCGTGGGTGCCGGCCGGGCCAGTCTCTTCATGTACGATATGCCGGAATTCCGGCGGGCGACCGAGAGCTGGTGGATGGGGTTGTCGCGGGCGATGACCGCCGAGGGGATCGACGGCGTCCCGACGAGCCTCGCCGACCTCTCCGGTCCGGGCGGGACTTTCGACGCTTATGACATCTGGGCCCGGCCGGATCTGCTGTTCAGCCAGACCTGCGGTTATCCGCTCACCCACGACCTGGCCGGCAAGGTCACTGTGGTCGCGACCCCAGGCTACGATTGCGAGGGTTGCCGCGGAAGCCGCTACAGCAGCGTCATCCTGGTGCGCGCCGACGATCCCGCAGCTGCGCTGTCCGATCTGCGCGGACGCCGGGCCGTCGTCAACTCCTTCGATTCCCAGTCGGGCTTTTCCGCTCTGCGCATTGCTGTCGCGCCGCTGACGCGGGAGGGGCGTTTTTTCGGGCGGGTCGCCAAGAGTGGCGGCCATATGGCGAGTGTGGAAGCGGTGGCCGCAGGGACGGCGGATGTCTGTGCCGTCGATGCCGTGACCTTTGCCCTGGCGGAACGTTACCGGCCGTCGGCGGTCCGGGGTCTGCGCATCCTCAGCCGCAGTCCCGAGGCGCCCGGCCTGCCTTACGTGACCGCGGGCGGCGTTTCCGATGTGGATCTGCGGAGATTGCGAGCGGCGCTTTTCTCGGCCATCGAAGATCCGGAACTGGCGGCAACGCGTGCGGCGCTTTTGATCGCGGGTGCCGAAGTCCTGCCGGACGACGCCTATGGCAGGATTCTCGAACTGGAAAATCAGGCCATCGCACTGGGTTATGGGGACGTGGCCTGAGTACGGCGGCTGGAACCCTGTGTCTTACAAACCAGCCGGCCGCAGCATCCGCCGCCGACC
>Ga0214472_10003516_pt1 | contig 16541 bp, 18 predicted proteins | sample RVTome_6_FD_207662 | JGI IMG/M metagenome (GOLD analysis project Ga0214472, IMG submission 207662) | Soil microbial communities from uranium-contaminated site in the Upper Colorado River Basin, Wyoming, United States - RVT140D175 | ecosystem: Environmental > Terrestrial > Soil > Contaminated >... | reverse complement strand
ACGGACTTCACCAAGGTATGCCCCGCTTGCGGCGCGCCACCCGCTCCCGAGCACCGCCAGGAGGGCGAGAGCCCCGGCGGCGTCCGCGGCCACGACCTGGAGCCGTACATCACGCTGCGCTACATCGCTAAGCTCTTCAAGGTCCTGGCCGTGCTCATCATCGTCATGCTGTTCGGCGAGGTGCTGACCGGCCTCCTGATCGACGGCACCACCGCGGTGGTGACGCTGCTGGGCGAGGGCACGCGGCTCCTGGTGATGGCGGGGCTGCTGTGGGCGGGCGGCGACCTGGCCCTGCTCCTGATCGACGCCGGCCACGACCTGCGCGTGGCGCGCATCCTGCTGGGGCGCATCAACGCCCAGATGCACCGGACGGAGCCGGGGGCCGGGCTGCTGCCGGAGGGCGCGCCCAGGGGCGCCGGGGCGGGGACCGGGGCCGGCGCCGCCCCCGGGGCCGGGCCGCCCGCCGCCCGGTAGCACTTGGCCGGCGCGCGTCCGCCCGGCGGTCGGCAGAACCTCTTCGGCCTGGACCGCGCGGCCCTCGAGGCCCTGGTCGCCGAGCACGGCGAGCCCGCGTATCGCGCGGGCCAGATCCACGTCTGGCTCTACCGCAAGCGCGCGCGGTCCCTGGAGGCCATGACGGACCTCGGCAAGGCGCTGCGCGCCCGCCTCGCCGAGTCGCACGAGGTGCGGTGGCCCGCCGTCGCGGAGCGCAGCCAGTCCCGGGACGGCACCGTGAAGCTCCTGTTCCGCCTCGACGACGGCGCGACCATCGAGAGCGTCTTCATCCCCGAGGAGCGCCGCCGCACGATCTGCATCTCCACGCAGGCGGGCTGTCCCTTGAAGTGCGCCTTCTGCCTGACGGGGATCGCCGGGTACAAGCGGAACCTGAAGCCGTGGGAGATCCTGGGCCAGGTGGCCACCGTGATGGACGAGGCGCCGCCCCGCGACCTCCCCTGGAACGTCGTGGTCATGGGCATGGGGGAGCCGCTCCTCAACTACGAGGCCACGGTGGCGGCGCTGCGGGTGCTCATGGACCCCGAGGGCTTCGCGGTGGCGCCCAAGAAGCTGACGCTGTCCACCGTGGGCATACTGCCGGCGCTCGAGAAGCTGATCGGGGAGCCGGTGCGCCCGAACCTGGCCATCAGCCTGCACGCCCCCAACACGCGGCTGCGGCGCGAGCTCATGCCCATCGAGGACAAGTACGCGCTCGAGGACGTGATCGAGGCGGCCAGGCGCTACCCGATCCCGCGGGGCGGGCTCGTGACCTACGAGTACGTGCTGCTGCGGGGCGTGAACGACTCTCCCGCCCAGGCCCGCGAGCTGGTGCGCCTGCTTCGGGGGTCCCGCGCCAAGGTGAACCTCATCCCGCTGAACCCCGCGCCCGAGATCCCGTTCGAGGCCCCGACGCCGGAGGCGGTGGACGCCTTCGCCGGGGTCCTGGCCGATGCGCACGTTACGGTCTCGGTGCGGCGGCCGCGCGGGCAGGACATCCTGGCCGCGTGCGGGCAGCTGCACCTCAAGCGCACCGCGCCGGCGGCGGCGGTCTGATCGCGGCTTTGACCCCGGGCCGACGATCGGACTATCGTCCGCCACCGTGCCCGACACCGAGCGCAAGCACCTGCCCGCCCAGCACCCCCGAGGCGTGTCCGGCGGCTCGGGCTGCGCCGCGGCGTTCTTCATCCTGTTCGGGCTGCCCTTCATGGCGGCGGGCACGTTCCTGGGCCTCGTCGCGCAAGGGGTGATCGGGGCCACGAACCAGGCGGCCGAGCTGCCCGCGTGGCTGCCGTGGTGCCTGGCCGTCCTCTTCGTCGGTGCCGGCGCGTTCGTCTCGCTGAAGCTGGGCGTCGGCGCCCTCGTCGAGCGGTCGCGGCTGAAGGCGCGGCGCGAGCGTCATCCCCACGAGCCCTGGCGCGCGGACCACCGGTGGGACCCGGCCGGCGCGTCGCACAGCCCCGGCCGCTCGCTGCCGGGCCAGCTCGCGGTGCTGGCCTTCATGACCCTCCTCCTGGGGCCGTTCAACTACTTCACCTTCTATGCGCCGCAGGAGGCCGTCCCCTTCTGGGCCCGGGCCGTAGTGGTCCTCTTCGACGTCATCCTCGTGCTCGTCGTGGTCGGCATCGTCCTCACCGTGGTGCACCAGGCCAAGTACGGCCGGGCGCGGCTGGCCTTCCAGTCGTTCCCGTTCTTCCTGGGAGACAAGCTCACGGCGCGCCTCCAGACCTCGCGGCCCATCGGGGCCTTCAAGAAGATGACCTTCACGCTGCGGTGCATCGAGGAGCGGACGGAGACGACGCGCAGCGGGAGCAAGACGACGATCCGGACCGTCTGCGACCAGCTCTGGGCAGACGAGGTCGCGCTCGAAGGCGGGGCCCTGCGCGAGGGCCACGAGTTGCCGGTGAGCTTCGACCTCCCCGAGGGCGACTACGGCACGCGCCTGGCGGATCCTCCGGCACGGTATTGGGAGCTGGCGGTGGCCGCCGACACGCCGGGCCTCGACTTCGGGGCGCAGTTCCTCGTGCCGGTGTACGCCCGGCGGTGAGGGCCAGGGCGGTGAAGGCGACCGGCGGGGCAGCGTGCGTGACGCGCGGCTACAGCGCCGCCGCGAACACGTCCCTCGCCGCCGCGATCGTGGCGTCGACGTCCGCCTCCGAATGGGCGAGCGAGACGAACGCGGCCTCGAGCTGCGCCGGCGGCAGGTAGAAGCCGCGGTCCAGCATGCCGTGGAAGAAGCGGGCGAAGGCCGGCGTGTCCGCGGTCTTCGCGCTGGCGTAATCGGTGACGGGACCGGCGCAGAAGAAGACGGTGAAGAGCGACGCCACGCGGTTCACGGCGACGGCCACGCCCGCCGAGGCCGCCGCCCGCTCCAGTCCGCCGCAGAGCCGCCGGGTGAGGGCCTCCAGCCGCGGATAGGTGCCCGGCCGCTCGAGGGCGTCGATGGTCGCCGCGCCCGCGGCCATGGCCAGGGGGTTGCCGGACAGCGTGCCCGCCTGATAGACGGGCCCGGAAGGCGCGACGCGGTCCATGACGTCGGCCCGGCCCCCGTAGGCCCCCACGGGCAGCCCGCCGCCGATGATCTTGCCCAGGCAGGTCAGGTCGGGCGCGATCCCGTAGACGGCCTGCGCGCCGCCCAGGCCCAGGCGGAAGCCGGTGATGACCTCGTCGAAGACGAGCAGCGCCCCGTGGCGCCGGGTGAGGTCGCGCAGGGCCGCCAGGTAACCGTCGCGCGGCGGCACGCAACCCATGTTCCCCGCCACGGGCTCCACGATCACCGCCGCCAGGTCGGGGCCGTGCTCGGCGAAGACCCGCTCCGCCGCTGCCGTGTCGTTGTAGGGCGCGACGACGGTGTCGGCCACCGTGCCTTCCGGGACCCCGGGGGAGCCGGGGATGCCGAGGGTGGCCACCCCCGAGCCCGCCGCCACCAGCAGGGCGTCGGCGTGGCCGTGGTAGCAGCCCTCGAGCTTGAGGAACTTGCGGCGCCCCGTGAAGCCGCGGGCCAGGCGCAGCGCGCTCATGGTGGCCTCGGTGCCGGACGAGACGAAGCGCACCTTCTCCATGGAAGGCACGAGCCGCGTCACGCGCTCGGCCAGCTCGACCTCCGCGGCGCAGGGCGCGCCGTACGACGTCCCGTCGCGCGCGGCCCGGGCCACCGCCTCCACCACCGCGGGATGCGCGTGGCCCAGGATCATCGGGCCCCACGAGCCGAGGTAGTCGAGGTACGCGCTGCCGTCGGCGTCCCAGACCCGGGCGCCCTGGGCCCGGGCGATGAACAGCGGCGTCCCGCCCACGGCCTTGAAGGCGCGCACGGGGGAGTTGACCCCGCCCGGGATCACGCGCTGCGCGCGCGCGAAGAGGTCTTCCGATCGCGTCATGGGGAGGACCGGTCCGTCAGCCCGTCCAGCGCGCGAAGTCCTTGGCGTGGTAGGTCAGGATCACGCCCGCCCCCGCCCGCGAGATCGAGACCAGCGTCTCCTGGACCACGCGCTGCTCGTCGATCCAGCCCTTCTGGGCCGCGGCCTTGACCATGGCGTACTCGCCGGAGACGTTGTAGGCCGCCACGGGCACGTCGCAGGCCTCGCGCACCGCGCGGATCACGTCGAGGTAGGGCAGCGCGGGCTTGACCATGACGATGTCGGCCCCCTCCTCCACGTCGAGGCGCGCCTCCCGCAGCGCCTCGCGGACGTTGGGCGGGTCCATCTGGTAGCCGCGGCGGTCCCCGAACTGCGGGGCGGAGTCGGCGGCCTCCCGGAAGGGACCGTAGAACGCCGAGGCGTACTTGGCCGCGTACGAGAGGATGGGCGTGTCCGCGAAGCCGGAGCCGTCCAGCGCCGTCCGGATCGCGCCCACGCGCCCGTCCATCATGTCCGAGGGGGCCACCACGTGCGCGCCCGCCCGGGCGTGCGAGACCGCCATGCGGGCCAGCAGCTCCAGCGTGGGGTCGTTCTTGACCTCGCCGCCGTCCACCACGCCGCAGTGTCCGTGCGAGGTGTACTCGCAGAGGCAGACGTCGGTCATGACGAGGAGGTCCCGGCACTCCGAGCGGATCGCGCGCACGGCCTTCTGCACCACGCCGTCCTCGGCGTAGCCCTCGCTGCCCGCCGGATCCTTGGCCCGGGGCAGCCCGAAGAGGATGACGCCCGCGATGCCGAGGGACTCCACCTCGCGGGCCTCCCGCGCCGCCTCCTCCGCCGACAGGTGGAAGCATCCGGGGAGGGAGGGGATCTCGCGCCGGGGGCCGTCGCCGGGGACCACGAAGAGCGGATAGATCAGCCGGTCGGGCGTGACGCGGGTCTCGCGGACGAGGGCCCGCAGGCGGGGCGTCCGCCGCAGGCGGCGCGGCCTTTCCGTGGGGAAGCTCACCTACTCGTCGTCATCCCCGAAGAAGAACTGGTTCGAGCACATCTTGGCGCAGAACATCCGGCCGAAGCTGCGGATGGCGCAGTCGTCGCAGACCCACTTGAAGCAGATAGGGCACTTGTTGAGGCGAGTGTCCTGGTCGCTGGCCTGGCAAACCACGCAATTGGCAGGCACGCGGGAGTATAGCATGCGGCCTCCGGGCGGACTCCGTAGTAAACTGTTCGCGGGCGCGGCTTCGCTCCGCGAGGGGAGGCGTATCGTCGCGAGGGAGCGGGCCGAGGCATCGAACGATGGCGGTGTAGCTCAGCTGGTTAGAGCACGCGGCTCATATCCGCGGTGTCCGGGGTTCAAGTCCCTGCACCGCCACCAACTCCCCTCGGCTGGAGGCGCATCGTCGTGAGACGGACGGCCCTTACCGTCGCCGTGGACAAGGCCCTGGCGGCCGTGGGACGCCCCCGCGCCGGCCAGACGGTCGTGGTCGGCCTGTCCGGAGGGGCCGACTCGGTGGCCCTCCTGGACGTTCTGACCGCCCTCGGCGCGCGCCGCGGCTTCCAGGTCGTGGCCGCGCACCTGGACCACGGCCTGCGGCCCTCGTCTGCCGCGGACGCGAAGTTCTGCGCGGGCCTGTGCGACGGCCTCGGCGTGCCGCTCGAGACGGGCCGGGCCGACGTCAGGGCCCGGGCGCGCCGGGACAAGGGCGGGACCGAAGAGGCGGCGCGACGCGAGCGCTACGCCTTCCTCCGCGGCGTGAAGGACCGCCACGGCGCCGCCGCCATCGCCGTGGCCCACACCCTCGACGACCAGGCCGAGACGTTCCTGCTGCGGCTGCTGCGCGGCGCAGGCAGCGCCGGGCTGGGTGCCATGCGGCCCGTCGCGGGCGACGTGGTCCGTCCCATGCTCGAGGCCACGCGCCGCGAGGTCCTGGCGCACCTGGAGGCGCGCGGCCTGCAGTGGCGCGAGGACGAGACCAACACCGACGACTCCTTCCTCCGCAACCGGACGCGCCACGAGCTGCTGCCCTACCTGGAGCGCAGGTTCAACCCCAGGGTCCGCCAGGCCCTGGCCCGCACGGCTTCCGTCCTGGCCGAGGAGGCCGGAGTGCTGGCCGAGGAGGGCGAGTCGCTCGTCCGCTGCGCGGGACGAACCGACGGCGGCGCCGTCGTCCTCGAGCGGGCCGCGCTCGCGTCCGTCTCCCGGGCCGTGGCTCGTGCCGCGGTGCGGGCCGCGCTCGAGCAGACGGGCGGCCTGCGCGGCGTGGGCCTCGTCCACGTGGACCGCATCCTGGCCCTGGCCGGCGCGCCCAAGCCCTCCGGCAAGCGGCTGCCGCTGCCCGGCGCGCGCGAGGCCGTCGTGGAGTGGGGCGACGTCCGGATCGGTCCGCGGCCGGCGCCGGCCGAGCCCTTCGCGATCGACGTCCCCGTCCCCGGCCGCGTCACGCTTCCCGGCCGAGGCCTCGCGCTCCGGGCGCAGTCCGACGAGGGACCGGCGGTGTCGAACGGGGTGACGGCGGTCGTGGCCGCGCCCGCGGGGGCGCTGACCGTCCGCACGCGCCGGCCCGGCGACCGCGTCCGCGCCAGGGGCCGCGACATGAGCCTCAAGAAGTTCCTGATGGAGCGCCGGGTCCCCGCCGACCAGAGGGCGAGCCTGCCGCTGCTGGCCGCGGGCAGCCGCGTGCTGTGGGTCCCGGGCCAGGCGCTCGAGGCGGAGGGGGATGCCCGGCGCTACGTGCGCGTGCGGCTCGAGAAGTCCCGATGACGCCGCAGCCGGAGGTGCTCGTCAGCCGGCAGGACATCGCGAGGCGCGTGGGGGAGATCGGGGGCGAGGTCGCGCGCGCCTTCGAGGGCCGGGAGATCTGCGTGGTGGGCCTCATGAAGAGCTGCCTGGTCTTCATGGGGGACCTGATCCGGGCGGTGCCCCTGGACATGACCTGCCACTTCCTCCAGGCCTCGTCGCTGCACGAGCAGGCGGGCACCGGCCCGCTGCGCACCGACATCGTGTATTCGACGGACATCCCGTACGAGGGCCGCGACGTCCTCCTCCTCGAAGGCGTGGTGGACACCGGGATCACGCTCAACTTCCTGCTCGACCACATCCGGGAGCACGGGCCGCAGAGCCTCAAGGTCTGCTCCATCATCGACAAGCCCGGCGACCGCAAGGTGGACGTGCGCCCCGACTGGGCCGTCTTCACCCTGCGCGAGCCGCTCAAGGACGACGGCTTCATCGTGGGCTACGGCCTGGATCACGCGGAGCGCTACCGCGGGCTGCCGTTCCTAGGAACCATTCCCCGGCCGGTGGGACCGGCCGAAGGGCGCAAGATCACGATCTCGCGCCCCGGAGGACCTGAACAGTGAACGCCACGTTCAAGACCGTCATGTTGTGGATGTCGCTCCTGGTCGTGATCTTCCTGGCCTGGCACTTCGCCCAGATCCAGAAGAAGGAGACCGCGCTGCGCTTCAGCGAGTTCATGGCGCGGGTGGAGGAGGGCCGGGTCCAGGACGTCACCATCACCGGGACCGAGATCAAGGGCCACGGCTCCGACCGCGAGCCGTTCCGCACCTACGCCCCCGCGGGCTACGACAAGTTCGTGGACGCGCTCCTGGCCAAGAAGGTCGCGGTCACCATCGAGCGCGACCAGACCCCCGCCTGGGCGAACATGCTCATCTCCTGGGCCCCCTTCATCCTCCTCATCGGGTTCTGGGTCTTCTTCATGAGGCAGATGCAGAGCGGGGGCAACAAGGCGCTCTCCTTCGGCAAGTCCAAGGCCAAGCTGCTGGCCAGCCAGCAGAAGAAGGTCACCTTCAAGGACGTGGCCGGGGTGGACGAGGCCAAGGAGGAGCTCCAGGAGATCATCGAGTTCCTGCGCGAGCCCCAGAAGTTCCAGAAGCTCGGGGGCCGCATCCCCAAGGGCGTGCTCCTCATGGGCCCTCCGGGGACGGGCAAGACGCTCCTGGCCCGGGCCATCGCGGGCGAGGCCAACGTCCCCTTCTTCTCCATCTCCGGCTCCGACTTCGTGGAGATGTTCGTGGGGGTGGGCGCCAGCCGGGTGCGCGACCTCTTCGAGCAGGGCAAGAAGAACGCCCCCTGCATCATCTTCATCGACGAGATCGACGCCGTGGGCCGGCACCGCGGCGCGGGCCTGGGCGGCGGCCACGACGAGCGCGAGCAGACCCTGAACCAGCTCCTGGTGGAGATGGACGGGTTCGAGAGCAACGACGGCGTGATCCTGATCGCGGCCACCAACCGGCCCGACGTCCTGGACCCCGCGCTGCTGCGGCCCGGCCGCTTCGACCGGCGCGTGGTCGTCTCGCGGCCCGACGTGCGCGGCCGCGAGGGCATCCTGCAGGTCCATACCCGCAAGATCCCTCTCAGCGAGGACGTGGACATCACGGTGCTGGCGCGGGCCACCCCCGGCTTCAGCGGCGCGGACCTGGCCAATCTCGTCAACGAGGCCGCGCTCCTGGCCGCGCGCCGCAACCAGAAGTTCGTGATGATGGCCGACTTCGAGTCCAGCAAGGACAAGGTCCTGATGGGCGCGGAGCGCAAGAGCATGATCATCACGGACGAGGAGAAGAAGGTCACCGCCTACCACGAGGCGGGCCACGCTCTCCTGGCCGCGCTCCTCCCGCACACCGACCCGCTGCACAAGGTCACGATCATCCCGCGCGGGATGGCCCTGGGCGTGACCCAGCAGCTCCCCACCGAGGAGAAGCACAACTACACGAAGGAGCAGCTGGAGAGCCGCATCGCGGTCTGCATGGGCGGGCGCATCGCCGAGGACGTGACCTTCGGCCAGATCTCCACCGGCGCGCAGAACGACATCGAGCAGGCCACGGAGATGGCCCGCAAGATGGTGTGCGAGTGGGGCATGAGCGAGGCCCTGGGGCCGCTGACCTACGGCAAGAAGGAGGAGCAGATCTTCCTCGGCAAGGAGTTCAACCGGCACCAGGACTACAGCGAGGCCACCGCCCTCAAGATCGACGCCGAGATCAAGCGCATCGTGAGCGAGCAGTACACGCGGGCGCAGAAGACCCTGAGCGAGAGGCGCGACGCCCTCGTCCGCATCGCGGAGGCGCTCCTGGAGCACGAGGTGCTGGACGCCGAGCAGCTCACGCAGATCGTCGAGGGGCGGCCCATGGACATCCGGATCCCGAGGCCCGTCACGCCGCCTCCGGCCGCGGCGCGCGAGGGCAAGATCGACGGGGAGAGGGCCGGCGGGATATTCCCGCCGATGGCGCCGAAGCCCACGTCGTAGGCGGGGCCGCTTCGCGGCCCCGGACGGCGGCGCGCGGCGCCGCGAGGGAACCTGGGAGGCGAAGATCGGCCCGATGGTGGAGCGGCGGCACTACCGGCTCACCCTTCGCGGGGCGGAGGCGGTCCTCGGGGAGCGCACCTGGGTCATGGGTGTCTTGAACGTGACCCCGGACTCGTTCTCCGACGGCGGCCGCTTCAAGGAGCCCGGGGCCGCGGTGGACCACGGCCTGGCGCTGTTCGAGGAGGGGGCCGACGTGGTGGACGTGGGCGGCGAGTCCACCCGTCCCGGCGGCGCGGCCGCCGTGGGCGACGCCGAGGAGTGCCGGCGCGTGGTCCCCGTCATCCGCGCCCTGCGCGACCGCGGGGCGGGGCCGCTCTCCGTGGACACCACCAAGGCCTCGGTGGCGCGGGCGGCGCTCGACGCCGGCGCCGACATCGTCAACGACGTGAGCGGCTTCCGCTTCGACCCCGCCATGGCCCCGCTGGTGGCGGAGCGGCGCGTGCCCGCGGTCTTGATGCACCTGCGAGGGGACTTCACGGACATGCATCGAGAGCCGCGCTATGAGGACGTCGTGGGGGAAATCAGGGACGAGCTTCGAGACCGGCTGGAGGAATCCAAGAAGGCCGGGATCGACGCCAGCCAGATCATCGTCGATCCCGGCCTTGGGTTTGCCAAGTCCGCCGGCCACAGCCTCGAGGTCCTGCGCCGGCTGCCCGAGCTCGCGGAGCTGGACCGTCCCCTCCTGGTCGGCCCCTCGAGGAAGCGGTTCATCGGCCGGGCCCTGCGATCGCCGGACGGGGCCGACCTCCCGGTGGCGGAGCGGCTCATGGGCACGGCGGCGGCGGTGGCGGCCTGCGTGCTCGCCGGGGCCCACGTCGTGCGCGTCCACGACGTGCGGGAGATGGTCCAGGTGGCGCGCGTCTGCGACGCCATCCTGGCGGGGGAATAGGCCATGCTTCCCCAGCGGCTGGCGTTGCTCCGGATCGAGGAGTTCTCCTGGGTCCAGGTCCTCGACATCCTGATCGTGGCCGTGATCATCTACCAGCTCCTCCAGTTCATCCGCGGCACCCACGCGGTGCAGATCGCGGTGGGCACGCTGCTGCTCGTGGTCTTCTACTGGGGGTCGCAGCTCCTGAACCTGGAGGCCGTGAACTGGCTGCTGCGCACCTTCCTGCCCTACGTGGTCTTCGGCCTCATCGTCATCTTCCAGGCCGAGATCCGGAAGGGGCTGGCCCACCTCGGGAAGACCCCGCTGCTCGGGGCTTTCAGCCGGGAGCGGCCGGAAGAGGTCGTGGACGAGATCGTCCTGGCCGCGACCACGCTGGCCTCGCAGAGGATCGGGGCCATCGTGGTCATGGAGCGGGAGATGGGCCTGCGGAGCTACATCGAGACCGGGATCGGCCTCGACGCGCTGCTGACCTACGACCTGCTCATCAGCATCTTCAACCCCAAGACCCCCCTGCACGACGGGGCGGTGATCGTGCAGGGCAACCGCGTCGCCGCCGCCGCCTGCTTCCTGCCCCTGACCGTCAACCCGGCGCTCTCGCGGACGCTGGGGAGCCGGCACCGGGCCGCCATCGGCATCACCGAGGACACGGACGCGGTGGTGGTGGTGGTGTCGGAGGAGACCGGGACCATCTCGCTGGTGGCGGGGGGCCGCATCCGCCGCGAGTACGACGGCCCCGCCCTGAAGGCCGCGCTGCTCGAGGCCATGGACATCGACGAGGCGCCCGTCGAGGAGTCGAGCGCGCCCCAGGCCGCGCCCGCCCGGGACGAGTAGGATGCGCGTCCTCCTCCTCCGGAACATGCCGCTGAAGCTGGTGAGCCTCGCGCTGGCCACGCTGCTGTGGTTCGTGATCGCGGGCGAGAAGACGTCGGAGATGGGCCTCTCGGTCCCCGTGGAGCTGAAGAACTTCCCCAAGGACCTGGAGCTGACGGGCGACGCGGTGAACGCGGTGGATGTGCGCCTGCGCGCGTCGCCCAGCATCATCCAGAGCCTGGGGCCGCAGGAGGTCTCGGCCCACGTGGACCTGACGGGCGTGCGGGAGGGCGAGCACATCGTGAACCTCACTGCGGAGTCCATCCGCATCCCGTTCGGGGTGAAGGTGGTGCGGATCAACCCCTCGACCCTGACCCTCACGCTGGAGCGGACCGTGCAGAAGGTGGTGCCGGTGCGTCCGCGCCTGCTGGGCCGGCCCGCGCCGGGACACGAGGTGGCCGAGGTGACGAGCAGCCCGGCGGAGGTCCGCGTGGCGGGCCCCAAGAGCCGGGTCCAGGAGGTGGAGGGCGCCTTCACGGAGCCCGTGTCCGTGGAGGCGGCGGCGGCGGACGTGGTGGAGAACGTGAACCTCGGCGTGGACGACCCGCTGCTCCGGATCCAGGGCAGCCCGCGGGTGCGGGTCACGGCGCGGATCGCGCCGGTGCCGCAGGCTTCACCGGAGCCCACGCCGCCCCCGCCGGGCCGCAAGAAACCATGACCGCGACCAGGAGCCCCATGAGCGGAGCGCCGAAGCGGGACGAGACGAACGGCCGCCGGCTGTTCGGCACCGACGGGATCCGCGGCATCGCCAACGAGCCCCCCATGACGCCCGAGCTGGCCCTCCGCCTCGGGCGAGCGGTCACCTTCGTGGCCGGCCGCGGCAAGAAGCACGTCCCGCGCATACTCATCGGCAAGGACACCCGCATCTCCTGCTACATGCTGGAGACCGCCATGGCCGCCGGGGTCTGCTCGATGGGCGGCAACGTGATCCTCTGCGGCCCCATCCCCACGCCGGCGGTGGCGCACCTCACCGGGAGCATGCGCGTGGACGCGGGGGTCGTGATCAGCGCCAGCCACAACCCGTACGAAGACAACGGCATCAAGATCTTCGCCACCGACGGCTTCAAGCTGGCGGACTCGGTGGAGGCGGAGATCGAACGGCTCATGGAGGACGAGAGCCTGCTCGGCCCGCGCAAGACGGGGGCCAAGATCGGGCGGGCGGAGAAGCTGGAGGACTCGCGGGGACGCTACGTGGCCTTCGTGAAGAACACCTTCCCGCGCGACCTGTCGCTGGACGGGATAAGGGTCGTGGTGGACGCGGCCCACGGCGCGGCCTACCGCGTCGCGCCCCTCGTCTTCGACGAGCTCGGGGCCGACGTCACCGCCCTCGGCGTCTCCCCCGACGGCGTGAACATCAACCAGGGCGCGGGCGCCCTCCACCCGGAGAGCGCCTGCGCCCTCGTCCTGAGGCGCAAGGCCCACATCGGCATCGCGCTGGACGGCGACGCCGACCGCGTGATCGTCATCGACGAGAAGGGCCAGGTCGTGGACGGCGACGCGGTCATGGCCATGTGCGCGAGCCGCATGATCGGCGAGGGCAGCCTGCGCCACTCCACGGTGGTGGCCACGGTCATGAGCAACCTGGGCCTGGAGCGGGCGCTGGAGGCGCAGGGCGCGCGCCTCCTGCGCACCCAGGTCGGCGACCGCTACGTGGTGGAGGCCATGCGCGAGGGCGGCTTCAACCTGGGCGGCGAGCAGTCCGGCCACCTCATCTTCCTGGACCACTGCACGACCGGCGACGGCATCGTGGCCGCCCTCCAGGTCCTGGCCCTCGCCCTGCGCAGCGGCAAGCCGATCTCGGAGCTGGCCCGCGCCGCCATGGAGCACGTCCCCCAGGTCCTAGAGAACGTGACCCTCCCCGCCCGCCGGCCCCTCGACGAGATGAAGCAGCTGGCCAGGGAAGAGGCCCGCATCAAGGGCGCGCTGGGCAAGGAGGGCCGCATCCTCATCCGCTGGAGCGGCACCGAGCCCAAGCTCCGGATCATGCTCGAGGGCCCGGACGAGGCCCGGATCAAGGGCTGGGCCAGGGAGCTGGCGGACGCGGCGAGGAAGGACGTGGCCTGATCACCATGGCCCGGGGATGAGCCGCTTCGTCCTCGCGGCGTAGGCGTCGTATTCCCGCGGGAACTCTTCCCGCATCATCCTGTCCTCGGCGCAACCGATCCGCAGCGCGAAGAGCAGGCTGAAAACGAAGCCGTAGGACGGGCCCGCGACCCAGTTCGGCACCACCAGCGCCTGCCCCAGCGAGTAGAGGCAGAGACCCAGGTACATGGGATGCCGTATCCACCGGTAGACGCCTTCGGTGACCAGCCGGTGCTTCTCCCGCACCTCGGGGGTGATCGACCAGAACCCCCCGAGGTCCACGTGCGACCGGTGGAAGTTCCACAGTCCCACCACGAAGCACGCGATCCCGGCGACGAAGGTAGCCTATCTGGGGATGTTGCCAGACGAGGACCGTCCTTCATCCGCAGGAGGGATGGGGCCTTCCCGTTGCAGCTATGGCGTCGGGACTGAAGACGCGAATGGGCGCAGGGCTGTCAACCAAGACTCGACTTCTGGCGGTGCCTCTTCCGTAATATCGTCCGGCTCGTACTCATTCTTCGGATCCCACCAACTCTGCGTTGGGTTAATGAAGTGAGTTGTACTCAAATCCCGCCCTCTGGAGTTTTCCAAAACTCACGAAGCCCACACCGGCCGCTTCCCCCGGTGACGGGCGCGTCACGCCTTGGCTTCCTCCCCGACCGCGGCCAGCGCTCGCTCGACGAGCCGCGGGCTGATCCAGAAGTTCTTCTCGAGAAGAGCCTCGACCTGGGGTCGCACCGCCGGGATCAGGCCCTTGCGCTTGGCGGCGAGGAGGATGCCGAGCGTCCCGATGACGTTCAGACCGAGGCCTTCGGCCAGATGCCGGGCCGCCTTTTCGTCCACGACCAAGTGGTCGGCGCGAAGCTCGAGGGCCAGGCTGATGGCTTCGCTCTCGCCGGCGCCGAGGCTCGCCTGGAGGACCTGAGGAGCGAGCGGTTGGGTCGGATGACGTTCGACGATCCAAGGCTGAGTGGGCACGCTCGGAGCAATCTCCCGCCCGACGGCAGGAGGGACGAGGAGGGTCGTGAAGAGAGCCTGGAGGAGAGGAAGCTGGCCAACCTGGTGGAATGCGATCAAGGGGCTCGCGTCGGCGACGACGCCGGTCACAGGGTCTCGCTGGCCGCCTTCTCAGCCGCCCACTCGTCCTCGGTCATGTCGATGTACGGGATCCCGAGGCGAGAGGCGTGCTTGATCAAGTCGATGCGCTCCATGCCCAACAACTCCGCCGCCTTGCCGCTGGAGATGGTCCCACGGCGGTAGAGCTCGAGCACGATCATCTCGCGCCCCGCCTGCTGCACGGGCTGATTGGTCTGCTGCAGGAGGGCGGCCAGCGGCTCCTCGATCTCGATCTTGACGCTGCTCATGGGGCTTCCTTCAAGCGCATTCTACCCCTCTCGTGCCTTCCAGACCCTCTCCCACACCACCTGTGGCTCACGGCCCTGCGCGGCGATGCCTACGTCTTCGGCCTGGGGCCGGGCCGCGCGACGAAGCGGTGGGTGAAGTCCTCGTCCACCGCGAGGGCTTCGAGTATGCCGAGGCTCTCCATCACCACGAAGCTCAGGCAGTCCACCGTGCTGTACTTCTTGTCCGCGTGCCGCTTGAAGTAGTCGAAGGCCGCGCGCTGCTCCTCGAAGCTCGCCCGGTGGATGCGAGCCATCTTCTCGCTGTAGAGCCGCTCGCCGACGAAGACCGCACGCTCGTGGGAGATCCGGTAGCGCGTGAGGGTGATCGTCTCGGAGACCACGTGCTCGGTCGTGACGAGGAGGTCAGGGAGGTTGCGGTCCTTGAATTCCTCGAAGACTCGGTCACCCGGGCATGGTTCGCGTCATCTTCGGAGAAGAAGGCGAAGAGGAAGCCGGTATCGACGAAGATCACTCGTCGGGGTCGCCGTAGAGGTACTTGTCATGGTTCTCGGCCATGTCGGGCGGGGCGTTCTTGATGCACCCCCTGAGCTCCATAGCCGTCTTCCAGCCGGTGGGATCGTCGTCAGTGGCGGTCGGCGCCTGCTCGGTCTTGGCCTCGATGGTGACGTGGACCCTGGCCTTCTCCTCGAGGGCCAGGGGCCGGTCCGGCTTGAGCACGCCGTCTTCGTAAACCGCGTCCACATCGATCGTCATGGCTGACCTCGCCCGCTATTGTACCGCCGCAGCCTGCCAGGTCGGCTTCCGTCATGACGTCCTGCCCGTTTCCCGAAAGGAGGAGGACTTGCCACGGGCACGCACCTGCGAAAGCTACGCGCCCAGAACGATCCGCTGGCGGAGGTCCAGGCGCGCTTGGAAGAGGCCGAGCTGCGCGTCCGCCTGGCCGGGGAAACCGCCGAGATCCTCGCGGCTCGCTTCTCCAAGCTCCCGGAGAGGCACCGGCCCTACTTCACCCCTGCGCAGCGCTTCCGCATCCTGGAGATCCGGAGCCTCCTGGCCTGGAGCGCCATCCAGACCGCGCAGGGCCCTCCCCCGCCCGAGCCGACCCGTGATCGCTCGCTTCGTCCACCACACCTGGATGATGGACGTGAGCCAGGTCCATCAGTTCCTGGGTCCTGACCTCTTCATGGCTGCTGTCTTCGACGCCTTCTCCCGGATGCCCCTCGCCGTGGAGGTCTTCCCCAGACCGCCCAAGGCCTGGCAGATGGCCCGGCTGCTCCGATGGGTGGTGGGTCGCCTCGCCCGTCCCAAGTACCTGATCACGGACCTGGGTGGGGAGTTCACGGGCGAGGCGTTCCGGAAGGCGGTCCGCCGGTTTGGGATCCTCCAGCGGTTCGCCTCCAAGGACAACCTCTACGCCACCGCACGCCTGGAACGATTCTGGCGAACGCTCAAGGAGAGCGCCCGCCTCTATCGCCTCGGCCTCCCCCTCACCCTGGCCGACCTGGAGGAGAGACTGGCCGTCGCGCTCTTCCACTACGTCTGCTTCCGGCCCCACGAGGGACTCCAGGGGGCGACCCCGCACGAAGCGTTCTTCGGCCTCAATCCGGCCTGCCGAGAGACTATCGAGCCACCCCGAGGACGGCCGGGTGAGCAATCACCCAGGCCACCGTTCGCCATGCGCTATCTCGATCCCCCAGGCAGCCGGTTCCCGGTCCTGACATCCGCCGCGTAACTCGTCTCGCCTAGCTCGCCGACCTGCCGAGGGCAGAGCCGAAGTGTCGCCGCTCGCTCGAAACGTCCGCTCCTGCCACCACGCCTGATCGCTTGATCCAATCTCCGCCCACGCACGGCCGGCTCTCCTCCCACTACCCACGCTCTTCGGTCCCGTCAGACTCGCATTGCCGGCCTACCGGAGTCACGACGGTCAGGACCTGGCCCTGGGGGTTATAGGTGAGCGTCGCGGTCTGGCCCGCTTCATCCGTTACGGTGAGCGGTCGATGCTGAGAGTTGTACGTTCGGGTTCTCGCGAATATCGAATTGGCTCTAGCAGGCTGCTGAAAAAGACCTAACGTGGATAGTACGAAGCATACGCTGACCTCCAGATCCAGGAAGGAGGTGCGGATGCGAGGAGACGCTGTGGAGCCGGACGCGGTCTTTAGCTACATCTCGC
>Ga0214472_10003515_pt1 | contig 16546 bp, 14 predicted proteins | sample RVTome_6_FD_207662 | JGI IMG/M metagenome (GOLD analysis project Ga0214472, IMG submission 207662) | Soil microbial communities from uranium-contaminated site in the Upper Colorado River Basin, Wyoming, United States - RVT140D175 | ecosystem: Environmental > Terrestrial > Soil > Contaminated >... | reverse complement strand
CACCGCGCCGCCTGGATGGCGCTGGCCGGTCCGACGGCCAATCTGATTCTCGCCATCGTCGCCGCGATCGCCGTCCACATCGGCATGGCAATGGGCTACTTCAGCCCGCCTTCATCGGTCAGCTTTACTCACATCGTGGGAGCCGAACCGGGCGGGACAGCCGAAGCCATCGCGTCTTTCGTGAGCCTGCTGTTCTCGACCAACCTGCTGCTGATGGCCTTCAATCTGATCCCCGTGCCGCCACTTGACGGAAGCACCGCGATCGGCTTGTTCGTTAGCGAGAATACCGCTCTGAAGATCTACGGGTTCATGCGCCAGCCGGGCATGTCGCTGCTCGGAATCATCATTGCCTGGCGCTTTTTCGGAGAGCTGTTCGGCCCCGTATTCTGGTTCGCGGTGAGCATGCTCTACTCCGGCGCAGGCTTCCACTAACCGCGCGGTAAAGCAGGGGCACGGCATGCCGCGCCCGCGGCCAGCATCGTTCAAAACGAACGGTATTGGGGCTAAAGAGCCGCGATCAGCTTCGCGAGCAAAGCCACGCGGTCCGCGATCCGGCCGATCAAGATACTTTCGTTGACCGAATGCGCGCCTTCGCCTACGGCGCCGACGCCGTCGAGCGTGGGCAGCCCCATGGCCGCCGTGAAGTTTCCGTCCGACCCGCCGCCGACCTGCGCCTCGCCCAGCTCCACACCGAGCTCCCCTGAAAGCCTGCGCGCCAATCGATAGATCTCAACGATCTGCCTGTTGCGCTCCATCGGAGGCCGCCGCAAACCACCTTCGACCGTCACTTTCGTTCGCCGGTCGAACGGCTTTAGCGCCGCGAATCGCTGCTCCAGCCGTCGCGCGTCCGTCGTCCGAGGCACGCGTACATCGATATCCACCCAGGCGTCTTCGGCGACAACATTCGCGGCTGTACCGCCGCTCATCACCCCCGGGCTCACCGTTATGCCTTTGTTGAGATCCGTCCAGCCCGCGACACGGTCGATTTGCCGCGCCAACTCCACAATTGCGCTGGCCCCGGAAGCGAAATCGAGGCCGGCGTGGGAAGCAATTCCCTTGACGCTGATCCGGAAACCGCCGCCGCCTTTGCGGCCTGTCTTGACGTTGCCCGCCGGCCCCGCGCTGGGCTCGGCCACCAGCACCGCCGCGCTTTTCTTCGCTTCTTTTTCGGTATGAGGCCGCGAACTCGGGCTGCCTACCTCTTCGTCCGAGTTCAGTTGCGCAACGAACCGCCGCCGCACGGGAATATCCAGCTCCCGCAACGCCCGGCAAGCAAACACGAAGTACACAACCCCTGACTTCATGTCGAAAACACCCGGGCCCCACAACCGTCCCTGCGAGCGCTTAAAGGGCATCCGCGCGAGTGTTCCCAACGGATACACCGTATCCAAATGCCCCAGTCCTAACACCTGCCCTTGTTTACGCCGCCCGGGCAAATGGAATTCCAGCCGCAGGTGATCGCCAAATCCCTTCGCGCGGTGACGCTTCACTTTCGCCTCTCCCGCGATGTGATCGGCTATGAAGTCAACCGCGCGATTCACCGCCGCCGCGTCATTCGTTGGAGATTCAATCTCCACCAAGCGCCCGATCCAGTCAATGATCTCGGGAACCTTCTCGGTTGTGTAACGCAGTAGGGGATCCATATCTGAAGGTACTTATCCTATCGCCCTGCTGTGGACCGCCCTGCTGTGGGCCCCGCTGTTGTGCGAATGAAGGCTACAACTTCAGCCCTTTGAGGTACTCTCGAAAATCGCCGCCCAGGTCGTCTCGCCCCAGCGCGAACTCGACTGTCGCCTTCAGAAAGCCCAACTTGTCCCCCGCGTCATGACGCCGGCCCTCAAAGCGGTAAGCGTAAAGCGGGCCCTGCTCCATCAGCAGGCGCAGACCGTCGGTGAGCTGGAGTTCGCCCCCGCTCCCCGGCTGTATTCTGTCCAGGCAGTCGAAAACCTCCGGCGGAAGCACGTACCGGCCGATGATGGCCAGGTTCGAGGGGGCTTCTCCGGGCGGAGGCTTCTCGACCATATCCGTCACTCGATACAGCCGGTCTGTCGTGCCGTTGAACTCCACGGGCTCGACCGCCACCACACCGTAAGCGGAAATCCGCTCCTTCGGCGCCTCCATCACGGCAATCACCCCGCCGCCGAACTTCTCGTAGACATTCTTCAGTTGCCTCAAGCAAGGCGTCTCGGCGTCGATCACGTCATCGGCCAACACGACGGCGAACGGTTCTTCGGCGATGAGCTCGCGGGCCACCGAAACTGCATGCCCCAGGCCCAAGGCCTCTCTCTGGCGGATGTACGAAACGTGAATCAGATCCGAGATTTTCCGAACCAGATCCAATTCGTTTTGTTTGTTGCGCTTTTCGAGCAGGTGCTCCAGCTCGAAGCTGATGTCGAAATGGTCTTCGATGGCGCTCTTTCCGCGTCCCGTGATGATAATAATGTTGTCGATGCCCGATGCGAGGGCCTCCTCGACACCGTACTGGATAATCGGCTTATCGACCAGCGGCAGCATCTCTTTCGGCTGCGACTTCGTCGCGGGAAGAAACCGCGTTCCCAACCCCGCTGCCGGGAACACCGCTTTGCGCACGTTCTTCGTCATTGCCCTCTAGTGTCTCTCGAATCGATCCCTTGTTTCAATCCGCGGTTTCATCAAACTGCTCGAACTCACTGAAAACAGAAGGATTTATTGACGAGGACGGTATAATACCTTTCATGGGTGAGTCCAGCGTTTTTTGGCTGCGTGTGACGCTGCTATTGTACTCGCTCGGTCTGTGGCATTCCCTTGTGACGGTCGTTCGGCGGCGGCAACGCCTTTTCCGGCTCGCGCTGGGCTCGATCTCCCTGGGCGCGGTCTTCCACTTGGTCTCGATCGTTGATCAGACGATGGCGCAAGGCCGCCTCCCGGTCCACAACTTGCACGAGATGGCTTCGCTCGTGGCTTTCCTCATCACGGGCGCTTTTCTGCTCGTTTACTGGCGATACAAATACGAGAGCCTGGCCGTTTTTGTCTTCCCCACGGTTTTCTTGTTGACCATGGTCGCCAGCCTCGGGACGGCCGCCGGGCCACCTGAAGGCTATACCTTGGGCCGCTGGTGGCTCATTTCCCACGTCTTGCTGCTGCTGCTCGGCTATGCCGCGCTCACTTTGACGTTCGTCGCGGGAGTGATGTATATCATTCAGGAAAAAGAACTTAAGTCCAAACGCCCAAGAGCCTTCTATTACCGTCTCCCGCCCCTCGGCGCTCTCGACGATTTGGCTTACCGAACCCTGGCGGTGGGTTTCGTTCTGGTAACATTGGGGCTGATTTCCGGCAGTTTCTGGGCCTTCGTCGAGTGGGGCTCGAACTGGATCGTTGATCCCACGATTGCCCTGGCCTTTATGACTTGGGCGATCTATCTGGCAATGGTCTTCAGCCGGCTTGCGATCGGTTGGCGCGGACGCAAGGCGGCCTACTTCTCGATCGCGGGGTTCTGCTCGGCCGCGCTGACCTGGATCGTCAACAGCGGCGTTCATACTTTCATGCGGCCATGAGTGTCCTCCTGCTAGGTCTCAGTCACAAAACCGCTCCCGTCGAGGTGCGCGAGCGCTTTGTCGTGGCCGAGTCCGCCGCGGCTGAACGCCTCGCCGCCCTTGCCAGCCGTCCCGGCATCTCAGAAGCTCTGATCCTGTCGACCTGCAATCGTGTCGAACTGCTCGTCCAACCTGAAACCGGCTCCGACCCCACCGAGGAGATTCTCTCCTTCCTCGCCTCCGAACACTGCGGCTTCGTTGACGAGGTCAAACCCTACCTCTACCGCTACGTCGATGAGGATGCGATCCGGCATATCTTCCGCGTCGCCAGCAGCCTTGACTCGATGGTCCTCGGGGAACCTCAAATTCTGGGCCAGATCAAAGACGCCTACGCCAGCGCCAAAAAGGCGGGTACGATGCGCGGCGAGCTCGACTTCGTCCTCAATCATGCCTTCCGTGTCGCCCGCCGCGTGCGCAACGAGACAGGGATAGGCCAGATGGCCGTCTCGGTCAGCTTCGTGGCCGTCGAACTCGCCCGCAAGATATTCGGCGATCTCAGCGGCAAGTCGATCCTCATCATCGGCGCCGGTAAGATGTCCGAGTTGGCCGCCAAGCACCTGCGCCGCGCCGGCGGCGGCAAGGTTTACGTCACCAACCGCACTCATGAGCGCGCCGTCGAGCTGGCGCGAGTCTTCGACGGCCAGGCTGTGGAATTCAACAGCCTTCTCGAATGGCTTACACGCGTCGACATCGTCATCACATCGACGGGCGCACAGAATTTTATTCTCACGAAACAGACCGCCGAAGGCGTCATAGCGGCGCGCCGCCAGCGGCCGATTTTCTTTGTGGATATCGCCGTTCCGCGCGACATCGACCCGGCGATCAACTCCATCGACAACATGTTCGTCTACGACATCGACGATCTGCGGCACGTCGCCGACGCCAATCTCGAACAGCGCCGCCACGAAGCCGAGCGCGCCGAATCGATCGTCGAAGAAGAGCTGTCGAACCTGATGCATCGCCTCAAGACGCATCAGGTCGCGCCCACGATCGTCTCGCTGCGAGACCAGCTCGAGCGCATGCGAAGAGCCGAAATCCAGCGCTTCCGGTCCCAACTCGGTCCGCTCACTCCGCGGCAGGAGCAAGCCGTCGAGGCGCTTACGCGCAGCATGGTCAATAAAATCGCTCATTCCCCTATCTCTCAAATGAAGAGGCTCGCGAGTCATCCCGATGGTTTACACTTTGTCGAGTTCGTCAAGCGCGCTTTCAACCTACACAAATGAAACCCATCGTCATCGGAACCCGCGGTTCCCAATTAGCCATGTGGCAGGCCCAGTGGGTTGCCGACCAGCTCGAAGCCGTTGGTGTCGCTTCGCGCATCAAGGTGATCAAGACCACCGGCGATAAGCTCAGTACGCGCGCCATCGCCAAGCTCGTCACTTCAACCGGGGTCAAGGGCGTTTTCACGAAAGAGATCGACGAAGCCCTCATCAAGGGCGGCATTGATATCGCGGTTCACAGCCTCAAGGATCTGCCCGCTGAAACCGACTCGCGCCTCGACCTGGGCGCCATCCCCGAGCGCGGCGACGCGCGTGATGCGGTCGTCGGCGCTGAGCTCAAGGAGTTCCCGGAGGGCGCCCGGATCGGTACGAGCTCTTTGCGCCGAGCTTCGCAGATCCGCCGTCTGCGGCCCGATCTCAAGGTCGAGGAAATCCGCGGCAACGTCGATTCCCGCCTCAAGAAGCTCGACGAGGGCCGCTATGAAGGCTTAGTGCTGGCCGCCGCCGGGCTGCAGCGTCTGGGGCTCGGTGACCGCATCGCCGAAATCCTCGAACCCAATGTCATGTGTCCCGCCGTCGGTCAGGGCGCGATCGCGATTCAGATCCGGGCCAAGGATTCCGGCATTCGCGAGATCCTCAAGCCGCTTCACCACCAGGAAACCGCCTGCGCCGTTACCGCCGAAAGAACCCTGCTGGCGTCTATCGGCGGAGGCTGTCAGCTGCCGCTCGGGGGCCATGCCGCCATCCAGGGCGACCGGCTGCGCCTGTCCGCCATGATCGTCTCTGAAGATGGCCGCCGCGCGTTCGTTCGCGTCGTCGAAGGCAGTCCCACCAATCCCACGGCCCTCGGACGCGAAACGGCCGAGAAACTGCTCTCGCTAGGCGCCGGAGAGTTCATGAAGGCCGCGGCGGCAGCGTCCAAGAAAACCGCGAAAGCCCCCGCGAGCGCCCCCTCCCCCGCGCCGCACACGGCTGCGGAGAAAAAATCCAGTCCGAAACCGTCAGCCGTCAGTCCCCCCAAGAAGTCCACCGCCCAAAAGACGGCCGCCAGGAAGACGAGCGCGAAACCCAAACCCGCCGCAGTGAAGAGCGCCGCTAAGAAAAAACCGGCTGCCAAGAAGAAAACCGCCGCCAAGTCTTCGGCAAAGGCCGCTTCCAAACCGGCCACCAAAACCGCTGCCAAGGAAAAAGCCAAAAAAGGCCGGGCTTAGTTGCTGAGAAGGCGCTAACGATTGGGCGGATACTGCGCGAGCTTGCGCTGCAGCGAGCGGCGGTGGATGCCGAGCAGACGCGCGGCCTGCGAAATGTTGCCCGAACAGTCGGCGAGGATACGCTGGATATGCTCCCACTCGACGCGAGCCAGTGTAGGAACGGTGTCAGGCGGATCTGATTCGGCGACGCCGCTCTGTTCGAGGTTCTGATACGCCGTCATGATCTGGTCGACATCGGCGGGCTTGCTGAGGTAGTGATCGGCGCCGAGTTTCTGCGCTTGCAGCGCCGTCGCGATGCTGCCGTATCCGGTCAGCATGATGATCTTGGTGTTGGCGTCGAGCTCCCGCAACGATTCGATAACGCTAAGTCCACTGTCGCCGGGCATGCGCAGATCGAGCAGGATCAGATCCGGGCTCTTTTCTTCCGCCACGCGCAGGGCCTGCTCGGCGTCGGCGGCGCCCCAAACCTCCCAACCTCGTTTTTCAAGCGCCTGGCAGAGCCGCGCGCGAAAGCGCTCATCGTCGTCGACGACGAGCACAGCGGGCTTTTCCTTAGTCGCGTCCATGCCTTGCGGCCGCCTTAGCGAGCAGCGGAAGTTCGAGGATGGCCCGGCATCCCTGACCCGCTTCGGTTTCGAAGCGGAGTTTGCCGCCTAAACGCTCGGCGAACAGGTGAACGAGAAACGTGCCGAGGCCCATCCCCTTGCCGGCCGGCTTGGTTGTGAAGAAAGGCTCGGTAACCCGGCTGAGAACCTCGGGGGACATGCCGTGCCCTTCGTCCTTCACGGTGAAACGCAGACCGGCGAGGTTGCTTTCCACCCCGAGCAGCACGGGCTGCTCGGCGCTGCTCGCCTCCAGACCGTTCTTGACGAGCGCGGCCAGGGCCTGGATTGTGGGCGTGACAGGCACGACGATGGGCTGCCCATGGGCGCCGCCGTCAATGAGAATGCGGGGGCGCCGTGAGGCGGGGAACTCGCCGCGGACTTTTTCCAGCAACTGCTCGGCATTGATCGCGGTGGGAGCTTCGCCGCGCGGTTCGGCGCCGCGGGCGCTCATGCGCTCCAGGATCCCGCGGCAGCGGTCGACCTCTGAGCGAATGAGCCGCGCATCCTCGACGATGGGGTCCTGACTGGGGCGCGAGCGGGCTTCGTGCTCGAGTTCCTTGGCCGCGATCGCGATTGTCGCAAGCGGCGTCGCCATCTCATGAGCGGCGCCGGCGGCGAGAGTAACAAGCGAGGTCAGGCGCTCTTGCTTGGAGAGTTGCGTTTGCATCGTCAGGACCTCTTGTTCGCGCTGCCGCAGCACCTCGGATATCTTTCCCGTGAAGAAGGTGATCAGAAGCGCGCCTAAGACGAAGGCAATCCACATCCCGACCAAATGGACCGACATGCCGCCGGAGGTATGATGCATCTCCAGTTCCGGAATGGGGAAAGAAGCCCAGAAGAGCAGGCCGAAGCAAAGCGTGGAAAGCGCGCCCAGCGCCCATGTCCAGGCCTTGTGCAGGATGACGGCCGAGAGCGTGATCTGAACGAGGTAAAGAACCGAGAAGGGATTCATCGGCCCGCCGCTCAGTCCCAGCAGCGCGGTGAGGCAGATGATGTCGAGAACAAACACCGCGCCGACCAGGTTCTGCGGATTCGTTTTCAGTTCACGAATCGTGCGGCTGAGCAGGAAGTTCGTCAGCAGTTGAGCGCATATCGGGAGGCCCAGCCAGCCGGCGGCCACGGGAAGAGTCAGGAAGCGGGGCGCGATCAAGACGGCAAACGCCTCGCCCAGAACGAGCCCGTACCGCAAGCGCACAACCCAGGGCAGCGCCAGATCAGGCGCCAGCTCGCCGGCCGGGCGAAGCGACCAGGACCGCGAGTCAGTCTGGTTGTCCCCGCCGGCCCCGGCCGGCGGTTCGTGCGTTTCAGGATAAGTCTTCAAGCCGAACAAAGGGCGTGCCTGCTCCGATCGAGACGCTACTTATCCTAACCTGAAAACTTTGATTCTCCTGCCCAAATCCGCGACCACGCGGCAGCGATCTTCGCGCGGAGTCACCGAAACAGGGCCACTGAAAACCCGCCTGCCCGCTGTGGCCGTAGTTTTGGCCATACTTCGTCTCGTTCGCGGGGCCGTCCGGGCACACCGCAACAGGGCTAACCGTTTGAAAACTTGAGTTGTGAGGGATTGGTTGCGGGGGAAGGATTTGAAGGGCATTACGCACTTCTGTCGATCCCGCTTTCTGGCATCATCCTAGACCCCAAGCTGGAAGTCAGCCGACACCTCCCAAGTTAGCGGCAAAGGCCGCAAGGGAGGCGATTCCAGCCATGGATGCACTGTATTTTCGAGTCTCAGCCAACTGCGGAACACAAAAGAATCAGATGGAGGATTTGGTCCGGGTTGCCGAGCAAGGCGGTTTCGGGCGGCACGACCCGCCAATCCTCGAACTGCTCTCCCAGGTCATGACCTCGGAGCGGCTTCCCGGTTCCAGACCCAGGTGCCTTGAGGGCGCACCCGTTCCCAGCTACGTGGATCGCCTTGCCGATCTCCAGGTCTATGTCGATCCGGATGAATGCGGCAGTCGCCCCACGATTCAGCGGCTGAAACGAGACGCTGCCATGGGCAAGTTCAAGCGGCTGCTCGTTCGCAGCGTACCGAGCTTGGGGCGCGACATTCGGGAAGTCGTGGCAACCGTCCACGATCTGACCAGTCAGGGCGTCACGATCGTGCCCATGCGCTCGGACGCCGAACCTGTTGGTCCCGAACTGACTGGGGCACTCCGCGAGGTTCTGACCTGGTGTCGCGAGCTTGACCACCATAGACGATCGGCCGCGATCAAAGCGGGGCAGACCAAGGTCAGGGCGAAAGGAAAGCGAGTCGGCCGCCCGCGGCGGATCTTCGATCGCGAAGTGGTGGTGCGACTGCGCGACGAAGAGGGCCTGAGCTGGTCCAAGATCGCCCAGGCGCTCGGCATCGGCGCTGGGACAGCTCGTCGAGCCTACCAGCAAACGGCAGCCTCTCCAGGCCCTGCCAAAAACATGCGGGAGGTAGCCTGATGCCGAAGCCTCCGAAGAATGCACTTAACAGCTCTGAATCCCCTATCCAGAAAACGCCCGGTTTGCGGACGGGTCGGAGACGGAAGGTAGCGCCGCCGCATCTGCCCGATCCCATCTGCCGGACGCTGAGTCGTTTCGCTGAAAAGTTCCGCGAGGAACATGGTTACCAAGACCCTCGGACAGCGGAACGGATCGGGCGGCTGCTGAAGTCCTCGATCACTCCGAGGAGACGGAGGGGAAGGCCAGTCACCCCCGAAGTGCGGCGTGCCGCCGAACTGCGACAGCAGGGAGCCTCGTGGGCGACGATCTATGCGGCGGAGATTCCGGGCTATGCGGCGATGGACAAGTACGCGCGGGCCTACCCGACCCAACGGCTCCGCGACAACGTGACGGCCTATCTCAAGCGGCGCAAACGGCAGCGCTCCAAGTCGGAGCAGGGCACCAACCAGGGCGCATGAATTCGCTCGGGAATTTGTCCGCCTCGGAAAACGGTTCTCCAGTTTGGCCCGTAGCGGGCTACCGCTGATGGCTGCAAGGATCAGATCGAGAGGCGACGGTACAAAAGGCAGGCCCGAGTCATTCGCTCAAAGCAGTCACTCGTTGCCAGAAAAGCCAACCTTCGCCCCTCATCTCAAACGAAAGGAGAGTCGAACTAATGGCAACCAAAGTTGATCTCGAAGACCGTGTCGCAGAACTCGAAGAGGAGAATCAGAATCTCCAGGACAAGCTCGACAGCATCCTCGACATCGCCTCACCTGTAGACGAATCGGAAGACGGTGAGACGTTCGATGAGGACGAAGAAGACGACGGCGATTCCGACGACGAGTACTGAGGGCTGATTTTCAGCGATCCTCGACGGGCTGAGGTCAGTATCGAAGGGCAGCTGCTTGGCGCTGGCCTCAGCCGTGGTTCATTCCCGTAAACCAGCCCGTCCACCGCACAGAACGACGTTAGCCCTCTCACAGCACGACCAACCAGCACATCGCCGCTGCGGTCAGCAAACCTGGCGGCGTCCCGACGATATCTCTTTGAGAAACGAATTTCTCACCAACGATCGTTCACCTAAAGCTCTTGGGCCACCAACCCGGAAGACGCAAGCAGCGTCGTCTCAAGCGCCTGGGAACGAAAAAATGTCATAGTTCAACGGAACGGTTGTTCGCGACAGCTATGTTTTCGGGTAGAATCAGACACACCCGTGGTCGGCCAAACCATCTCCCACTACCGCATCACCGAGAAGCTCGGTGAGGGCGGGATGGGTGTCGTCTACAAGGCCGAGGATACGAAGCTCAAACGTCCAGTAGCACTCAAGTTCCTGGCGCCTCATCTGTTGCGCGACGAAGAAGGCCGCAAGCGCTTTCTTCGAGAGGCACAAGCTGCCGCCCAACTCGACCACCCCAATATCTGCACGGTTTACGAAATCGACGAAGCCGACGGCCGCACATTTATCGCCATGGCCTTTCTCGATGGCCGGCCGTTGAGTGAGCGCATTCGGGAAGGCCCGCTCAAACTGCCCGAGGCCCTCTCGATCGCCATCCAGATGGCCGAGGGGCTCGAAGCCGCGCACGAAAAGGGAATCGCGCATCGCGACATCAAGCCCGACAACGTCATGCTCATGTCCGGCTTGCGAGGCCTCGTCAAGCTGATGGACTTCGGGTTGGCACAGCTTGCGGGCAGCTCGAAGTTCACTCGCGAGGGCACGACGCTCGGCACCGTCAACTACATGTCGCCCGAGCAGGCTGAAGGCGCGCCGACCGGCAACGCCACCGATATCTGGTCACTCGGCGTCGTGCTGTATGAGATGGTCGCCGGACAGCGCCCGTTCCGCGGCGACTTTGATCAGGCGATTGTCTACTCGATCATGAACGAGCCGGCCGAGCCGCTGACGGCGGTGCGGACGGGGGTTCCGAAGGAGCTGGAGCGGATCGTCAACAAGTGCATGGCGAAGAAGCCGGCCGAGCGCTACCACCATACGGACGAATTGCTGGCGGATCTGCAGGGGGTGCGGAAGGAACTCGAACCGCAGGCCTCGCGAGTGGCGGTGCAATCGTCGTCGGCGAAGCGCACGTCGCCCGCCGTGATCGGCGCGGGGGCGGTGGTTTTGCTGGGTGTGTTGGGCGTCGGCTGGTGGTTTGGGCGAGGAAGCGAACCAATGACACAAGCCCCTCCACAGTACAGACTGCGCCAGATCACCCGCGATACAAGCTTCACGGGAGACCCGGCTTTGTCGCCAAACGGTCAACTTCTGGCCTATTCGTCAGATCGCGGAGGTGACGGCAATCTTGACATTTGGGTGCAGCAGCTCAGTACGGGAGAGCCCATTCGTCTCACAACCGATGAAGCCGGCGACACACTCCCGTCCTTTTCCCCCGACGGCAACAGCATCGTCTTCAGATCCGGCCGAGATGGCGGCGGTATCTATGTGGTACCGGCGCTGGGGGGTAGCAGAGGCGAATCGCCGATGCGGGCGGCGGCAGCGGCAGAGGGAATGAGCGCGCAATCCCGAAATTCTCGCCGGATGGCGACTGGGTCAGCTATTTTACGGCGGGATCCAATACAACCAATCAGACGTTCAGCACAATTTTGGTGGCGCCCGTTTCGGGCGGCACCCCGCGCCGTGTGGAGGCGAATCTGGCCCGAGCATTACCACAGCCCTGGTCACCTGATGGTAAGCAGTTGCTGGTTGTGGGTGGCGTGGAGCCCGGTGAATTCGGGCGTTCCAGCGATCTTGACTGGTGGCTCTTGCCGTTGAGCGGTGGTGACGCGATCCGTCTCAACATGAGGGCTGTGTCGGAAGCGGCTGGGCTCGATTTGCCGCGCCCGTTCAGTTGGTTGGCTGATGGCAATTGGGTGATTTTCGACGCTGCTCAGCGAGGCGGGGGAACCCGCAACCTGTGGCGCATCAGCATCTCGCCCAAAGAAGGGCTGCTGGTTGGCGAGCCCCAGAAATTAACGGCGCGGACCGGCGAAGAGTCGCCCTCCGTCTCCCGTGATGGCCGCATTGCGTTTGTCAACGCCGCCGAGGACTGGGATATCTGGAGCCTGCCCATCGATGCCAACCGGGCTGAGGTGAAAGGCGATCCCGTGCGCATCGTGTCGGGCCTGAGCAGGGACCTGTATCCTTCAGTCTCAGCCGACGGACGCAAGCTGGTCTATACGTCTGACCGCGCGGGCAACAATGACATCTGGCTGCGCGACCTCGAAAGCGGTAAGGACACCCCGGTCACGGTTGGCCCGGCTAACGAAGGTCGGGGCGTGATCTCGCCGGACGGCACCAAGGTCGTCTTTGGGAGGAGAGAGCAAGGACAGGTCAAAGTCTACTTGGCGGAACTCGGCCGCGGCACGGAACGGCTTCTCCTGGAGAATATCGGTCTCCATATGGATTGGACGCCGGACGGGAAAAAGATCCTTTATTACACCACCTCGCCTATCCGCTGGAAGACGGTTGATGTCGAAACGGGCGAACAGCGGGACCTCGGACTCGAACACTCGCAGTACCCTGTCCACAGCGTGCGGCTCTCCCCGGACCAGAACTGGGTTTCATTCAAACTTCAGGGGGCCCCCGGCATACCGATCTTCTTGTCGCGACTGGTTGGCGGCGTTGCCCAGGACGAAAGCCAATGGATTCCCCTTGGAACAACCGATGGCGGGGGACAAAGCTGGTGGGCGCCCGACGGCAACTCGCTTTACTACGTCTCAGGCCAGGACGAATTCATTTGCATCTGGGTGCAGGCGCTGGATCCCGCCACAAAAAGGCCGAAGGGACCGCCGCGAGCGTTCCAACACTTTCACGGACGGCTACGCCTGGCCAACGCCGCCCCCCTCGGCTACGGCATAACCGCGGACAAACACTACCTGCCTTTGGGCGAGACCAAGGCTAATATTTGGCTGGCCGAGCCGCAGGCGGCGCCGCGACGCTGCGAATCCCAACGCCGGGCGAGAATGGTACGAAGAGTCCCACGACCGCGAGCAGGATTGAGATCTAACTCATAGACAGCAAATGAGATAGCACGCTTCGACGTGATAACTGTCGGTATATCCAGGTTCCCGCTATTGATCGTGCCCTCCGGAGTGCGTTTGCCTTCGCAACTGTTGGGTCGTTCGTGCTTTTGGAACACTCAGGGAATCAGCAGAGAGATCGTTCACTAGGCCCCGATTTTGTATATGCAGAACTGTCAGGCGACCTAAACAGACGGCCAGGAGATTGACTGCTCTCGTGGCAAATGCCACCCGGCGCGCTGTTACACTGTGACGTCCATCGAAATCAGATAGAATCTTGCGCCAAGCAAAGTTGACGCTGAAATCGAGAGTCCGCCAATGTACACAACAAGCGCGCCAGAACAGATCGGTCCGGGTGGTCCCGAGCTACTGAGGGATCTGGTTGTTGGTTGCGGGATGAGATGCGGTCTGTGAGATCGCGATGGCTGTCGATAACTTGCCGGACTTAAACCCACCCGATTACGGTTACGTTTGCGATCCGTTCCGACCGATTCTCTCGTTCGCCTGGCGCGCCGATAGACCCCATCGGGCCTCGGCCCACAGCCATCCACGAGCTCATATCATCTTCCCCGAGGCGGGCGTCTACTGGGCCATAACGCCCGAGGGAACGTGGCTTGTGCCGTCCGGCCAAGCGCTTTGGATTCCCCCCGAGGTCTGCCACGAGGTGTACTCGCATGGTCCGGTCTCAGCACGTATTCTTTTCGTTGACCCGGCTTACGCCAATCCCCTGCCACCACGAAGCGGCACCGTCAAGGTTAGTTCGTTGCTAACTCAGTTGGTATTCCGCGCTTGCGAATACGGCAACGATTATCCCCCTAACGGATCGCTCGTTCCACTCCGCCACGAACTGCTGTTGCAGATAACGATTGGCTTCTTCCAGACTGCTCGCCGCGGCCCGTCTCAGCCCCTTCACCAAGCGGTCTTGCATCGTCTGGAAACTGCGCTCGATCCGTCCCTTCGCTTGCGGCGAGTGCGCCGGAATCTTTCCGATTCCCAGCTCGGCCAGCGCCCGCTCGATCTGCGTTGGCGGTGGAGCCGCCTCCAAATGCTTGTTGTGGTGCAACGGCCGGTTGAGTTGAAACAGACTCGCCTTGTCAGTGTAGACCTCCACGGGACGCCCGTGCCGCTCCACATACCGCCACAACAACCGCATGTTCTCGGCCGTCGAATCCGACGCGGCGAAGTGCGCCGTCAGCTCGCTCGTGGCGTCGTCGATCATCGCCACCAGATACAACCGCGGGCCGCGCCCTTCCAGCCAGTCGTGGTCGGACGTATCCCATTGCACGAGTTCGCCCCGGCAACGCCGCCGCGGACGCCACACGTGCACCTTCTTCAGCTTGGCCCGGCGCGGCTTCCACAGTCCTTGGCCGCTGATCCACTGCCGCAGCGTCTCGCGATTGACCACGATCTGATGCTCGCTTGCCAGCATCTCGCTCGCCAGCGTCGGCCCGTAATCGTCGTAGCGCTCGCGGATCAGAGCCAGCGCCTGTCGGCGCCGTTTGTCATCGTGCGCGCGGTTCGACGGCCGGCCGCGCAGCCGATGCGCCAGCCCGCGGTCTCCCTCCGCGCGGAGTCGCTTGACCAGCTTGCGGACCCAGCGGGCACTCAGCTTCAACTGCCGCGCCGCCGCCGCTTGCGTCAGCTTCCCCTCCTGGACTTGCCTCAAAACAATCAACCGGTCCCGCTCGGTTTTGCTCAATCCCACGAATTCGTTCACCCCTTAGCGTCTCTCGCCTGTAGGGGGATCGTTCTACTTTGCTCCGTAGGGGATCTTTTCACATTGCGCCGACAATCTCAACGCAGTTCGTTTGGCACATGCCTCGCTGAGTTGCTACACTATACCCTCTTTGTAATCGGAGCAATGTCTGCTCGCGCCGCGCGGTCATCCGGCGGCGCGGCGGCGGGAAACATTTATGGCCTTAATTCTAGCCCTCGTAATATGGCTGATCTGCATCGCCTTGACCGTTCCGTTCGTGATGAAAACATGGTGGATGCCCGACCCCATCACCGACCATGCGCGCGCGGTGGACGCCCAGATGGTGCTGACGTTCGTCGTGACAGGCGTGATTTTCGTCTTGGCGCACCTGGCGCTGGGGTACGCCGTGATGAAGTTTGGGCGCAAGCGCTCCGAGCCGGCTGACTACAACACCGGCAACGAGCGCTGGGAAGTTTTGTGGACCGCGGCCGCGACGGTCCTTTTTATCGGTCTCACCTTCATGGGCTACACGGTCTGGGCGGAGGCGCGTTTCGCCGATGCTCAGTCAAATCCGGGCGCGGGCGACCGAGTCATCGTCGAGGTGACCGGGCAGCAGTTTGTTTGGAACATGCGGTATCCCGGCGCGGACGGCGAGTTCGGGCCGTTGAACGTAAACCTGATCGACGACTCGCTCGGCAATCCGCTCGGCCTCGACCGCAGCGGCGCGGGTGGCAAGGACGACGTGATCGTGCCCCGCATGACCGTCCCGCTGAACAAGGAGATCGAGGTCATCTTGCGCACCAAAGATGTCCTGCACAACTTTTTCGTTCCCGAGCTGCGCCTCAAGCTCGATACCGTGCCGGGCATCGAAGGCCGTCTGCGGTTCAAGCCGGACAAGGTTGGCACGTATGAGATCGCGTGTTCGGAGCTATGCGGACTGGGGCATTATAAGATGCGCAGCTTCATGGACGTGGTGGAGCAAGCCGACTACGACAGTTGGCTGCAAGAGCAATATTCTTTCCTGCAGTAGCCTGTCAAACGGGCCGCTAATCCTCGGGAGTAGGCATTCATGACAGAAGTAGCGGAATACGTAGAAGTTCATCGCCATCCGGAACCGAAGAGTTTCATCTCGAAATGGATCTTCAGCGTTGACCATAAAGTCATCGGGATTCAGTACATCCTGTTGGCCATCGTCTCGGTCTTCATCGGGATGGGATTGTCGCTGCTGGTACGGCTGCGGCTGGTATGGCCGGAGAAGTCGTTCGCTTTCTTGGGCGATTGGTTTCCGATCGGGGCCCCGGACGGTGTTATGACCCCGGAGTTCTATCTGGCCATGCTGACGATGCATGGCACGGTCATGGTCTTCATGGTCCTGACGACGGCGCCGCAGGGAGGGTTCGGCAACTACATCCTGCCGATTCAGATCGGGGCGGCCGACATGGCGTTCCCGCGTCTCAACATGCTGTCGTTCTGGACGACGTTTCTTTCATTCTGCGCGTTGATGATGGCCTTCCTGGTGGAAGGCGGGGCGCCGATTTCGGGCTGGACGGCCTATCCGCCGCTGAGCGCGCTCAACGCCGCGGCAATGGAGGGGACGGGCCAGGACTGGTGGATCATCAGCATCGCGCTGTTTTGCATAGCCTCGCTCCTCGGCGCGCTGAACTTCATCGTGACGACCCTGGAGCTTCGCGCCAAGGGTTTGACGATGATGCGGCTGCCGCTGACGGTCTGGACCTGGTTTGTCACGGCGATCCTGGGTTTGCTGGCTTTCGGCGTTCTGCTGGCGGCGGGAGTTCTGCTGCTGCTCGACCGC
>Ga0214472_10003514_pt1 | contig 16546 bp, 14 predicted proteins | sample RVTome_6_FD_207662 | JGI IMG/M metagenome (GOLD analysis project Ga0214472, IMG submission 207662) | Soil microbial communities from uranium-contaminated site in the Upper Colorado River Basin, Wyoming, United States - RVT140D175 | ecosystem: Environmental > Terrestrial > Soil > Contaminated >... | reverse complement strand
ATGTCGTAGATTTTAATAAGTCATGCGAGGACGCGCGAGGAAAATATTTGCAACTATCCGGGATTCCAATCTACTACTATATTTGCGAACAATGTGGATTTTGTTTTTCTCCTGAAATGTCAAAATGGCAACTTAGTGAATTTGAGAAAAAAATATATAACGATGAATACATTAAAGTTGATCCTGATTATAAAGGTGTTCGACCAAAAGCAAACGCTGAAAGTATGCTTAAACTTTTTAAGGGCAAAGAAGCAAGTTTGAATCACCTTGACTATGGAGGTGGTGATGGGTTATTGAGTGAAACTCTTAGAGCAGAAGGTTGGCAGTCTTCGAGTTATGATCCGTTTGTCGATAGAGTAATGGACCTAAGTAAATTAGGTAGCTTCAATTTGATTACTGCTTACGAGGTGTTCGAGCATGTGCCTGATGTTAGAAAGTTGATGTCACAGATTACGTCACTCCTCACAGGCGATGGAGTAGTTATTTTTAGTACACTTACATCTGACGGGAATATTGGGCCTAATCAACGAATTAATTGGTGGTATGCATCGCCGAGAAACGGACATATTAGTATCTTTTCAAAAAAGAGTCTTGGTATTTTAGCAAGCAAGTATAATTTTATATTCGGTAGTTTTTCATCAGGAGTTCACGTTTTTTTTAAAACAGTGCCGGAATGGGCAGCACATTTCATAAAAATTTGATTACATTATTGTGATATACGGATTTTAGAAGAGTTAGGTAGGATCACGGTGAACCTCATGCAAGTAAATAAAATATTTAATAATCAGATTTCCTGAAAAAACATTTCTTCTTCTTCATTCAGATTAAATCTTCCAGTACGGAATTCTGGTATGGGGGATGGTGCCGGGGTGGTTGAGGGTTTCGTGCCGTTGGTATGTTGAGGACTGGGTTCGATCAACAGTCCGATGTCGTCATTGATTTGCAAGGCGTGGTAAGTGAATACCGAGACGTTGGGGAGTAATTGCATGAGGTAGCGTGTACCGGCGATGGTTTGGGGTGCCAGTATTATCAGCCGTGTGTTTTCTATCGATAACGCATCTTCGTTTAAGGTTGTAATCTCCGATAGCCGTGGATATAGACGGTAAAGTAGCGCCCGGCTTGCGTTGAATTTCTCCAGCGCGGCGATTCCTGAGAGCAGGGCCTTGCCACCGTCTTTGTTGTCATAGCTGATGATTGCAAGTTTGTGATCTTTATCGATTGCCAATAGGTGATAACCATCAAAGGGGAGTCTTGGTGCGATCAGCTCATTGTTTGGTCCCAGTATTTCATCCAGTGATTGGATAATCAGTTCATGTAAAGCTTCATCAGTAGTGAGTGATGCCGGGAGTATGTGAACAGTCATGGGAAGCTTACCATTGATGTATTTTCTATTTCGTCCGGAGCCTTTTCTTGAGAGTGTTGTTGATGATGTTCCAGATCGAACAGGATCATATCTGCAATTTGCATCATTTCATGCGGCAAGCCTTGTTTATTGTTCATTAACTGAGCAGTTAACGGTTCCGGACAGGCCATATCAGGCAGGTAACCATAGCTGGTGATCTTCATATCAAGGAATGTCTGTGCCGCAGTGGCGAGCTTGTTAAAGCAACGCCCTGCCCATGCGGAGTCATCGGTTTTTAACATGATGATGCCGATGGCAATGTCCTGCTTCAGGCCGGTCAGTCGTTTCAGATGCAGATAGGCATTGCGTATTGCGACAAGCGAGGCCTGCACCGGCACGAGTATTCTTTGCGATGATGCTACATAGGGTGAGGTGACGCCGGCGACCGGGATCAGGCAGATATCCGGCGTATGTTGTTGGCCTGTTTGTTCCAGTAATTGTTGAAACGGATTTTGATAGCTGGGGCCTTGGGATGTTTCTTGATCCTGAACATTATTGATTGAGGGTTTATATACCGTGCAGCAGGATGAAGCTGACAGCTCACCTTCCACCAGCAACACGGCCGATGATTTTTTGTGTGCCAGCAGTGCTTGTGACAAGGCATACACCGGGAAATAGTTTTCCTGCATGCCCATCAGAATGGGCAATACATACGGTTGCTTGACTTGCTCATGAAGCTTGTTCGCTGTTTCCCTTGAGGTATGCGTTACAACCGGGGATGCGACCGGCTGATCATCGCTCAAAAAGTGATGACTGATGTGAGACAGGCGCTCCCGGGCGGTGCTGGCGTGATGTGAAGTTTTAGCTACCATTCACAGAAGCTTGAAGCTTGAGTACATTTTTATCATGTCCATGGGGATAAAGGGCATCAATAAGTTCGAATATCTGGATTCCCGCTAGAGCCTGTCCTCGACTCCGATCGGGGGCGGGAATGACGAGGTATTGGAAATATCATCAGGCATGTGCGATAACGCGGGGCTTTTGCACCCGTAACAGCGAATTGATTTCACCGTAATTATTGGTGACCTGTAACGGGTTGTCGGGGTCTTCCTGCCATTTGCCGTCGACGATCAGCCGGTATTGATAGGCACCCGGTTTGATATTCAGGATCTTTTGCAACACGCCATTGACGATACGTGTCTCGACCCCATGGTCCGGCTGCCAGTCATTGAAGTCTCCGGCGATCTGGATGTCGGCGCAGTCCATGTTGCCGAAGGTCAGTGTAACAAGTTGCCGGTCTTTTGTTTCCTGGCCGGCGATAGGACCGGTATCGTTGCTGGCGGCACTAATAGCGGCAGTATCGGGACTTGCCACGATACGCGGTTTTTCTGTTTCTTGTTTTGCTACAGGTGCGCTTGAGACAATGGCCTCTGCCTGATCAAGCGCGGCGATGACCTTCTCGCGAAAGGCCGATTCATAGCCTTGGACGTAGTATTCGGACAGCCTGTCATAATCATGTGCGGCCGGTGAAAATGGCGCATAGTCAATCACCGGCATCCCCTTTTGCGCAGCCTCCTTCAGGCGCACGGTATAGTGAATGGAGACCGGCAGTAATTGCTCGGCAAAGCGGTCGCGCACCTCTTTCAGCATGTTGTACGAAAAACGCGTGCGGTAGTCGACCAGCGTCGGCAGGATTTGAATCGGGATATCAAGATCGTATTTGTCTTCGACCAGTGCGATGGTTTCACACAGACGGTCGATACCATCGAGCGCAAAGACGCTCATCTCCAGTGGAATGAGCACCTGGTTGGCGGCGCGCAGTGCATTAAAGGCCAACAGCCCGAGGGTGGGCGGGCAGTCGATGATGATGAAATCGTATTTTTTCGGCAGATGCTCGAGATGCATCGCCAGTTGCCGTTCGCGTTTGGGGATATCGGCAAGCAGATGTTCAACGGCGGCGAGAGAGATCGTCGCCGGCGCCAGGTCTACACCTTGTGCGACGTTGGGTAGAATCACTTCATCCAGTTCTGCATCGTGCAAGAAGACTTCATAAAGGCCGGCAAGGTCTTCACAATGTTCCCCGAGCCCCAGCGATGCATGGCCTTGCGGGTCCATGTCGACTAATAACACACGTTGATTTTTTTTACCGAGACATGCGGCCAGATTTATTGCTGTTGTTGTTTTGCCGCATCCTCCTTTCTGATTGGCAACTGCAATGATGGTCATAGGTGCGTTCCTCCAAATTGAACATGAGGTTGGCCGGGATGTATTTCGTTTGCGAACATTCCATTCAGCCCCGGGTGGTCAAAATAAAAGGCAGTACTCAAACTGCCTTTTTAAAATTCTTTTGTTGTAAAACATCTTCTGTTGCAAGCGCCGGAAACAGATCGGCCTGTTTGCCGTTATCATCGCCGGTAGTTTGGGCGTGTTGTTCAATGTTGTGTTGCAGCTGTGCAATCGGCAAAATCCATTCTTGTCCGGAGAGTGCCTCAAATGCGGCGCCCTGATGAAAGATCAATACCACATCGCCGGTTGCGACAAGCGAAAGCTCGGTCAGCGGCCTGTTAATATTGGGAAGCAGTTCTATCAGGGTGGCGATACTCTTGCGCAGGCGTTGCACGGAGACACCGGCATCGATTAATTGCCTGGCGGCCTTGATGGCGACGAGGTCGGTGAATGAATAACGGGCATGTCCGCCCGGGGTATGATGTGAAGGGACAATAAGGCCTGTTTTGCGCCAATACGCCAGTTGCCGGCGGGTCACTCCTGTGATGGCAATTACTTGCCTGCTTGTGTATGCCTGTTCCGTCATGTGCCCTCCCGTCTTGGGGGTTAGGGACATTGTCGTACAAGTTTGGTCAGAATTTAGAAAAAGTCAAGATAAATGTGACAAAAACATGAAAAATTGTACATTTTTGGGAAATATGCGAGGGTTGCAGCGGGGGAATTTTGGGGATTTGATATGCAGGACCACCTTGCTTCAACAGTAGGAAGCCGAGGGCGGATGGCATGGCGGCTAAGCCGTTGTAAAATTTTTTTCAATCTTGAATCCCTCATCCTAACCTTCGCCCCTTGAAGAGGAGCAGGAATTGGATTGTTAGTAAGCATTTTAATGGGGAGAAAAAAACGATGAAAGTGCGTGAAAGGGCAAATAATTGAGACGTCAATGAGGATTATTACCGTCAATGTCAACGGTATCCGCTCGGCGGCGAATAAGGGTCTTTTTAAATGGCTGGCACAGCAGAAGGCCGATGTGGTGTGCCTGCAGGAAACCAAGGCGCAGGAACATCAGTTGACCGACGGCATATTCCGGCCCGAAGGTTACCACGCCTATTATCATGACGCCGAGAAGAAGGGATACAGCGGTGTGGCAATCTTTTCCAAAAAGAAACCCGACAAGGTCACAATGGGACTGGGATGGAAACCGTTCGATGCCGAGGGGCGTTATATACAGGCGGACTTTGGCAAATTGAGCGTGATCTCGCTTTATATGCCATCGGGGTCCAGCAGCGAGGAACGGCAGGCCATCAAATTCAAGGTCATGGCGCACCTGATGCCGGTATTGCAGCAGTTAAGATGCAGGAGGCGTGACTATATAATTTGCGGCGACTGGAATATCGCCCATAAAAAGATCGATATCAAAAACTGGCGCGGTAATCAGAAGAATTCCGGCTTTTTGCCCGAAGAACGTGAATGGATGGACGAACTGTTCGGGCCGGCAGGTTATGTCGATGCCTTTCGCGTTGTCAATCAGCAGGAGGATCAATACACCTGGTGGTCAAACCGCGGTCAGGCATGGGCCAAGAATGTCGGCTGGCGCATCGATTATCAGGTCATCACACCGGGTCTGAAAGATAAGGTCCAGTCGGCCTCTATATATAAGGATGAACGATTTTCAGATCATGCGCCGTTGATTATGGATTATGATGTTGATTTGTAACCTCTCATCTAAATTTTGCCGGGACGAGAACAGGTTCCAGTATTTATCTGCACAAAAATATTGCGTGGTCATTTACGCCCCCGATCGGAGTCGAGGACAGGCTCCAGCGGGAATCCATTTCTTATTTGGCATGACGTAATAAAATCCCCCGGCCTTCGGCTACCCCCTTTGTTAAAAGGGGGCCGAGCGTTAGCGAGGGGGGATTTTACTCCCTGTCATTTGCATTTAAAGCGGTACAACGCGATCTCGCCAAAGGATAATTTATTTCCATTAGTTTCAATATGTTACTAATAGTGTATACTGTCCAAAATGCCAACCGTACTTCGCACTGGGCCATATCGATTCTTCTTTTATAGTAATGAAATGGGTGAGCCGCCACATATTCATGTTCAATCGGATCGTAAATTGGCGAAATTTTGGTTACAGCCTGTAACATTGGCAAGTTCGACCCGTTTTGCTGCTACAGAATTAAACAAATTAAGCCGATTAGTAGAAGAAAATCACGGTCATTTTTTGGAGGTTTGGAATGAGTACTTTAGCGATTGAAGTAAATCCACTCGCTGAATCTGTGGAATGTACAAATGATGAGCTTATTGTTTCGCTTGTTGACGGACGTAAAGTCTCTGTTCCATTGGTATGGTTCCCACGTTTGGCAGATGCGACAGTAGAAGAACGATCAAACTGGGAAATTCTTGGTGACGGCCAGGGAATTCATTGGCCGGATATTGACGAAGATATAAGCGTAAGTGGGTTATTGCAAGGTACACACCTTAGTACGTAACGGTTTAACAATAACATACTTGATTACGGTAATTTCCTCTCTCAATAGTTAAAAAAATCCCCCGGCCTCCGGCTACCCCCTTTGTTAAAAGGGGGTAAGAAATAATATTAATGCCCCGTTGCCGCTGAGGCTGGTTAAATCCACCTATCGATGGGTACGGAAATACTTGACCACTACATACACTCCCTTTGATAAGGGGGATGAGAAATAAATTAATTTGCCCCCTTTATCAAAGGGGGCCGAGCGTTAGCGAGGGGGGATTTTAAGATCCATCATTTACGCCTGAATCGGTACAACGCGATCTCGCCGAGCAGGTTCGGCAACAGGCGCATGCCGAGGCTGGTCTTGTGGGTGTGATCGACCACGGTGCGCTGCAGGATGTGAATACCCTGTTTGCTGCACAGGCGTTCGAAATCCTTGACCGTGCACAGATGAATATTCGGTGTGTCATACCATTCGTTCGGCAGAAATTTGGATACCGGCATATGTCCGCCAAACCCAAGCTGGAGGCGTGTCTGCAAATGACCGAAGTTAGGAAACGTGACGATGCCTTCGCGGCCGATGCGCAACATTTCATCGAGCAGTTTGTGCGGGTAATAGATGGCCTGCAGGGTTTGGGTCATCACCACATAATCAAAGGTGCTGGCCTGAAAGTCAGACAGGCCGGCATCCAGATCGGTCTGGATGACGTTCACGCCCGCCTGCAGACATTTGACGATATTCGCGTCGTCGATCTCCAGGCCATAACCGGTGACTTGCCGGTTGTCTTGCAGATACGCGAGCAAGGTGCCGTCACCGCAACCAAGATCAAGCACCCGGCTGCCCGGCGTTATCCAGCCACTGATGATATCAAGGTCAGGACGCAGTGCCATTATGTCGTGACCTCGCGTTTCATGTAGGACGTGAATACGTCGAGGTAATAAGGGATGGACAGCAGAAAGGCATCATGGCCCTGGTCGGCATTGACCTTTGCGTAGCTGACATGTTTGCCGCTTTCGAGCAGAGCCTTGACGATCTCGCGTGAACGCGCGGTTGAAAACCGCCAGTCACTGGTAAAGGAGATCACCAGAAATTCCGCCTTGGCCTGCTGAAACGCCGCGGCGAGGTCGTTGTTAAAATCGATGGCGGGATCGAAATAATCGAGCGCCTTGGTCATCAATAGATAGGTATTGGCATCAAAGTGTTCGACGAACGAAAGCCCTTGATGCCGCAGATAACTCTCGACCTGGAATTCGACATCGAAACCGAAATTGAGTTTGCCTTCACGCAGTTCGCGGCCGAATTTGGAACGCATTACATCATCCGATAAATAAGTGATATGGCCGAGCATGCGCGCCAGCATCAGGCCATGCCGCGGAATTACGCCGTGTTCATAATAATGTCCGGAATGAAAATCCGGATCGGACATAATGGCCTGGCGCGCCAATTCATTAAAGGCGATGTTCTGTGCCGAGAGCCGGGGTGCCGCCGCAATGACTATGGCGTGACGGATACGGTCCACATAATCGATAGCCCACTGCATAGCCTGCATACCGCCGAGGCTGCCGCCGATGACGGCTGCCCACTGGCTGATGCCCAGAGCGTCAGCCAGCATGGCCTGACTTCTGACCCAGTCTTTGACGGTGACGATAGGGAAGTCCGGGCCATACGGTTTGCCGGTGGCAGGGTTGGTGCTGGTGGGTCCGGCAGAACCTTTACAGCCACCGAGATTATTCGGGCAGACGACAAAATAGCGGTTGGTGTCGATGGGTTTACCCGGTCCGATACACGTATCCCACCAGCCGGGTTTGCGGTCCGCCATGCTGTGGTAACCCGCCGCATGATGATCGCCCGACAGGGCATGACAAATCAGAATGGCATTGCTGTGGGCGGCATTGAGCTCACCATAGGTCTCATATACAAAGTCGTATTGCGGCAACGTTCTGCCACAATCCAACTGGAGTGGGGTATCGAAGTGTAATGATTGCGGGGTTACCAGTCCGACGGAATCGGGCGGCAGTGTTTCAGGCATCTTTTGATATCTATGTTGTTCGTTAACAGTTAGAGGATATCTGACTTTCGTCGTTCCGGGCGAAGCCCGGAATCCAATGGTTGCAAATAACTAAAATACTGGATTCCCGCATTCGCGGGAATGACGCGTATCAAATAATCCCGGTAAGCTTCTGATTTAATCAAAGCTTTCCGCATTACGCAACTACAGTTTGATAGATGGCTTAGTGAACAGCCTGTTTTGGGGCGGGGATGCTTTTTGAAGCGGCTATTTCAGGGGGCGTGCAGTGCTGTAATGATTCCCGAATCTTTTGCAATGACTTTGCCTGTTCATCGAGTGCCCGGCGCTGGGTTTCCAGCTCCTGCATTTTATCCTTGAGGGATTCTTTCGATTCCTTAAGTTTTGTCAGGGTAGTCATATGCTGATCGATGCGCTCCCTTTTTTCCTGGATCTGTTTCACCAGCGGATTGATCAATTCCTTCAGCCAGTTTTCAGCATGCGCATTGGCGTTTGAAAAGACATTGCGCGTATGGCTGACCAGCGAGACGAAGAAATTTTTGACTACAAAGCTTTGTTCGGTCACGGTCGTCATTGTGCTGTTACGGTATGCCTCGGCCTTTATATAGAGCTGGTCGAGTTCATCGCTGTATTTCTTGATCGGGAAGGGATGCGGCTTGTTGATATGCAGACCATGTTCTTTCTCGAATTTTTCATAGATCGATAACACCACCTTATAGGTCTGATCGGAATGTCGTCCGGCAATTTGCATGGCATCGCGTGCGCTGTCAAAAAAGACTGCCATACCGTTTTTCAGGCCGGCAGTGGTCCAGCTTCCGGCCATTTCCTTGCGCGTCTTGGCGATCATCTCGTCAATGGTCTCCATGCCAATGGTGTTGAACATGATCTTGGCCTGCATCGCCAGTTTACGCCTGCTGGCCTGAAAGTTTTTCACGCTCTCGTAATAGGCAGCCTTTTGTGCCTTGGCCTTTGTCAGCAGATGTTTGACGACATCATCGCTTTTGCCGCTCATGGTGGTGAGTTCATCGATCTGGCTCTTCAGATCATCCAGTTGCGATGCGATCGGATTGTAGGAATTATCGATGGTTTGATCGAGTCCGGCCACGATGTTATCCCATATCACGCGTTGTTTGGCGGGCAGGATTTCAACTGCCAATAACGATTCCAGAGCCGGAAGCTTGCTTCGTTCCAGCAATTCCTTGTTGTTGCGAATCTTGGCCAGCAAGGCCTTTTGTGCCGACACCGGAAATACATTACTCTTGTCAATGCCCAACATCCTGGCGCTTGATTTGCTTTGTTCCTGGATGGACGCCTCGATGGTCGCCGGTTCTTTCATTTCATCCCACAGGATATCGATCTTGTTCAATACGGCGACCAGGCCGCTTTGTTGTTTGTTGCGAAAGGCCTTGATATGGTTTTTCCACATCTCGAGATCACTGCGGGTCACCCCGGCGTCGGCGGACAGGATAAACAGGATCGCCTGTGCGCTCGGCAGCATGTTCAGGGTGAGTTCCGGTTCGCTGCCCAGGGCGTTCAGACCGGGTGTGTCCAGCACTACCAGTCCCTGTTTCAATAAGGGGTGCGGAAAACTGATAATAGCGTGACGCCAATACGGGATCTCGACCTCTTTGGGTTTTGATGTGTTGGTTTCAGCGCCGGCGCTGTTATTTTTTGTATCCGCGTCATCATGGAATTCTTCGTTAGTCAACCCCAGCCGTTCGGCCTCTTCGTACGGCACGCGTTTGGTTTTGACGACTTCCTGAAAGGTTGTAGCCATTTTTTCGGGTGAGTCGACGTCAAATGACAACGTCGTCCAATAGCTGGTCTCGGCCTTCAGGTCGGAGAGGCTGATATCACTTAAGCGGGTCTCGATCGGCAATAGCCGGATATAAGACTGACCGGCTTCCTGGTCATAGAGGAGTTCGGTAGGACACATCGTGGTGCGGCCTGCGTCCGAAGGCAGTAAGCGGCGTCCATAATCGGCAAAAAAGATGGCGTTGATCAGTTCGGATTTGCCGCGTGAAAATTCGGCGACGAAGGCGATGGTCAGTTTGTCGGTATTGAGGGCCTGCAAGGCATCATAGATGCGCAAGTCGATTTCTGGACTGCCCAATTGATGTGTTTCCAGCCAGCTTTGATAATCCTTGATTGTCTGGGTGAGTTCGGCCTTCCAATCCGCAAAGGCCCGCATTTGGCTTCTGAAACGGTCTTGTTGCAGTGCCGATTTAATGTCCGTTAGGTTTGTAGACATTTTTTGCCTTTCTAATAAGTCCCTTGTTGGCTCTGGTATTCTTTAATATCGGAATCTTGGTCATTTATATGAGTTTTTTTACAGTTAACCAGATATCTTTATTGAAATACGAGAGCTTGATACGCGCGAGTTAATGCACATCCCCTATACACTTTCGAGTGGATTTAGTATAAGCGATTGATTTATTGGAACTATGAACCAGTTCACATATCCCGGGATGGGCGGATGAACGGTAGCAGGCGGGTGGGTGAATGGATACGCAGGCGCTTTTCCCGGCTTGATTGACCGCTGATCAAGGTGATCTGTGATTGCTTGACCTTAAATTCTGCAGCCAAAAACCGTATTAAATGTGTATTGGCCTTGCCGTCGACCGGAGGTGCCGTAATGCGAATCTTCAGCCAATGTTCCTGGGGCCCGACGATCGCATCCTTGCTGGCGCGGGGTTGTACACGGACATTCAGAATAAGGTCGTCTTTGTCCCAATGATAACAATCATCAGACATATCAACCCAAGGTCTTGGCAATACCTATCAGGGGTCCGACCAGAACTATTTTGAGCAGTTGGATCAAGATCAATGCAATCAACGGCGACAGGTCGATACCGGAAATCACAGGTATCACGCGGCGCACCGGGCGCAGCACCGGTTCGTTGATAGAGTACATCAATGATGTCAACGGATTGTGCGTGCCGGGTCCTATCCAGCTCAGAATGGCCTGCGCGATGATGGTAATCATATAGACTGTAAACAACAGGTTTATCAGCTCGGCGATTGACAGTACTGCCAGCCCCGCAACCGGAACCGTCATACCGCGCGCAATGCCGATAAGAAACAACAATAGCATCTGAATACCGAGCATCAGCACGATAGCGGCCAGATCGATACCGCCTAAACCGGGGATGATGCGCCGCAGCGGTTTAAGGGCCCAGCTGGTGGTTTTTACGATGAATTGGCTGATGGGGTTATAGAAGTCGGCACGCACTATCTGCAATATCAGCCGTAACATGACCAGCATCAGGAATAATCCGAAAACGGTCTGAATCAGAAAGACGGTTGCATGCGTCGCGTATTGGTTATCCATTCTTTTCTCCCAAGAGTTCTGCCAATTCCTGCGCGCGTTGATGCGCCGCCTTGAGTGCCCTGTCGAACAATCCCTGGATGTCGCCTTGCTGTAATACGGCAATGGCCTGCTCGGTGGTGCCTCCCGGTGAGGTTACGCGGGCGCGCAGTGTAGCACAGTCTTCAGTACTTTCCAGCGCCATCTTCGCCGCACCGAATGCGGTCTGCAACGCCAGCAAGTGCGCTGTTTCGCGGGTCAACCCAAGTTTTATGGCGGCATTCTCCAATACTTCGATGACCAGAAACAGATAGGCAGGTCCGCTACCGGATAGCGCCGTGACGGCATCCATGTGTGATTCATCATCCAGCCACAAGGTCAGGCCGACGGCGCGCATGATGGTTTCGGCCTGATTGCGTTGATTATCTGTAACATAAGGATTGGCATACAAGGCTGTTGCGCCGCTTTTAACAAGCACGGCGATATTGGGCATGGCCCTGACGATGGGGATATCACCACCCAGCCAGCGGTTAAGGTCTGCGGCACGAATACCTGCCGCAATGGAAACGGCCAGGCATTTTTTATTGCGGATTGCGGCGCCGAGTTCCGCGGCGACAGACTTGATGATCTGTGGTTTTACGGCGAATACGATGGTGTTGGACCGGGCAATGACCTCGGCGCTTGATGCTGATGTGGTGACGCCATAATTTGATTCGATAACGCGGCGTTGTTCGTCGCTGGGGTCTGCCACCCAGATACTCGAAGCGCTGCAACCATCGGCAATCAGGCCGCCGATCAGGCTGCAAGCCATGTTACCGCCGCCTATAAAACCAATCGGACGATGTTTCATATAAACCGCTCAAATGTGCATAAATGATGGTTAACCCGTATATTTCACGAAGGCGGACGATGGTAAATAAAATTTAGCATGTATATCAATTTCCTAAGCTTGTATACAGGCCAATATTTGTGGATACAGTTTGTCCTGTTCGGTTTCAGGCCCAATCTGGCGTCGCATTTTATCCGATCCCCCTCAAACCATAGCGATAGCTATGCTTTTTCGGACGATCGACCAAACTGCTTATCCAGTTTTGCCCTGATTCCCGAACCCTTCATGAAATATACGGGTTAGTCTAACGCAATCGTAATCTTTGCGCAGCTATATACTCCGTTCTCCAAATATGGCGGTGCCGATGCGTACCATCGTGGCGCCTTCGGCGATGGCCGCTTCCATGTCATTCGACATACCCATTGACAGTGTATCCAACTGCCATCCATCGGTGATCAATTGTTGTTGCGCCTGCCTGATTTGCATGAACATGTGCCGTTGTTCCTGAAAGTTATCCGTTGGTGCGGGGATTGCCATCAACCCCCGGACTCGCAGCCGGTCAAACGCCTTTATTTCCCGGGCCAGCATGGCGAGTTCGTTCAGGTCTATTCCTTGCTTGGAGCGTTCATGACTGATATTGATTTGCAGACAGATATTCAACGGGGGGGATGACAGCGGGCGTTGATCATGCAGCCGTTGCGCGATCTTTACCCTGTCGACACTGTGTACCCAGGCGAAATGCCGGGCGATATGTTTGGTCTTGTTGGACTGAACAGGGCCGATAAAATGCCATTCGATATCCAGATCCGATAATGCCTCGATCTTCGTCAGCGCCTCCTGAATATAACTTTCCCCGAAACGGCGCTGGCCGGTATCATAGGCCTCTCTGATTTGCTGAACGGACTTGTCCTTGCTGACTGCAAGCAGCATGACGCTTCCTGCGGTCCTGCCATATTGTTGTTCGGCCGCCGCAATACGGCGTTTAACATCGCGCAGGCGTGATTGAATAGTGGGATGCATATTTGCCAAGTACGAGGTAGTGTTTTAATGGATTTTAACAATAACAAATGCGCTCCGGCTTCAGAAGTTATAAATTTTGCCGTTAACCAACGGGCATACTATTTATTATGGAAGGTCTGATAGTCGCACGTCATTCCCGCCTAGGCGGGAATCCAGTAACATGCTGAAATACAAAGGCTGGATACCGGGCCCCATCAGGTTGAAGACCGGCCCACTGCGCTGCGCCCGGAATGACACATTATGCAGAGCTTCATTAATAATGTAATCGGATAATTTAGTTACTACAGGATTTTTTGAGGAGAACCAAATGGATATTTCCGAACTACTTGCGTTCAGCGTCAAAAATTCAGCCTCGGACCTGCATTTATCCGCAGGGTTGCCCCCGATGATTCGGGTGGATGGCGATATCCGCAGGATCAATGTCCCTTCGCTGGATAATAAAACTGTCCATAACATGCTGTATGACATCATGAATGACAGGCAACGCAAGGACTTTGAAGAGTTCTTCGAAACGGATTTTTCCTTTGAAATACCCGGTCTGGCCCGCTTTCGTGTCAACGTCTTTAACCACAATCGCGGTGTCGGCGGTGTATTCCGCACCATTCCCTCGAATATTCTGACACTTGAAGAATTGGGTTGCCCGGGTATTTTCAAGGAAATTTCCGAAACACCGCGCGGCATCGTACTGGTCACCGGACCGACGGGTTCGGGAAAATCCACGACGCTTGCGGCGATGATGGATTACAAGAACGATACCGAATTCGGCCATATCCTGACCATTGAGGATCCGATCGAATTCGTTCATCAAAGCAAGAAATGCTTGATCAATCAACGTGAGGTCCATCGTGATACGCTGGGATTTAACGAATCATTGCGTTCGGCCTTGCGTGAAGACCCGGACATTATTCTGGTCGGTGAAATGCGTGATCCGGAAACGATCCGCCTGGCGCTGACGGCCGCTGAAACCGGCCATTTGGTATTTGGCACCTTGCACACCAGTTCGGCGGCAAAGACGATCGACCGTATTATCGACGTATTTCCCGCGGCCGAAAAGGAAATGGTGCGTTCGATGTTATCGGAATCCCTGCGTTCCGTTATTTCGCAGACGCTGTTGAAGAAGGTCAGCGGTGGCCGTGTCGCCGCCCATGAAATCATGATCGGCACACCGGCGATCCGTAACTTGATTCGTGAAAACAAGGTGCCGCAAATGTATTCTGCAATTCAAACCGGGCAGTCCGTCGGTATGCAGACCCTCGATCAGGCGTTGATGGATCTGGTCAGAAAGGGCGTCATCAATAAATCGGAAGCGCGCCTCAAGGCTGCGCAAAAAGATAATTTTAAATAAGCTTTTCCCTAATATTAAACAACTAGGAATGTTCTAAATAACCTTATATCGTCATGCCCGCCCCCGATCGGAGTCGAGGGCAGGCTGCGGCGGGCATCCAGGTTATTCAAGTGTTACTGGGTTCCGCTTTCGCGGGACATAATCAGATGATATGGACACCGCTCCCTTTAATCGGCATCGCAATGTGCCATAGTTGTAAATGTAATTTCAACTAAAACTGGAGGTTCCCTAGCCGGGCAAGAACGCTTCCCTGTTATTTCCCCGTATATGAATAATCGGATGGCCGTAGAGTTGCGCCAGCCGTTGTTCCGTCATCATGTCATGTTTGGTACCGTGCTGATCGATGCCATTACCAAATAACAGGATCAGATGATCACAAAAACGCGCGGCGATATTGACGTCATGCAATACCATGACCAACGCTTGCCGGCGTTCCACGACACGTTTGCGCAGAGTTTCAATAATGGTGATTTGATGATTCAGATCAAGATGATTGGTCGGTTCGTCGAGCAGGTATACCAGCGGGTTCTGTGTCAGCAACGTTGCGATTTCCACACGTTGACGTTCGCCGCCCGAAAGCGTGGTGACGATGCGTGATTCCATCCCGGTCATTTCCACCTGATGCAGGGCGGACTTTGCCAGTTGCACGTCATCGCCACTTTCCCATTGCCATGTACTCAGATAAGGATGACGGCCGATCAGCGCGGTTTCCAGTACGGTGCTTGGAAAAATATCGTTATAGTCCTGAAACAATACACCGATAGATTGAGCAATGTGTTTACGCGTCAGGTGTTGCAGATTATTGCCGTTGATCAAGATATCGCCGGCATCTGCCGGCCGTAACCCTGCCAATGTCTGCAGCAGGGTCGTTTTGCCGCTGCCATTTTTACCGAGGATGCCCCAGCATTGCCCCGGCTCGATCGCGATATCAAGCCCGTGACAAACGGCAATACCTGCTATGGATACCTTAAGGTGTCTTGTTTCAAGCAAGGCCATCAGTGATGACTCCGCTGCAACAGGTAAAGAAATACCGGCACCCCGATGAGCGCCGTAATCACTCCGATGGGTAATTGTGTCGGCGCCATCACAGTACGCGCAACGGTATCGGCTATGACTAATAAACTCGCGCCGAGCAGCACGGCGGCAGGTATCAGTATACGCTGGTCGTTACCGACGACGAGGCGTACCAGATGAGGGACAATAAGCCCGACAAAGCCGATGTTACCTACGATAGTCACGGCAGATGCGGTCAGTAATGAAGCGATAAAGTAAATTTGTATCCGTAGCGTGGATACCGGTACGCCGAGTGCACTGGCCTTGAGTTCACCACGGCTCAGGATATTCAGGTGACGGCTTATGGGCAGCGTCAGCACTATGCCGGTCAACAGGATGACAATTCCTGAGTATGATGAATCGGTATGGCTCAGATCACCGATGAGCCAGAACAACATGCCGCGCAGATTGGTATCAGGACTGATGGCCAGGATAAAACTGATCAACGCTCCCCAGCCGGCGGCCACTACCACGCCGGTCAGAATCAGCCGTGTCGGTGTCCAGCTTCCTTTGCCGTGTGCCAGAGAGAATACCAGCACCATTGATAGCAGGGCGCCGCAAAAGGCCGCCCCGTTTAACCACAGTCCGCCAAACCCAAACAGCATGGCGCCTAATGCGCCGACTGAAGCCCCGCCCGAAACACCGAGGATATAGGGATCGGCAAGCGGGTTTCGCAGCAGCACCTGCATCAATGCGCCGGCGAGGGCGAGCATGCCACCGGTGGTAAAGGCGCTGACAGCGCGTGGCAGCCGCAATTCCATTACCAGACTATAGGTCACATCGTTTTTATGACCGGACAATATCGCCCACAAATCCGGCCAACTGATCGATACACTGCCCACGGCCAATGCAAACAGGAAACTCAGCGGCGCCAGCAGCAGCAGTATGATGAAAACCGAGCGGCGGTAATTTAACGCAGAC